>ERZ941706.296-NODE-296-length-16978-cov-4.134728_pt1 | contig 16978 bp, 18 predicted proteins | sample MGYA00521232_ERZ941706 | MGnify/ENA primary metagenome ERZ941706 (study PRJEB32759, sample SAMN07749893) | skin metagenome | biome: transportation; feature: city; material: polyester macromolecule | host: Homo sapiens | place: Hong Kong:ER line | collected...
CTTTAATGCCGATTAAGGGTACTTCAACATCTAATCAAGGTGCAATTATCGGTTACTACACGACTGGTAACACAAGCATGGCGCAATCAGCCCCTACAAATAAAGTTGATTTGATTAGCCCAGTGCCGAGAGTGATGTTTGTTACTTAAATTAAAACACAAGCCACCGTAAAGGTGGTTTTTTAATGGGTAAATTTTATGAAAATCCGCTTAAAACAGGTGATTGACCTAAAGCCAACAAGCCGCGTTAGAACGCCGCAAGGCTTTTTAATCTGCCAAGGCGCTAAGTTAGCAAAGCCAATGGTCAAGGAATACTACGCTGGCGAGCTTGGCATTGTTGACGGCTTAGAGCCTACTGACACTATTTCCATCTACACATCGCCTGACGTGCTATTTGGTGATGCGGTCATCAATGGATTTACTGGCAGTGATGTGGTGATGACGCACCCCAAGGGCAATCAATTAACCAGTGATAACTATAAAGACCACATCATAGGCACTGCTAAAAATGTGCGTGGCGAAAACGGTTATCTTGTTGCTGACTTGATTATCAAAGACAAGTGGGCAATTGATGCCATTGAATACGATGATGTAAAACAAATCTCGCTTGGCTATGCAGCCGAGTTAGACATGACCGAAGGACAAGCAGATACAGGGCAGGCTTATCAAGGGCAGTGGGTCAATATGGTTGCTGACCATGTTGCTATTGTTCGAGAAGGGCGCTGCGGTGCTGATTGTGCTATCGGTGACAAACAAACTGTAAAACCTAGTGAGGATAACTCTATGAAAGTGAAAATTGGTAATCTTGAGTTTGACGTTGGTGATAACGCCACGTTAGCCCAAGCAATCAACAACCAAGCCGCCGAACTTGAAACCTTGAAAAAAGGCGAATTAAAAGTAGGCGATACCGCATTTAACCTAACCGAATCTACAGCGGTACAAGCGACCATTGATAAACTTGTGGCAGATAAAGCGGCTTTAGCGGATGAAAACGCCACGCTAAAAGCCAATCAAATCAAGCCTGAGCAAATCGAGCAGCTGGTAGCTGACCGCGCCAAAGCGATTGATGACGCTAAAAAGCTCAATCCTCAAATCGTGGCAGATGGCAAAACCGTTGAAGCAATCAAGCGTGAAATTATCGCCGCAAAAGCCGATGATGCGCTGGTCAAAGCAATCGTTGGCGATAACATCAAGGACGCTGAGCAAGCGACCATTGATACCGCGTTTAAGGCATTGGTGGCAACGGCTGATAGCAAGCCAAATATTGCAGCGGATGACGCATTGGCAAACCTAAACAATGTGGGTGATACCAAGGCTAAAACCGAAATTTTTGACAAAACTAAAATGTGGGAGACTAACTAATGGCAAATCAATTTGCACCAGTTTTGAGCGGTGATGACCTAATTGCATTACCTGGTATGCGCTTTAAATCTCAACCCGAAGAAGTGCTTAGCCTGCCTCTGATGGTTGACCCTGCTTACCCTGTGGTTGATGGCTCGCCAATCTACCTAACTGCTGATAAAAAAGGCTGTACCACCACCCAAAACGTTAACGCAGGTTTTGTGGGCGCGGTTGTGCTTAACAATGTAGGTAAAACAGGTAGCGCCAATAACTACATCAAAGGCGATGTTGTGCCAGTAATGGTTAAGGGCAAGCTGTATGTACCTGTTAAAACCAAAGTAACTGACGTTGCGGCTACTGCCGTGGGTGCAGATACTCAAGGCAACTTTGACCCAGCAGGCACCGCGCTTAAAGGCGTGCGTTTCCACAACCCGTCAGTAGGTAGCAAAAACCTTACTGTCTTAGAACTTTTGGGAGTTTAATTCATGAATAAACTACAACAAATGATGGCACGTTTAGCGCCTGCTGCTAGCGTGTTACAAGCAAACGTGGGTGATGCCTTCAATTTGCAAAACCTAGCACAATTATTTGTGCAAGCTGAAAATATTGACGGTATTAGCCCTCAACTGGCGCAAGCCATGGACTATGCCAAGTTTATCCCGGTCAATCAAAATATCAGCGCAGTATATGGCACTTCAACCAATTTAAGCCGCAAACAAGGCGTGGGTTTGGGCAAAGCGTTCTCTGGTACTGGCATGGATATTCCGCTCGCTGAAACCATTTATGATGAAGTGAGCCTAAAAACTAAGGCTGGCTCGATTGGTTATCAATACTCACTGCTAGAACTACAAACAGCTTTAGCCATGGGTATTGCGCTTGAGAATGACAAAATCAGCGCGGCACGCTTAGCCTATGAAAAGCATATGTCGAATGTGGCATGGAACGGTGAAGCTGAAACTGGTTTGAATGGTTTTTATAATCAAACAGGTGTGGCGGTTGCTGCCAAAACTATTGATTTTGATACAGCTAGCATTGCCGATGTGCTGAAGTTCATCAATGGTGTGATTTTTGATGCGATTGATGCAACTGAATACGACTCAAGTATTGCGCCAACCGATATTATTTTACCAATGTCTGTGACTCGCGCATTGTCTAGCCGTATTACCACAGATGCCAACCCAATCCCATTCCTTGACTATATCCGCAAAAACAATGAAGCGGCATTAGAAGGTCGCGCCGTTAACTTCTCATCTAGCAAACGCGGCATTGGCAAAGGTCAATCTAATGCTGACCGTATCGTTTCTTACTGCAAGTCGCCTGACTGCCTAGAGATGCGTATTCCAAAAGATTTGACGTTTGAAGCTGCGCAGCCGAAAGGCTTGGATGTGTTTGTGCCAGGTAGCTACTTGTATCAAGGTCTATGGCTGAAACGTGTGGACTCAATGCGTTATATCGACGTAGCCAAGTAACAAATCCCAATCATCTAAGGACGTTAACCGCGTCCTTTTTTATGGATTTTTAAAAATGTGGAATCTAACATTACATGATTTAGCTGCTTACTGGCACCTAATCCCACATAACCCACGAAACAACCGTCGCACTAAAGCGAAATTTAAATAAGGAAAAATGAACATGCCAAAGTATCAATTTAACGGCGACCATCAATCAATCACCATTGAAGGGGTGGTTTTTATTAAAGGTGAAGCGACTGAGTTGGCAGCCGACCAAGCAAAACTACTTGAAGCTAGTGGTTTTTGGAAGCCGCTATTGGAAAAAGGCGAAATCGTTGAGCTTAAAGACGAGCCAAAGCCAGCCGCCAAGCCCACTACCAAAGCGACTACTGCCACAGCTGGGTCGGCTAAGGCAGAGTAATGATTCGCACCAATGTAACCCGCCAAGACAGTGGCTTATGGAATCGGATTAAGCGCGTTGCTCGTGACTATACCACCAAAGTTGAAGTGGGTTATTTTGGTAATCAGACACACAGTGGCAAGCGCCCAATAACCATGAAAACCTTGGCAAGTTTCCATGAATATGGCACTCGAAAAATGCCAGCGCGTCCGTTCATTCGTCCTGCGTTAAAGCAAAATCGCATGAAGTATCTAAAATTGGCTGGCAAGCAGATTACGCCTTGTATCCTTGGGCGACAAACGACAAGCAATGTATGGCATTTGTTAGGCGCTGAAGCGGTTAAGGATGTTCAGGACTACATGATTAATGGCACGTTTACACCGCTCAAGCCTGCCACAATCAAGCGCAAAGGTTCGAGTAAGCCATTGATTGACACGGGGCAGCTTAGACAGTCTATAACTTACAAGGTGAAATAATGTATATCACAAGGGACGATTTAGTCGAGCGATTTGGCGAGGCTGAGATTATGCAGTTGGAGCGCAGTATCAAAGATGCCAATGCGGTTGATACTGCGATTGAAGATGCTTGCATCGAGGTCGATGGTTATGTGGCGCGTCAGTATAGTTTGCCTTTGCCGGTAGTTACCAAATCGCTTAAACGCGCAGTTGCCACGATTGCACGCTATTACCTGTGGAAAGACAAAGCGTCAGATAAAGTTCAAAAAGACTATGACGATATGATTGCATGGCTCGATAAAGTAGCCAATGGCAAAGTTTATCTTGTCTTTGGCTTGGAATCTGGTAACTCATCTAACACAGGTGATGGCAGTACGTTTGCATCAGGAGCTTTTGTAATATGACCGCAATCGCTGATTATTTTGCCGTTGAGCCTATTATTGTCGAGCATATCAAGGCAAGTGTTAAAAACCTCGAAGATGTTGATACACCGTTTGATATCGAGAATATGCTTGATAGTGTGAGCGTCACGCCATCGGTAAGTGTGATTTATTATGGTGACCGCATGGGTGATAGTACAAGCAATGGCAAAATCACCACACAATATCAACAATGGCTAATTGTGCTAAAGGTACATGATGCCGAGGCGCAAAGCAAAAACACCAATGATTTAAGGGCTTACGCCAATCCATTTATTTTACAGTTATTGTCCTGCCTGCAGGGCTTTGACCCGAAGAAATACTTACCCGAACTAGTTGCATACCGTCAGTTTAAACGAGCTGATAGCCCCGTTGGCGTTGGCAGTGCTGCAGGATTTGGGTATTTCCCATTTTTATTTGAAATCCAAATGTTTATCTAAGGAGATATCCAATGGCGGTTACTCAAGAATATCTAAGTCTGCAAGGCTCAAGTCATCTGGCTAAAATTGTCGATGGCAAGCCCGTAGCAATGCGCGAACTTGGCAACCAAACGAGCGTGCAGCTTAAAATCAGCACAGAAACATTCCCCATCAATGAAACCAAAACAGGCAAGCGCGGCACTATCAAGACTGTGACCAAAAGCCGTGATATTGAGCTTGAATTAAAGCTTGATGAGCAAAAGCGCGAAGATATTGCACTGGCTTTTCAGGCGGAGCCGTTAAAAACCGCAGGTCGCACCGTGACCGATGAAGTGCTACCAACGCTCAAAATAGGTGATGATGCGAAATTGGAAGGTTTTAACTTGTCGCAATTAACCATCACGGACAGCACGCCCAGCACTCCAAAAACATTAGTTTTAGATACTGATTACTCAGTCGATCTACAAGCTGGCATGGTTAAGCTATTGAAAACTGATGGCATTACACAGCCGCTAAAAGCGTCATACACCGAGGGCGATATTGAATCAAATGTGTTTTTCACCTTGCCTGATGGGGCTGAGTACCGCTATTTATTCAAGGGCATTAACAGCCTTGATAACAAACGCGTCATGGTCGAGCTTTGGAAGTTTCAGCCTGTGGTAGATAGCACACTTGATTTAATCAATGACGAACTAGGTGAGCTTAGCATTAAAGGTAAAGCCAATCTCGATAATGATAAAAGCCAAGACCCTAAACTTGGTGCGTTTGGTCGTATTGTTTATCTTGATTAATCACACGTTTTACGACCTAAAGCCACTTTAACGAGTGGCTTTTTGTTATGCCAAAGCCAATTTTGATAGTTGTTTTTGGCATGGCTTAAATTTTGGATGAACCAATGAAACTAACCAACCTCAAAACAAACACGGTCATTGAGCTGCCATACGATTTATACCCAACCGATGATTTAAACTGGTCGCCAATCGCGGCAACCGGTGTCTATACACTAAGCGGTGCGTATGACGTACAGCAAGCGGTAAAGCTGGCTGGCAAGCCTATGACGCTACAATCAGACGCAGGGCAGGGATTGGGGTTAATCACTCGTGATACGGTCAATAAGCTGCACGCACAGGCGGCGATACCTGAGGCGACATTTACACTCGAGTACGTAGCAGATGGGGTGACAAAAATTGTCAATGTCATGTTTGACCATGAAGAAAACCCGATTGAAGCAAAATCCGCTATCGATTTCAATAGCCCAAATTTGGATGATTATTTTGCGGTGACGATAAAGTTTAAGACGGTTTGATATTGTGTTTTGCTAAACGCTTGTTTATGATTTGAGTATCTGAAACATTAGAGAAAGAATTATGAACACGAAAGTTATATTTGCATTAATCATCGTTTTAATGGTTGCCATATTTGGTTATAGTCAATATTCATCAGCAAAGCATGAGGAGCAATTGGCAGCTATGAAAGCTGAGTCTGCTAAAGTGCAGGCTGAAACGGCTAGGTTGGAGGGTGAGCAAAACAGAGAAAAGCAAGAAAAGTTAAATGCTCAAGCCGCTGAAGAACAAATGCGACAAAAATTATCTGCCGAAAATGACAAAATAGATAAAGCAGCTAAAGCTAAATTACAAGATATTGCAAAGCGTTGGCAAGAAACTAATGCAAGGGCTAGTAGCACAGGTAGAATTGCCTTATCACCAGCGGTTAAAGACTTGCAAACCATCAAACATGAAGCTGAGGGTGTAGAGGTAGGGCAATGCACGAAACCCGCTAAGGAAGCTTTAATTGGTGGTATGCAGTATATTGAGGATGGTTATTTGCGTTTTATGGCAGATACCGTTAATGGCGAAAGCGATGCGATAGAACTTAAACAAAAAGCCGATCCTTTATTTGCAGAATATTCTAAATCCATTGAATCATGCAAAGTATAATAAGCATTTAAGCCCACAACAGCGTAAGTTAAATTTTAACCTTTAAAACCCCAGTCGAAAGATTGGGGTTTTTTATTGCCCAAGGAAAAATCATGTCCGACTTAAACTATCTAATTAACTTTGACAGCGATACAGGCGGTATCAAAGCTGCTGAAAAAGGGTTAAACGCGCTATCGTCCGCCATGGCAGCGCTTGGCTTGGGTTTGGGCATTAAAGAGTTAGCAGACACAGCAGACGCATACACCACACTTGCTGCGCGTATCAAAATAGCAGTGGGTGAGACGGGTAATGTCAAAGATGCCATGGCTGGCGTGCAGTTGGTTGCATTGCAAACTAACAGCAATCTGGACGCAACAGCTCAGCTATTTGCCAAATTAAATGATGTTGGCAAGACAATGGGGCTAACCCAAAATCAAGTGCTAGACTTAACTAAGACGGTTAACCAAGCAATCCAGTTGGGTGGTGGATCAGCCCAAGCGAGTGAAGCGGCGATTACTCAGCTATCTCAAGCATTGCAGTCTGGCGTGCTACGCGGCGATGAATTTAACTCCATCATGGAGCAAGCGCCTGGTATCAGCCAAGCGTTAGCCGCCAGTCTAGGCGTGACTACTGGCGAACTTCGCAAAATGGCAGAAGAAGGCAAGTTGTCATCGCAAACCGTGGTGAATGCGCTAAAAGACCAAGCCGATGAGATTGATGCCAAGTTTGGTCAATTTCCCAAAACCATCGGTCAAGCATTGCAAAACATCAAAACCCAATGGGAAATTGTCGTTGGTGAGTTTAATGCAGAGAGCGGGGCGTCTGCCGTTGTTGTCAATGCGCTACAAATCATTGGCGATAACCTTGGTGTGCTTAAAACCCTATTTAATGATATCGGTGACGGTATCGGATGGGTCAGCGACCAATTTGGCAGTATTGATGCGTCAACGATTGACGAAGTCAGAAATACGCTATCTATGGCGTATGACACCGTTAAAGACTTGGCGCAATCCATTGGCGAGATGGGCGTAACCGCATGGGAGGCGTTTAAGTCAGTCCTTGATAGCGCCTCACCTGTCTTTGCTGCGTTTACCAGTGGGCAGCAGGAGGTTAGCGGGCTTGATACCGCTATTCGCGTGTTACAAGTTGGCATGGGCTTATTGTCCGATGGTGCTAAGGGCTTGAGTATTACCTTAAGTGGCTTGGTTGGCGGGCTGCAATTTGTAGCGGGTGGCTTATCTGCACTACAAGCCAAAGTATCTAGCTTTTTGGGATTTGATGACGTTGCTAAACAAGCTGAAATGGCGTCAGACCGATTGTTTGCAGCGGGTGAAAAATCCTTTGCTCGTGCCAATAAGCAAATCATGGACTTTAAGTCTAGCACTCGAACAGCACTTGACGAGATGGGCAAAACCGAAGCGCAAAAGAACGCCGAAGCGGTTGCCAATACCCAAAAAACATTAACTGATAAAAATAAGGCTTGGCAAGATTTTGTCTTGTCTGAAAAAAACTGGACAAAAGAGCGAGCGGACTTAGACGCGCAACTTCAGCAGGCGCGTAAAGCTGGCGATGATGCCACGATTGCTAAGCTGCTTAAAAATATCAGTGACTTGGATAAGCAAGAGCAAGACTCGGTTAAAAACAAAGCAAAGGTCGAAAAAGAGAAAACCGATGCAGTCCAAGCTTATGCTGAGCAAGCCATTAAAGCCAGTAATGGCGTGGCAAGCGAGCAGTTAAAATCTGAACTAGCTGCTAAAGGCTACACAGTTGCAGTGACTGAAGCTGGCAAGGCAACTGTTAGCGCCATGTCATCCGCTAAAGATAGCACTGAGCAATTAGGATTATCATTAAAAGATACCGCTTTAAATGCTGCTAAGGGCTTGGGTGTTGATGTCCGTCAGGCGCTTAATCAGTTGGACCCAGCATTTAACCGAAATATTGAGGCGGTGCGCCAAGTCGCTGATGGCTACAAGCAGCTAAAAGACGAGGGCATGGATGCAGGTAATTTACTTGGTGCCAGTCTTGAAAAGCTGCTAGCAGGGGCAAAGTCGCAAAAAGAAATTGATACCGTGCGTCAAATGTACGTCGATTTTGGTAAAGATGGGAAATTATCTGCCGAGCAAGTTGCTGATGGTATTGAAGGCATCAATGAAAAACTAAGCAAAACGCCTGAGTTGATGGATGCCACTTCTCGCGCTTTTAAAGCACTGGGAATCATCAGTCGAGAGGAAGCCGAAAAGCAAGCCAAAGAAGCGATTGCCAATTATGAGATTGTCAAAAACAGCGGTCAAGCATCGGCTGAGCAGCTCCAAGAAGCGTTGGATAAAGTTAACAAGAAAATCGAAGTTAGCGGTAACGCCGCACAGCAATCATGGCTCGACAGTCAAAAATCAGCGCTGGGTGTTAAAGATGCAGTCGAGAAAACCACAGACAGTACAGAGCGGCTTGCTCGTAGTACATCAAGCATTGGCGAGGGCTTCAAGGGCGCAGCGCGTCTCAGCATACAAGAGCTTGAAGAAATCTCGAAAAAACTTAATTACCTTGAGGCTAAAAACAAAGAGTTACAAGCGCAATGGGCTAAAGACAGCGCAGCGCGTGACGAAGGCAATCGAGCGACAACTGCCAAATCCATGCAAAGTGTGGCTAATTACAGCACATTGACAGCCATGGAAAACTTTTTGAAATCGGCAGGGTTGAGCGATAAGCAAGCGATGGACCAAGCGCAATCGCTCATGAACCGATACGGCAAAAATGGGCGCATGAACTGGACTGCAGCAAACGGGCTTACCGAAGGCGCAGCACTCACAACACAGCAGATGGCGAATTTCAAAGACCCAACTGCTTATATGTTGGAGATTGCTGAAAAAATCCGCTATAACCAAGCCGCGCTCGATAGACAAACCGCGATTGTTGAGCAAAACAGGCAAGCAAGCGCGAACAGAACGGTTAACGTCAATCTAAACTTCGATGGGCAAAACCTACCACTTACGATTGATGCGGACAAAGAAGCGTTATTCATGGATTTTGTAAACAGATTACAAAGTGACTCAAAACGACAACCGAGGTAAGCATGGCAACAGCACTTAAAACAAAAGTAAATCAGCAAGATTTAAAAATCTATCCGTCTGAGCGTTTGACGCAGACCGATGATGGCGGCGGTATGCCATTAGGTACACCCTTAACAGGTGCGCTTAACGAGTTGTTTCAGCCCATCTCCAGCATTGCCCGCGTTAATGGGGCATTTTATGCCGTGCTTGAGTATCTAGGCGTATTGCGCGCAGATGATGAGCCGTTAATTGGTGCGTTTGCTGCAATCACCAAGCCGCCAAGTGACCCGACTGTTAGCTATTTGATGTCAAAGGCAGGGCGTTTTGGCGAAAGCCGTGCTGAAGCATTGGCGCGAATTGAAAGCTTTAACACTGCAACCACTGAAAGCAGAATGACGCTGCTATCTACAAATTATGCCAACTCTCGTGTGATACAAGTGTATCAGCGCGATAGTGAGGCGTTGCCATTGGTGGGTGATGTGTTTTGTCTGAAACAAGATAAGGCTGGCTATCCAAACGTGTATCAGTATGTGCAAATCTCGCGTATCGTCAAAGCAGAAAGCCGCACGTTTACGGTAAATACAAATGATTTTACTCGCACTGTCTTACAGCTTGAAATTACCAGTAAACTTAAAACCGACTTTATTGGCGTTGCTTACCCCGTCGAAGGTTATGCTGATGCCGTTTGTAAAGTCTATGATACGGCAGTGAGTGATGCGGGCGTGTATTACGGTATCAAGCCACTTGCTGAAGCGATTGCAAAAGACGATGCGACAATCAAACTTACCGGCATCATGGAAAAGATTATCCCCGTCAGCACGGTTGAGAAAGCCTTAGTTGATACGCTTGTCAGTAAAAAAACCGTTGATATTGATGTTGGCTACAACGGCAACAGCACAATCAAACAGGTAAGCTCGTACACTCATAGCTACAAAGAGGATATCACAGTCGCAAATCGTGGTTACACCTACACCGCGCAACTGTTAACCCCAGCGAAAGGCTCGGTTAAAGCAGAGTTTTTAGTGCAGGGCACATGGTACGCACTCAACGATGACGGCAATGGTAAATTAGTCGGCACAAGTGCGACTTATGGTAGCGGTACGATTGACTACACGACAGGCAGCGTGACCGTGCAATGCGGTGAATTACCCGATATTGGCAGTGCGTTGATTATTAGCTATAGCAAAAATGCTTATATCAAACCAACTGCGCCAAAATTTGATGCGTATTTGCCGGTGCAGCTAACTAAAAAAGGCTATGGACACACAATTACAGTCGGCTCTAAAACTGCAACCGTGCAAGGCGATAAAATCGTTGGTGATTTTGGTGGGGCGTATGACTACGACAATCAAATACTAAAGATTGAGCCAACGATTGATAAAGCGGATATTGTGGTTAATAGTAAGTCGCTCACTAATGTTAATAGCTATATGCAGACAGCAACAGTGGTGGATAATAATGTAGCTTTTACTATCACCGCGCCTGTTATCAAGGGAAGTTTATCGTTTAGCGCACAATTTAAATACACTACTACCATAACTGGTAGTAATGGTCAAACCTACACGCAAACAGGGACGCACGTAGCTAAATATCATGATGATGGACTTGGCAATGTGATTTCTGAAGGCAAAACAGTTGGCAATGTAAACTACGCAACAGGAAAAGTTACTTTTGCAGTCAAATACACTACAACAAATAGTTCGCCAATTTACAAGCAAGTGCAGGTCGGCACAACACGAGAATACACAAGCAGCGGTGTGTTTAAAGTCACACCGATTTACGAGTCTGTATACATTGGTGATGGTGTTACAACCACAGATTATTTTTTTGCGAATAATACTGCCCAAGGCGATAAAGGCGTTACTGATTTAAGTTACTTAACAGCTGATGGTGCGACACAAACCGAAACGATTGCTGTACCAGCAAATTTAAAGATTGATGTTGAGAAAAACCTTGCTGCTGATGCCCTAAGCTTTACCATCGCTGGCAAGCTTTATCAAGAGCAAAATCTTAACATCATGCGAGATGGCGCGGTGGTTGGCAGCCGAGCAGGAAATGTAGTCACTTTAACCGATTTTGATATGGATAAACCCGTCTTGCAAACATTGCTCGTTAAAAATCAAGGCATGGATGACCGCGTTAAGTATCTAAGTTTTGCAACGCCACGTCTAAAAAATCAAAGTTTAAAGCTAAATATTGATGGCAACTTAGTAAGCTCAGACCCTAACGGTAATCTAATGCTGGGCGGTAAAAACATCGGCTCAGTTGACGCAGGGCGCGGCATTGTCATGCTTAATCTCGTAGATTTTGCAGATAGTATCACATGGCAAGGCGTGGCAATTAGTTATCTGCCTGTTGACAGTAACATTGTCAAAATCGACACCGTGCGTCTACCGCAAGATGGGCGCGTGCCGATTTTTAGACGCGGCGATAGTATCTTAATCCGCAATGCCCAAACTGACAATCTAGGAAGCGCATTTACCGGCGGTCAAACGATTAATCTATCACGTAACGATGTTGACCGTATCAGCTTACTTGATGCGGATAACAAGCCTGTTTTAGGTGAGCTGTGGGACTATGACTTAGACGCTGGCACGATTACGTTTAAGACAAGCATTGATTTGTCATCGTACAAAATGCCGCTGAAAGCAATCCACGCGCAAGAGCAGCGTAACCGTGTTGTCGATTTGGACATTGATGGCACGTTGTCGCTACTGTTTGCAGCTAATCGCAATTATCCAGTTGAAAACACGTATGTATCAAGCCTTTTAATCGGTGATGATTTGGCGGTGCGCGTGTCTGTGCCTTTTACTCAGCGGTCGTGGAATAACGTGTGGCAAGATACGCCAGTGGGCGACCAGCTTTTGAACAAGTTAAAGCTCACCGATTACCCCATGATACTAACTGACGATGGGGCGATTACTGACCGTTGGCTGATTAAGTTTATATCTAATGCGCAATTTGAGCTTTACAGTGAAGCATTGGGGTTTGTTGGTAAATTTGACACACTTGCTAACTTAGCGCCCATCAACCCAGCCACAGGCAAGCCATACTTTACGATTGATAAACGTGCGTTTGGTACAAATACGCCGTGGGCTGCGCAAGATGTTATCCGCTTTAATACGTGGGGAACGCTCATGCCTGTGTGGGTGCTATGCGCGGTGCAGCCAAATCCTAATCCACCAACGGGTACGGATGGTTTTGAGCAATATTTATTTGGTGATACTACTGAAATTGTATAAGGATTAACTTATGAACTTAATCACACCCGAACGCGTGCCCGTCTCAGTTTACCGCTGGGACGATGCCAATGCACCCGTGTTAGACAGGAAAGCTAACTGTGTGGCAAGTATATTTAAAGCGTGCCTTGTGACAGGCTATGGCAGTAAACAGCCCGCAGGCTGGTCAATGCCGTATGAGGATATGACGACCAATGTTAAAGTGATAAAACCGCCCGTATCTACAGAAAAAGATTATTTAATGCGATTGTCTGCTGATAATGGGCGTGCAATAACAGTGCAAATGTACGCTAATATGTCAAACATCAACACAGGTACACTTTTATTACAACTCGCGTCCCCTTACCGATATAACGGCAGCACCTATGCGACAGGCAAATGGGTAATGATTGCATCAAGCCGTGGTTTTTGGTTTTTTACCGAAGTCCAGGATTATAATGGTCAATTTCCCGCACAGAAACAAGGGTCTTACCTATATATTGGTGATACTTGTAGTAATGCTAATGGTATTAAAAACAGTGCGCTAACACACACAGGCGGTAGTGCAAGTGCCTCAAATGACGCATATTTTTTTAATATGTTTTACAACCAAAACGACACTCAATACAACTTATACGGCAAAGTATATGACTATACGCTAAATAAATCCTCAACAACAACTAAAAAATCCATGTTTGATGGCATGACAAACCTGTCAACCAATATACATTTAAGTCAATTAACGCTATATGCAAATAGTGATTTTTATGCTTTACCTGCTTTCATGCCGAGTAATACAAACGCTGATAATTATGATATTGTCAATGCAGGTTTAAGGTTTATTAATCACGCAACGGGCATTGCTCAAAGCAATTCTATTGCGACATCTGGTTGCTATATACCAATCGACCACTGGGAGATGTGATGCTTTTTCGTGTTTTTAATGTTGCCAGTAATGACATTGGCGGAACAGGTTATATCGCTGGTACTAATAATGGCATTGTCACAGTGACTGGACAGCCTGCGTCAAGACAAATTGTAGTAATTAATGCAAAAACTTTAACACTACAAACAATTACAAAGTCATTTGCCGATGGTCGTTATCTTATTGCAGGGCTTAATCCCAACAATACATATTTAGTTATGGCTCGTGACTACAACAAAGAGTATGAGCCTGCGGTGTGGGATTATGTGACCCCTGCAACTGACTTGACAATACAGCAGCAACAGGAGTTGTGGCAATCATGGCAGACATCACTGTAAAACCCAATGCACTGCCATTACCACTTGTTAAAAAAATCAGCGAGCGCGTAGCAAGTAATGTTTTACCGCTAACACTCAACCGCAAACTTGGCACGCTTGACCCAGTAACACCGACTGACCCGACAACGCCGAAGCGCTCGATGTCAGGTGTTAGTATCGCCATGCAAGGCAGTACAGTGGCGGCAGTGGATATTGCAAAGAGTAGCAACAATTTGCAGCTTGCTATTGCCATTGCTGAGACTGCGCGTGCTTATCGTCAAATGGGTGTTAATGTCGCTGATGATTATTGGTCGCTATTAAAGCCGTTTGTTAATCTAGGTAATGCCACTGCTACCGAGTATAGCGATGTTGTCAATCTAGCAAATCAGTTTGATAGTTATTGGTATCAATACGTTTTACTTGCTAATGCAACGCGGATTAATGTATCTGATACCGTTGGACTTGCAACGGTATTAATCAACGATAGCGCAGGTGTGGTAAGTTTTGATAAACCGCAATTTGAGCCGCAGCAGCCTGCAGTTGGTTTAGCGACAAGCTTAACTAACAATGAGCATGGCGTATTTATTGGTAATCGCAGTCAATCACGCACCCAAGCCGCGGTTCCTGTGCCGTGGCGATATTATGCAATACCCGATGATACACCGCCACCACCGATTGTTAATACGTGTCGTATCCGTCCGCCATCGAGCCGTTTGCCGTTAACATTAACCCGCAAGCGTAACGGTTTACCATCGTCACAATTACCCTTGCCTTTAACTTGCTGGCATGACCAAGCCCCTGCATTTGTCCCCGATTTACGGAGTTATATTGTGTTAAATACAGTCACAGCCACGATTGGCGGCATTGCGATTGACCCGATTGATTTTAACATCAAAACTGACCTTGATAGTTATTGCTGGCAGGGTGGCATCAAAATCAGCGATAAGCAGTATCAAAAAGTTAAAGCCAAGCTTGATGTAGCGCGGGGCAGTGAGCCGCTAGTCATAGTCACAGTCAATAGCGTGTCGTATAGCTTTATCGCGGAAGAAATTAGCCGTAACCGTGTATTTGGTAATTATAGCTACTCAATCAGTGGACGCAGTATCACGGCACAGCTAGGCAAAGATTACGCACATAGCCAAGGCGGTACGATTAACCAAGATTTGTATGCCAGCCAGATCATCAATATGCAACTGGCTGATTTGCCCTTTACCATTGATAGATTTGAGGTTAAAGACTGGTTGATACCCGCTGGCACGCTAAATACGAGCAACCAAACACCGATTAGCATCATTAGTCAAATTGCCCAAGCGTGCGGCGCTGAAGCGATTAGCGACCCTTTAGAGCCTAAGTTATCAATCATCCCAAGATGGAAAAAACCCGCATGGGAAATGGCTACCGCTACGGTTGATTTAGTTGTTCCGATGGGCGTTGTGCAATCAATCAGCGACCAAAAACGAGTAAACCCACGTTATAACACAGTCACTTTAATCGGACGTACGCAAGGATCTGAAGTGTATCGCGCCCGCGAAGGGCGTAACTTAATCGCACCGGTGGATAATAGCTATCTGAATGTTGATAGAGATGCGGTGGTGCCACGTGGTATACAGATACTATCGGACAGTGGCACGCATGGGCTTTATACGCTCAAAATGCGGGTCGCTGATAAATATAATATGCCGCTTGTGGAGCTTGGGCAGATTTTACAGATTAGCGACCCCGAAGGCGCATGGAAAGGGATTGTAACAGGCGTATCGCTTGATGTGGGACGCGATAATGACGCAATTACCGTGTGGCAGACAGTCAACATTGACCGTTATCTGGATGTGTAACCATGAATTTATTATCACAGTTTCAGCAAATTTTTAATCAAGAAGAACGTGCATTTGCGACAATCACGGGCGTGCGTAATGATGGTAAATTAATCGCAACCATGCCCACGGGTGCAGTAGTTTTGCTCACTGGCTCAGTGGATATCGGTAAAAATGTGTTTTATGACCGCGTGACAAGTAAGGTGCTAGAAGAAGCGCCTAGCGTGACGTTTACCGAATATAGCGTCTAATCAATCTCAAACAAACAAGCCCACTCACCCGAGTGGGTTTTTACTTTTAAGGGGGCTTCATGCCGCAAAGACTGTTACAAATGAAGCCGCTGCTCGATACGTGCTATATCGCCTGTGGTGCGATGGTTGCACAAGCAGCGGTGGTGAGTGCAAATATCTCAGAGCCGCGTGTGTGGCTTGGGTTATCAGTGCCTTATTGGTTTGGCTGGGTGTTGTTTTTTGCAGCCCTGTTTTTTGGTGCAGCGTTATCGGTGCATCAAGAAACGGCGGTTGATAAATATATCAAACACCCAAAACTCAAGCCGCTTTATAGTTTGGGATTTGGGTTTTTTGTAACCCTGTTTGGTGTGCCTTTGCGCTACCCAAGCTTAACGATTTGGGATTTGATTTTGCCCGCATTGTGTTTTGCGGCGATTGGCTCGCAAGTTATCTATTACGTTATTTCATTTTCATCCAGTCCCGAATTGTGGAAGGCGGCTAAGGCTCGCTTGCTAGCAGTAATAACTGGGAGGACGTCAAATGCTGATGATAATTAATGATATATGCCCTTACATTGGGCTTTTTTTATGCTTGTTTGCGTGGCGTTTAGAGCGATTTAACACCAAGCCGTTAGCGATACAATTAACACTAATTATCAAAATCGTGATGTGGGTGTTTTTGTACTTTGCTGATAAAAACCCTGCGTTTAACCCAACTTTCGGCAGTGTGGCAGCGCGTGTGCTAATTATCTGCTCAACGCTATCAACTGTGACGTATGTGTATATCGTCACGAAACATATCAGATGTTTAAAAACTAAAACTTGCTTGTGCAAAGAAGATTTATAAACCACGCCGCCAACTAGGCGGTTTTTTTATGGAGAAAACAATGGCAATTTTTGACACACTATTTGACCGACTTATGAAACACGAAGGCGGTTATGTAAATAATCCTAATGACCCAGGTGGCGAAACAATGTGGGGCGTGACTAAGGCAGTCGCACGTCAATATGGTTATACCGGTTCGATGCGC
>ERZ941706.298-NODE-298-length-16900-cov-4.707688_pt1 | contig 16900 bp, 23 predicted proteins | sample MGYA00521232_ERZ941706 | MGnify/ENA primary metagenome ERZ941706 (study PRJEB32759, sample SAMN07749893) | skin metagenome | biome: transportation; feature: city; material: polyester macromolecule | host: Homo sapiens | place: Hong Kong:ER line | collected...
GGAGCGTTGTCCCGGTTCTCTTCGTCACCCCGGACTTGTTCCGGGGTCCACTCTGCGGCGAGGCTATCGGCAAGAGGCTCTAGCTCCGCCTCTGCGGCGCGGTGGACCCCGGAACAAGTCCGGGGTGACGAATCGCTCAGGCTCACCCCGCGTTGCACGCAGCCGCGCCGCGCCGTAGGGGACGGCATCTGACTTTACCGGAGCTTCCCTTGTCCCAGCCCACCTATGACGTCGTCGCGATCGGCAATGCGATCGTCGACATTCTCGCTCAGGCCGACGACGCCTTCATCAAATCGATTGGTGTTGCCAAGGGGTCGATGCAGCTGATGTTCTCGCCCGAGGACGCCGATGCGCTCTATGACCGCATGGGGCCGGGCCGTGAGGTATCGGGCGGCTCGGCGGCGAACACCGTCGCGGGGATCGCGGCGCTCGGCGGGCGCACGGGCTTCATCGGCCAGGTTGCCGACGACCAGCTGGGTGCGGTGTTCGCGCACGACATTCGCGCGGCGGGCGTCGCCTTCACCACGGACGTGCGGCCCGGCCAGCCGACGACCGCCCGCTGCCTCATCTTCGTAACGCCCGACGGGCAGCGCACGATGAACACGTACCTTGGCGCGTCGCAGTTCCTGCCCGCCGCGGCGCTGGACCTCAAGATGATCGAAGACGCGGCGATCCTGTATCTCGAAGGCTATCTGTGGGACCCCGAAGAGCCGCGTGCGGCAATGCGCGTCGCGATCGAAGCGGCACGCAAGGCCGGACGCAAGGTCGCGTTCACGCTGTCCGACGTGTTCTGCATCGGGCGCCACGGCGGCGACTTCCGCGCGCTGATCGCGGACGGGCTGATCGACATCCTGTTCGCGAACGAGAGCGAACTGGCGGCGCTCGCCGAGACGGAGGATTTCGAGGCTGCGGTGGCGAAGATCGCCGCACAGGTGCCGACCTTGGTCGTCACCCGTGGCGCGCACGGTGCCTGCGCGATCCAGAACGGCACGCGGGCAGAGGTGGGCGCAGAGCCGATCGAGCAGGTCGTCGACACCACCGGTGCAGGCGACCTGTTCGCGGCGGGCTTCCTCCACGGCCAGGCGCAGGGCAAGGGACTGGAACAGTCGCTCAAGCTCGGCGCGATCTGCGCGGCGGAGATCATCAGCCACTTCGGCGCGCGGCCGAACGTCGATATGAAGGCGCTGATCGCCGCCAAGCTCGGCTGATCGAGGGGAGGGCGCCGGCCCTCCCGCCCAAGCCAAACAAAAAGGCCGGGGGATCGCTCCCCCGGCCTTTTTCGTGTCCGCTGCCCGGTCGCTCAGTCGAGCTTGCGGGCCGTTTCGGGCTGCATCGAGGGATCGTCGACGACATCGACGATCCCGCGGCCGACATGGCTGCGGCTCCGGCTGTAGCCGAAGTAGATGACAAGGCCGATCAGGCCCCAGATCGGCAGCACCAGCTTCGCGGTCAGCGGCAGCGACAGGTAGAGCACGACGCAGCCGATGATCGCGAGCGGCGCAACGACGAACACCGCCGGCGTGCGGAACGGGCGCTTGCGGGTCGGGTCCGTGCGGCGCAGCACCATCACCGATACCGCCACCATGAAGAAGGCGAACAGCGTGCCGGCGTTGGAATAATCGGCAAGCTTGCCGACCGGCAGGATCGCCGCCGCCACCGCCGCCGCGACACCGGTCATCAGCGTAACGACGTGCGGCGTGCGATAGCGCGGGTGGACCGAGGCGAGGCGGGCAGGCAGCAGCCCGTCGCGCGCCATGGTGAAGAAGATGCGGGTCTGGCCGAACATCATCATCAGCACGACCGACGGCAGCGCCAGCACCGCGGCGAGGCCGACGAAGCGCCCGATCAGCGGCCAGTTGATCGTGTCGAGAACATGGACCGCGGCTCCTTCGAGCAGACGAGCGGCTCGAGCGCTCCGCTCGCGACGATCGCGGCGCAACGGCCGGCGATTTCGGGCGTGCCCGGCGACAGCACCTGGCCGGCGAGCGAGGTGACCGGCTGCGCGCCGATCGCCCCGATCGCGCCCGAAGCGACGAGGATGTAGAAGACGGTACAGATCGCGAGGCTGCCGATCAGGCCGATCGGCACGTTGCGCTGCGGGTTCTTGGTTTCCTCTGCCGCAGTCGAGACGGCGTCGAAGCCGACATAGGCGAAGAAGATCGATGCCGCGGCGCCGAGCACGCCGAGACCCGAGGAGCTCAGCGGATTGCCGATGCCGGTGGGCAGGAACGGATCGAAATTCTCCGCCTTGATGACCGGGATCGTCAGCGCCACGAAGGCGGTAAGCGCGGCGATCTTGATCGCGACGAGCACCGCGTTGACGCGTGCGCTTTCCGTGGTGCCGATGATGAGCAGCCAGGTGACGAACGAGACGACGATGATCGCGGGCACATTGACCCATCCGCCCACCGCCATCGCCTGCGTGAGATCGGCGCTCGGCTGCGCCCCGAAGGCGAGGTACATGTGCGCCATCAGCGCGTCGGCGTTGCTGATCGCGGCGGGCACGTGGAAGCCGATGCCCCGCAACAACCCCACCGCATGGTTCGACCAGCCGACCGCGACCGCAGACGCGCCGACCGCATATTCCAGGATCAGCGCCCAGCCGACCATCCAGGCGAGGATCTCGCCCGTCACCGCATAGGTGTAGGTATAGGCGGAGCCGGACACCGGCACCATCGAGGCGAGTTCGGAGTAGCAGAGCGCGGCGACCGCGCAGATGAAGCCGGCGACGACGAAGCTGAGCAGCATGCCCGGCCCTGCCTTTTGCGCGGCTTCGGAGGTGAGGACGAAAATGCCGGTGCCGATGACGGCACCGATGCCGAGCATGGTGAGCTGAAAGGCCCCGAGCGAGCGTTGCAGGCCCTTCTTTTCGGCCGTGGCGAGAATGGCGTCGAGTGGTTTGACGCGCCCGAATATCATGTAGCGTATCCCCCCAGGTGCGTGCGGTCATGAACGCGCCGCCGCATTGGTGAAGCGGGGGATGCTAGTCTCAAATGAAACGGAGGCAATCCCCTTAATCACATGGATTTGGGTTCAGCGCGCGAGCATCGGGCCCATCGGCCCGCCGCCGAACAGATGGACGTGGAGGTGCGGCACCTCCTGACCGGCATCGCCGCCGATATTGGCGAGCAGGCGATAGCCGGGGGCGACGAGGCCATGTTCGCGTGCAACGTGACCCACCGCGCGGACGAAGCCCGCGATCTCCGCATCGCTCGCCCGGGCGCTGAAATCGTCCCACGACACATAGGGCCCGCGCGGGATCACCAGGATATGAACCGGTGCGACGGGGGCGATGTCGTGGAAGGCGACGGCGTAATCGTCTTCGTAGACGCGTTTTGACGGGATCTCGTCGCGCAGGATCTTCGCGAAGATGTTCTGGTCGTCGTAGGGCAGGGTGGCGTCGATCGGCATGAGGGCTCCTTCAACAGGTGCGTCATTGCAAGCGAAGCAATCCGGCGCCGGACCAGGACGCTCTGGAGCGCTTCGCTTGCAACGACAGGAATCGTATCAGCGCGAGGCTTTCTCGACATGGCCGGACACACCCTCGCGCCGGGCGAGCTCGGCGCGGATGTCGTCGAGACTGAGGCCGGCGTCTGCGAGCAGGACGAGGAGGTGGAAAACGAGGTCTGCGGCTTCCGATGCCAGTTTCTCGGGCTCGGCAAGCGCGGCGATGACAGTTTCGGTCGCTTCCTCACCGACCTTCTGCGCGATCTTGGGGCGGCCCTTGGCGAAGAGGCTGGCGACATAGGAGGTGCCGGAGTCGGCATCGCGGCGGCTGCGGATCGTGGCGTCCAGGCGGTCGAGCGGGTCCATCGCCATCGCTTGGCGCGGGCAGGGGGGCGCGGTCAATCCTTGTCGGGCGTCAGGTCCTGTCGGAGGGGCGCCGGGCGAAGCGGCGGCGCAGCGCACGGCGGACGAGCCACACGCCCACCGCGGCTACGACGAACAGCGCGACGTCGGACCATTCGGGACCGCTGCGTGGGTGGACCACCCCGGAATGCCCGCCGGCGACCGAGAGCAGCGCGATCACGCCGCAGCCGCCTGATCCGCGGTCAGCCACTCGAATGCGGTGTCCGCGGTGTCGAAGATGCGCAGGTGGGATTGCGTCATCAGCCGGCGCACCTGCAGCCGCGTGATCGCGCTCGACGTGACGATCGCGATGCGGCTCGCCAACGGAAAGTCGGTAAGGCGGCGGTTGATCGCGGCGGCGGCCGCGACCGGCTGGACGCTGCACCGGCTCATGTCCATGCGCAGGCGATAGCCGGGGGCGAAGCCCTCTTCGCGGAAACGGCGGACCAGTTCGCCGGCGTAGCGATCGACCGCAGCGAGATCGAACAAGCCCTGCCAACGGATGTCGAGCAGGTTCACGTCACGGCGAAAATCAATGGCATACATGGCTGTCCTATATGCCATGCAGAGGTTGCCGAAGCGCTAAGCCGTGATCGGGCGGCGGACGGGAATACCGGCCTGCGCCAGGGCGTTATGCGCGTCGGCGATGCTCGCTTCGCCGAAGTGGAAGATCGACGCGGCGAGGACGGCGCTGGCGTGGCCGTCGCGAATGCCGGCGACGAGGTCGTCCAGACCACCGACGCCCCCCGACGCGACGACGGGCACACTCACCCGGTCGGCAATGGCGCAGATGAGGTCCAGGTCATAGCCCGATCGCGTGCCGTCCTTGTCCATCGAGGTGACAAGCAACTCGCCCGCGCCGAGGTCGGCGAGGCGCAGCGCGTGCTCGATCGCGTCGATGCCGGTCGGGCGGCGGCCACCGTAGGTGAACACCTCCCAGCCGTCCCCCATCCGGCGTGCATCGACGGAGGCGACGCAGCATTGGCTGCCGAAGCGCTCGGCGATGTCGGCGACCACCTCCGGCCGCGCGACGGCGGCGGAATTGACCGCGACCTTGTCCGCACCGGCGAGGAGCAATGCGCGCGCGTCCTCGGCGCTGCGCACGCCGCCGCCGACGGTCAGCGGCATGAAGCATACCGCTGCCGTGCGACGCACCACATCGAGGATCGTGCCGCGATTTTCATGGGATGCGGTGATGTCGAGGAAGCAGAGTTCGTCCGCGCCGGCGGCGTCATAGGCGCGCGCCTGCTCGACCGGATCCCCCGCATCGCGGAGCTCGACGAAATTGACGCCCTTGACGACGCGGCCGTCGGCGACGTCGAGGCACGGGATCACGCGCGCGCGGACCGTCATGACTTGAGTCCCTCCCCTTCAGGGGAGGGGTTGGGGGTGGGGCGTGTCTCACCGAGACCGACGCCCGCGTCCCCCACCCCAACCCCTCCCCTGAAGGGGAGGGGCTGATCAACGGACACCATCCGCATTACGCCGCCTGCGCGACGGCTAACGCCGCCGCGAGATCGAGCCGCCCGTCGTAGAGCGCGCGGCCGGTGATGACGCCTTCGATGCCATCCTGTGCGTGGATGCTGAGCATGTGGATGTCGTCGATGCCCTTCACCCCGCCGCTGGCGATCACCGGGATCGAGACGGAGCGGGCGAGATCGACGGTCGCCTCGACGTTGCAGCCCTTCAGCAACCCGTCGCGGCCGACATCGGTGAACAGCAGCGACGCCACGCCGGCATCCTCGAAACGGCGGGCGAGATCGACGACGCTGGTGGTGGACACGTCCGCCCAGCCCTTGGTCGCGACCATGCCGTCCTTGGCATCGACGGCCACAACGATGCCGCCGGGGAAGTCGCGGGCCGCTTCGCGGACGAACTCCGGGTCCTCCAGCGCGGCGGTGCCGATGACGACGCGCGACACGCCGAGGTCGAACCACCGTTCGACGCTGGCGCGGTTGCGGATGCCACCGCCCAATTGGACGTGACCGGGGAAGCGCTTGACGATGCCGCGCACCGCTTCCCCGTTGACCGATTCGCCGGCAAAGGCGCCGTCGAGGTCGACGACATGGAGGTGCTGCGCGCCAGCGTCGGCGAACAGCATCGCCTGTGCGGCGGGATCGTCGCCGTAGACGGTGGCGCGATCCATGTCGCCTTCGGCAAGGCGGACGACCTGGCCGGCCTTCAGGTCGATGGCGGGGAAGACGATGAGGGTCATGCGGCGCTCCGCGATACCGTCACCCCAGCGAAGGCTGGGGTCTTTGTGAGGAAAGGGCGACGCCAGGTCGATGGAGATCCCAGCCTTCGCTGGGATGACGGCATCGCGGCAACGGCCGGGCCGATGGTCACGGCCGCCATGCGAGGAACCTTTGGAGCATCGCCAGCCCGTAACGCTGGCTCTTTTCCGGATGGAATTGCACGCCCAGCATCGTGTCGCGCGCGATCGCGGCGGTGATCGGGCCGGCATGGTCGCTGGTCGCGATCACGTCCTCGCCCTCATAGGCATAGCTGTGCAGGAAATAGGCCTCGCCGGCGGGGACGAGCGGGTGGTCGCCCGTGGGCACCACGTCGTTCCAGCCCATGTGGGGAACCTTCGCCTCCATGGTCGCGGGCTCTAGTCGACGCACGCGCCCGCGCATCCAGCCCAGCCCATGGTGCTCGCCCATCTCTTCGCCGATTTCCGCCATCAGCTGCATGCCGACGCATACTCCCAGGAAGGGCGCGCCTTCGGTCCGCACCCGGCGATCCAGCGCCTCAACCATGCCGGGCACGGCGCGCAGGGCATTGGCGCAGGCGCCGAACGCACCGACGCCGGGCAGGACGATGCGGTCGGCCTTGGCCACCACGTCTGCGTCTGCGGTGACGGTGAGGTCGGTCGCCCCCGCCGCGCGCAAGGCGTTCTCGACCGAGTGGAGGTTGCCCGCGCCATAGTCGATCAGCGCGAGGGTCATGAGGACAGCATATCCTCGAGCGGTAGCGCGGCCATGCTCGCGGTGAAAGGCGTGATCTCCGCCGTGGCGAGGCCGCGCGCGACGAACGGGTCGAGCGACACCATCGCCTCCACTTCCGCGCGGCTACCGATCGCGATGACGATACCGCCGGTGCGCGGCTGCTTGCGGCCCGAGGCGATCAGTCGCCCCTCGCCGTAGCAGGCGCGCAGCCAGTCGACGTGATCCGCCATCGCCGCGTCGATCGCGTCCATGTCATCGCCATAGGTCAGCGACACAATGCACAGCGTCGTGCCGGGGCGGGCGAAGGGCTCGCTCATAGGATACCCTTGGTCGAGGGGATCGCGTCGCTCTTGCGCGGATCGATTTCGACCGCGGTGCGCAAGGCACGCGCCAACCCCTTGAACGCGCTTTCGACGATATGATGGTTGTTGCTGCCGTACAGCGTCTCGACGTGCAGCGTCAGCCCGGCGGTCTGCGCGAAGCTGTGGAACCAGTGTTCGATCAGCTCGGTGTCAAGCTCGCCGAGGCGCTGCATCGTGAAGCCCAACTTCCACACCAGCCACGGCCGCCCGGAAATGTCGAGTGCGACGCGGGTCAGCGTCTCGTCCATCGGGCTCAATGCGTCGCCGTAGCGGCGGATGCCGCGCTTGTCGCCCAGCGCCTTGGCGATCGCCTGGCCGAGTGCCAGCGCCGAATCCTCGACCGTGTGGTGGCCGTCGATGTGGAGGTCGCCATCCACCTTCAGGTCGATGTCGATCAGGCCGTGGCGGCTGAGCTGTTCGACCATATGGTCGAGGAAGCCGATGCCGGTCTTGATGCTGTAGACGCCGGTGCCGTCGAGGTTGACGGTGACGTCGATCCGCGTCTCGGCGGTGGAGCGGTTGATCGTGGCGGTGCGCATGTGCGGGTCCCATACGTGGGTGTGCCGTCACACACAATCTTGACCCCGCCGCCGATGCCGCTACCCAAGGGGCCATGACCGACGGCCTGCCCGATAGCCTGATCCCGTATGACGAAATCGTCCAGGAGGCGCTGCGCGCCGTCGTCGGCCGCGTGCTCGGCTCGGTCGCCGATTCGGGCGGCCTGCCCGGCGAGCATCATTTCTACATCACCTTCAAGACGCAGGCGCCCGGCGTCGACATCCCGCAGCGGCTGATCGAGCGCTTTCCGGACGAGATGACGATCGTCCTGCAGAACCGCTATTGGGACCTGATGGTCGATGAGCGGAAATTCTCGGTGGGCCTGAGCTTCAACCAGGTGCCCTCGAAGCTGGTCATCCCCTATTCGGCGATCACCGGCTTCCACGATCCGGCGGTGAACTTCGAATTGCGCTTCCAGGCGACCGAAGATCCCGACGATGGCCCCGAGCCGCACGACGAGGCGGAGAACGACGGTCCCACGGTAACCCCGGTCGAGGACGGTTCGAACGTCGTCAGCGTGGACTTCAAGCGCAAGAAATAGGCCCCGCGTCCTTCGGCATGTCGCCGCGTCATGCCCGGCGTGCAAAATTGTGACACAATTGGCTGCTAGCCGGCGGGCTTCCGGGGGCGGGAGATCGACATGGCACATGTGGTACCAGCGATGCGACAGATGATGCGCGCCATCGGCGCGGCAGGACGCTGACCATGCGTCCGCTGAGCTTCTGGCTGTATGTTCTTGTCGGCGCGCTGATGATCATCGCGTCTGCCATCGCGCTGCCGTTCATTCCCGCGCGCTCGCGCTGAGGATTCCTGGGGCGGTTGAGACCGAGACAGGTCACCGCCGCGTGAAGGATGCGGTTGGCGATCCGCCGCGGGCCTGACGGCCGGGCTACACACGTCGCCCTATTTACGCACTGCTTGATCGTTGGTGGCCGCTCGTCGCAGCGGCATGCGAGCCACGTGGGCCGCTCTTGTCGATCCGATCGGGAGCACCGCCGGCCACGCGGGCGCGATGCTCCCGATTCGGGAAAGGCGGGTTACGCCTTGACGTGCTGCGAGATGTACTTGTTCATCTCGAACATCGTCACCTTGTCCTTGCCGAAGACCTTCTTCAGCTTGTCATCGGCGAGGATCTCGCGCTTGTTCTCGGGGTTCTGCAGGTTGTTGGACTTGATATATTCCCACACCTTGCTGATCACCTGGCTGCGCGGCAGCTTCTCGTTGCCGACGACCGCTCCGAGCTCGGGAGACGGCTGCACGGGGGCGTGGATGCCGCCGGTCTTGGGTGCAGTAGCCATCGCATTCCTTCCTGTTTGCGCCCGGTCCAGCCCGGGGCGTTGAAACGTTACGCCTTCTTGAGCGCGTCCGCCTTGTGCGCTGCCTTTCCGCCGTTGTCACTCTTTACGATGAACTGCGGATCGTCCTTCGACGCGCGGACCTGGTGACCCTTGATCTTGGTGTCGCTGGTCTGCTTCTTCTCGACCGTACCATGGGCGGTGCCGCCATGGCTTTTCCAGGTCACCTCGTCGCCCTTCTTCAGGTCCGCCATCTTCGCCTCCATATCGTTGGTGGCGATCAAGCGTTCGGCGGGGCCAAGGGTTGCAACCCGTCGCCCCGCCGCAGCGGCGTGCCTCAGAACTTGAAGCCCACTGCCGCGCCGTAGCGACGCGGTTCGATGGTGAAGATGTTGGTGTAGAGGCCCGACGACTGGTCGGCGACCGCCTGACCCGTGATCGCATCGTTGTTGGTCAGGTTCTGCACGAAGGCGCGCAGGTAGAAGCGGTCGTCGGGCGCGTTCAGCTGGATCTGCGCGTTCACCACCTCATAACCCGGCACACGGTCCACGTTGAGGTTGAAGACGCTGGCGCTGAAGCCGCCCGTGTAGTTGAGGTCGGCACGGGGCACGAGCGTCCAGCCATTGCCGAAGTCGGCGGTATATTGCGCGCCCACCGACCATTTATACATCGGCGCCTGGGGCAGCTTGTTGCCGTTCAGGCTGACCGCGACGCCATCGGTGACGGTCACCGGCGTCTGCGTCGCCGCCGCCTGCGCCTGCAGCACCGAGCAGATGCCGAACGCGCCGGTCGTGCCCGTGCCGGGGACCGCGGTCGGCGCCTGCAGGCCCAGCCCACGGTTGACCGCGGTGACGAAGCCGTTCGACACCGCCGCGCCGCCCGCGTTGGGTATGACGACACAGTTGGACGCGTTGGTGATGTCCTTGATGATCACGGTGTCGGTGCGGCCGCCCGAGGGCAGGCGCGGGTTGATCAGCGCCTTGTTGCCCGTGATCTCGCTGTGTAGGTAGCTGGCGTTCATGTTGACGACGAAGCGCGGGATCGGCGCGACGATCGCCTCGGCTTCCAGGCCGTAGATGTTGGCGTCGACATTGTCGTTCACCGCGGTGCGCGCGACGATGCGGCTGAGCTGCAGGCCCTTATACTTATAGTAGAAGCCGGTGACGTTGAGGCGCAGCGCGCCGTTGAGGAAGGTGTTCTTCGACCCGATTTCGAACGCGTCGACCTGTTCGGGGGCGAAGGTCGTCGGCACCGAGAAGCTCGCCGCAACCGGCGGGTTGATGCCACCCGATTTGTAGCCGCGCGAATAGGAGGCATAGAGCAGCTTGTCGTCGTCGATCTTGAAGTCGAACACCGCGCGGCCGGTCAGGCGGCCGAACGACACGCTGCGGCGCGCATAGTCCTGGATGCCCGGCGTGGTCGGGTCGAAGTCGACGGCGGCATAGTTTAGCCCGCTCTGGATGCTCTGCGCGCCATAGGGCGTCAGCACGTTCAGCGTCAGGTTGCGCGCCTGCACGGACTTGTCGTCGTGGTTGTAGCGCAAGCCCAGCGTCAGCTTGGCGCGCTTGCTGAACTCGAAATAGGTTTCGCCGAAGATGCCATAGGATTTCAGGCGGAAGCGCGGCGTATCGTTGCGGTAGAAGGGCGTCGACAGGAAAGCATTGCCGTTAACGCCGGGGATCGCCGCCGAAGAGGCCGCGCCGAGGATGCCCGAGGCATAGTCGAGGCCGAACGCATTGACGAAATAGTCGTTATTCTTGATGAGGTTGTCGAGATAGATGCCGCCCAGCAGGAAGTTGAACATGCCGTCGAACTTGCTGTCGATATGCGCTTCGGCCGAGAATTGGCGGTTTTTGGCACGCGATCGATCGAAATCAAGGCTCTGCGGGAAACAGCCGACGCTGTTGCCGCCGTAAACGCCGACGTTGTTGGGGTCGGCCGTCGACTGGCACACGCCGCCCGCCGGGCCGGTCGGGATCAGCGTCTGCCGCACGCCGTTGAGGAAGGCGAAGGGGCTGCCCGGACGGCCGAGCGCATTGAGGTTGGCGAGCCCGGCATTGGTGGCGAGCGGCGCTTCGACCGCGAGGTTGAAGTCCGTCGTGCTGTCCACCGAGTTGCGCGTGTAGCCGCCGGTGATGTTGAGGCTGACGGGGCCGAAATCGTGGAAGATCTTGGCCATATACTGCTCTTCGTCCGCGAGATAGGTCGGACGATAGTCGAGCCGCACGGTGCGCACGTCGGTGGGGTTGACGACGCCGGCGTACGGATCGGTGCCGTAGAGGCTTTGAAGCCCGAAGCGGGCGAGTGCACCTCCCGTCGCCGCGCTCTGGATCGCGAAGAATTCGTTCGACGTCAGCACCGCGGCGAGCGTCGAGAGGCCGTTGGTCGTTTCATAACCCTTGGTATCGGGCAGGCAGCCGATCACACCGGTCGGATCGCGATGGCACAATTGCTTCTGGATGCGGCTGCGATTGTCCTTTTCGCGGAAATAATAGCCCATCAGGTCGATGCGCGTGTCGGACGACGGCTCCCAGGACAGCGTGCCGCGTACCGCATACAGGTCGCGGTCGTCGATGCGGCTGTTGTCATAAGTGTTGAACGTATAGCCGTCGCGCTTCAGGTACGTGCCCGCGACGCGGATACCGAGCGTGTCGGTGATCGGCAGGTTGAACATCGCCTTGGCGCGCTTCGAATCGTAATTGCCGTATTCGAACTCGCCCGCGGCATGGACGCCGCTGAGATCGGGCTTGGCGGTGATGAAGTTGACGACGCCCGACGTCGCGTTGCGCCCGAACAGCGTGCCCTGCGGCCCGCGCAGCACCTCGATCCGTTCGAGGTCGAAGAATTCGCTTTCGAACAGGCGCGTCGTCGCGAGCGGCATGTCGTTGATGTGGATCGCGGTCGCCTGGTCGCAGGTCGCGCCGACGCACAGGTCGCCGATGCCGCGGATCGTGAAGCTGGACGTCGTGAAGTTCGTCTTGGTGAAGGTGATGCTGGGCAGCGACTGCTGGAGCGCGGTCGGATTGACGATCTGCTGCTTTTCGATGTTGTCGGCGGAAAAGGCGCTGACCGCGATCGGCACGTCCTGCAGCCGCTGCGACTGGCGCTGCGCGGTGACGACGATATCCTGGATGCCCCCCTCGGACGCCGATCCGGCGGACGCGGCATTGGGAGCGGCGCTCTGTGCGGAGGTCGCCTCCTGGCCCGGCCCGTTGGTGGGTGCCGTGTTCTGCGCGGACGTGGTATCGCTGGTCTGCGCGGCGGCGGGAAGGGCCGCCATCACAGCGAGGGCGGATGCGGCAAGCAGTTCAAATTTCTTCATAATGGCGTCATCTCCCCTGTCGCCGTCCGTTCTTGTGCCGGTGAAGCGGTTTCCATTTTTCGGTATGGTCGAATTACCGGCGGATTTATGCGGGCGTCAAACGTTTTATAGGACGAAAAACGGTATTGTTTGGCGAGTAAGGTGATCTCGCCGTTGAGTTGCAAAATTGAACTTAGGGTCTGCTGCACCGCAGCGATGTGCCGATTGGCTGAAAGGGTATGGAATGTCACACGATCACGCGGCGCCGGACGACGGCGACTTGGTGAGCGCCGCGGCCGAGGTCGCGATCCCGGAGGAGGTGGCCGCCGCGATCCGCACGCTGATCCGCTGGGCGGGCGACGACCCCACCCGCGAAGGGCTGGTCGACACGCCGCGCCGCGTCGCCAAGGCGTGGCGCGAATATTGCGCGGGTTATGACGACGAGCCGGCGCATCACCTCGCCCGCGTGTTCGAGGAGGTCGGTGGCTACGACGAGATCGTGCTGCTGAAGGACATCCCCTTCCAGTCGCATTGCGAGCACCACATGGCGCCGATCATCGGCCGCGCACATATCGCCTATCTGCCCAAGGACCACGTCGTCGGCATCTCAAAGCTCGCCCGCGTCCTCCACGGCTTCGCGCGGCGGTTGCAGGTGCAGGAGCGTCTGACCGCCGAGGTCGCCGACTGCATCTGGGAAAACCTGAAGCCGCAGGGGGTGGCCGTGGTGATCGAGGCGAGCCACGCCTGCATGACCGCGCGCGGCGTGCGCACGCCCGGCGTGTCGATGGTGACCAGCCGGATGATGGGCGTGTTCCGCGACGACGAGCGCAGCCGCAAGGAGGTGCTGTCGCTGATGGGTCTGCGCAGTTGAGCCCCGCGCCGGGCTGGGTGCTCGTCACCGGCGGCGCGAAGCGGCTGGGGGCGAACATCGCGCGCGCCTGTGCCGCCGCAGGCTGGCGGGTCGTGATCCATTACGGGCAGTCTGCCGAAGAGGCGCAGAGCCTTGCCGAAGAGCTGGCCGGCGCGAGCGTGCAGGGCGACCTGTCCGATCCCGCCGCCGCCGCCGCGCTGTTCGCACGGTCGCGCGATGCGGCGGGCGGGCCGATCGCGGCGCTGGTCAACAGCGCCTCGGCGTTCGAGTTCGATCGGCCAGAGGCGATCGACCCCGCATTGGCCGCGCGGCTGCATGCGACCAATGCGGTCAGCCCCGCGCTGCTGGCGAGCGCGCTCGCGGCGCAAGGCGATCTGGCGGAAGGCGCGGTGGTCAACCTGCTCGACCAGAAGCTCGCCAACCCCAACCCCGATTTCTTCAGTTACACCTTGAGCAAATATGCGCTCGCCGGCGCGACCACGATGCTGGCGCAGGCGCTCGCCCCGCGCGTGCGGGTGAATGCGGTGGCGCCGGGCATCACGCTGCCGAGTGGCGGGCAGAGCAAGGCGGAATTCGCCACGGTGGCGAGCGACAACCTGCTGCGCCATCCGGTGGGGGCAGGCAATGTCGCCGAAGCGGTCGTCTACCTGCTCGGCGCGCGCAGCGTCACGGGGCAGACGCTCTACGTGGATGCCGGCCAGCGTTTCGTGGCGAGCGCGCGCGACGTGATGTTCGGGGAAGCGGCATGAGCGTCTACACCACCATCCTCGACGGGCTGGAGGTGGCGATGCGCCTCGGCATCCACCCGCATGAAGCCGCGCCGCAGCGCGTGCGCCTGTCGGTATGGATGACCGTCGACTATCCCGCGCCGCCCAGCGCCGACCGGATCGAGGAGGTGCTCGATTATGATTTCGTGCGCGACGGCATCCTGCGCCTGGCCGAAGGCGAAGGCTTTGCGCTGCAGGAGACGCTGGTCGAGGCGGTCGCGGCGCTTTGCCTCACCGATCCGCGCGTGCGGCAGGTGCGCGTGCGCTCGATGAAGATGGACGTGTATCCGGATGCCGCAGTCGGCTGTGAGATCGAGCGAGGCCGGGAGTAGGGGGAGATGACCGCCGTCCTTGCTCCCACGTCGTTGGGGCGGCCCATCTGAAGGAGCCATCGTTTCGCGCCTCCCCGCGGCTCTCGTCGTGCCCGGTATCAGAAAGATTCCAGCCTGCGCTGGGGTGACGTTGGTCGTGTCACGCGGGGCCCTGCTTCAGCGCCGCCGCGAGGCTTGCGGTCGCGCTGCCGCGGCGGGCGGGTTGGGGTTGCGACGCGTCGGGCGCCCAGCCGGTGACGAAGACGATCGCGAACCGCTCGGTCGTCCGCCCGTCCGGCCCAGCCGCCTCCGCGAACGCAGCGGCCGCGCGGGCGAGCGTGCCGCGGGTCATGCCGGTGCGCGCGGTCAGGATGTTGGCGAGCGCGCTGCCGCGCAGGTCGTCGAGCAGGCGACCGAAGCTCGCATAACGCACGTCGATCGTCTCGACATCCGCGACCGGCAGCGTCAGCCCGGCGCGGACCAGAAGGTCGCCCGCCGAGCGCACGTCGATCTGCGGATGCAGCCGCGCCGCGGGTCGATCGCCCTCCGCCGCGCGGAAGGCGGCGCGCAGCGCCGGCAAGCTGCCGGCCCCCAGGAACGCGCCCAGGAACACGCCGTCGGGACGCAGCGTGCGGCGGATCAGCGACAAGGCGCCGGGCAAGTCGTTGACCTGGTCGAGCACGCCCGCGCTCAGCACCGCATCGAAGCTGCCATCGGCAAAGGGCAGGCGATCCTCGTCCGCCTGCACGCCGCCGCTGGCACGCGCGAAGGCGAAGCCGGCGTCCATCCGCGCGACCCGCGCACCGGGCACGACGAGTGCGGTGTCGCTGGCGCCGATGTCGAGCACGTCGGCGAATCCACGCTTCACCGCACCGAGCCGTTCGAGCAGCCCCTCCACCATCACCTCGCGCAGGAAGGCGTGCGCGGGATAATTGCCCGCCGCGGCGCGGTCGCGGCGGCGGCGGCGCGCGGCGGCGTCGAAGATGGCGTTGGGGGCGGGTTGGGTCACGACGCGGCTTGTGCCTGTCGCACGCCCAAGCGACAAGCGGGCATGAGCCGAATTGCGCCACGCATCGCCGCGTCCGCCCTGCAGGGGCTGGCGGGTGGCGTCGGGCTGCTGGTCGCGCAGGCGCTGCCGCCACGCTGCCCCGGCTGCGGCGAGCCGGTGGCGGCGGATCATCGCTTCTGCGCCGCCTGCTGGAGCAGCCTGCACCTGATCGGGCCGCCATGGTGTGCGGGCTGCAACCTGCCCTTTCCGCAGCCGCTGCCGGAGGGCACGCGCTGCGCCGCCTGTCTCGCCGATCCGCCGCGCCATGCGGGCGTGCGTGCCGCGGTCGCCTATGGGCCGGTCGCGCGACAATTGGCGCTGCGGCTGAAATACGGCGGCCGGATGGGGATCGCGACGACGATGGCGCGGCGGATCGCGCCGCTGGTCCCGGCGGAGCTCGACCTGCTGGTGCCGGTGCCGCTGCACCGCTGGCGGCTGTGGTCGCGCGGCTACAACCAGGCGGGGCTGATCGCGGCGGCGCTGGCGCGCTGCACGACGGTGCGGCACGATCCGTTCGCGATGACGCGGCGGCGGCAGACCGACGCGTTGCGTGGCATGGGGCGCAAGGCGCGGGCGCGGACGGTCGCGGGCGCCTTCACCGTGCCCGATCCGGCGCGGGTGCAAGGCCTGCGCATCGGGCTGGTCGACGACGTCTACACCAGCGGCGCCACCACCGCCGCCTGCACCGCCGCGCTGCTGAGGGCAGGGGCCGCATCGGTGACCATCCTGTGCTGGGCGCGCGTGATCGGCGCCCACGACGATTGACAAGACCGCCCGCGCATCACACCTCCCCCACATGGCAAAGGTCGAGATCTACACCAAGGCATTCTGCCCCTATTGTTCGCGCGCGATGCGGCTGCTGGCCGGCAAGGGCGTCGAGCCGGTGGAATATGACATCACCATGGGCGGGCCGCAGCGGCAGGAGATGATCCAGCGCGCCAACGGCCGCACCACCGTGCCGCAGGTGTTCATCGACGGCCGGCATATCGGCGGGTCGGACGATCTTGCCGCGCTCGATGCGCGGGGCGGGCTGGACCCGCTGCTCGCCGGCTGATCGCCATCCCGTGCTGATCGCGCTGATGCAGATGACGAGCGGGATCGATCCCGCCGTCAACGCCGCCGACCTGCGCCACGGCATCGCCGCGGCCAAGGCGAACGGCGCGGCGATGGTGTTCGCGCCCGAGATGGCGGGACTGCTCGACCGCGACCGCGCGCGCGCCGCTGGGTCGATCCAGGCCGAGGACGCCGACCCCGTGCTCGCCGCGGTGCGCGATGCGGCGGCGAAGGCGGGGATTTGGGTGCAACTCGGCTCGCTCGCCATCCGGCGCGACGACGGGCGCCTCGTCAACCGCGGCTTCGTGATCGACGATAGTGGCGCGATCCGCGCACGCTACGACAAGCTCCATCTGTTCGACGCCGACCTGCCGACGGGGGAAAGCTGGCGTGAATCGGCGAGCTATGCCGCCGGCGATGCCGCCGTGGTCGTGGACACACCGCTCGGCCCCTTGGGGCTGACGATCTGCTACGACCTGCGGTTCGCCGGCCTGTACGCGGCACTGGCGCAGGCAGGCGCGGAGCTGCTCGCCATCC
>ERZ941706.304-NODE-304-length-16708-cov-4.276046_pt1 | contig 16708 bp, 14 predicted proteins | sample MGYA00521232_ERZ941706 | MGnify/ENA primary metagenome ERZ941706 (study PRJEB32759, sample SAMN07749893) | skin metagenome | biome: transportation; feature: city; material: polyester macromolecule | host: Homo sapiens | place: Hong Kong:ER line | collected...
GTCACGCTTACGGTCACCGAATTCCTGATCCTCGAAACGCTCGCGCAGCGCCCCAGCATCGCCAAGACGCGCAACCAGCTGATGGATGCCGCCTATCAGGATGACATCTATGTCGACGACCGCACGATCGACAGCCACATCAAGCGCCTGCGCCGCAAGTTCCGCGGCGTAGACCCGGAGTTCGACGCGATCGAGACATTGTATGGCGCCGGATACCGTTTCTCCGAAGAGTGAGCGCAGCGGCGCCGACCGGCGGCGCGAGGCGAGCGACCTCGCGCTGCGCTGGTCGGGACAGATATCGCTCACCCGCCGCATCCTGGCGGTCAACATCTTCGCGCTGCTGCTGCTGGCGGGCGGGTTCTTCTACCTCGATTCGTACCGCAGCCGCATCCTTGATGCCCGGAGGGCCCAGTACGTTCGCGAGGCACGGTTGATTGCAGAATCGCTTGCCATGGTTGCGCCGGAGCAGCGCGACGACCTGATCGCACGTCTGTCGAGCGACACCGGCGCGCGGTTGCGCATCTTCGACGCGGGCGGTCTTACGGTCGCCGACAGCCGCGCGCTCGGCGTGCGCAATGCGGTGCTGCTCGATCCGGATAAGCAGGCGTGGAACCAAAGCGTCGCCCGCTTCCTCGATGCCGCTATTGACACGATCGTCGGCGCGGCGCGGCCGCCACTGTACCGCGAGCGACGCGACGGCCGGCTGTGGCCGGACGTCGAGGTGGCCCGGCGCCAGCTCGTTTCGGCTCGCGTCTGGCGCGCGCCCGATCGGACGCCGGTGATCACCGTCGCGGCGCCGCTGCCCGGCGGCAAGGTCGTGATGAGCACCACCAACGCGCGCGACATCACGCAGACGGTGCGGATCGAACGCTTCCGGCTGAGCATCGTGCTGCTGGTCGTGACGTTGGTTTCCGTGCTGCTGTCGCTGTTCCTTGCGCGCACGATCGTACGGCCTTTGCGCCATCTCGCGCGCGCGGCCGTGCGGGTGCGGCTGGGCCGCGCGCGCGAGGTGGTGGTACCGCGGCTGCCCTCGCGGCGGGACGAGATCGGCAGCCTTGCCCGGGCGCTCTCCGATATGAGCCTCGCCTTGCGGGCGCGGATCGACGCGACCGAAGCCTTTGCCGCCGATGTGACGCACGAGATGAAGAACCCCCTCGCCTCGCTCCGCTCTGCGGTGGAGGGGCTGGGGCGCGTCAAGGACCCCGAGTTGCAGGCGCGCCTGCTCGGCATCGTGCGCGACGACGTGCATCGGCTCGACCGGCTGATCACCGACATTTCCGAAGCCTCTCGCCTCGACGCGCAACTGAGTCGTGCCCATTTCGAGCCGATCGACGTCGCCGCGATGATCCGTGCGCTGGTCGCGCAACGCATCGAACGCGACGTCGAGCGCGGCATCCGCCTGCGCTTTGACGAGGACGGCAACACATTGGTGGTGCTCGGCGAAGGCGCGCGGCTGGAACGGGTGTTCGAGAACCTGATCGATAACGCTTTGTCCTTCTCCCCCGACGATGGCCTCATCGCGATTGCGGCGGGGCGCAGCGGCAGTGACATCGTCGTACGCGTCGAGGACGAAGGCCCCGGCGTGCCTGAGGAAGCGCGCGAGGCGATCTTTCGTCGGTTCCAGTCGATCCGCCCGGAGACCGAGGCGTTTGGACAGCACAGCGGTCTTGGCCTTGCCATTGCGCGAACCATCGTCGAGGCGCATCAGGGCAGTATCAATGTCGAATCGCGCGAGGACAGGGTCGCCGGCGCCCGCTTCGTTGTGCGCCTGCCGATCGCCGGCGCGCCATCTGCTGCGGATTGAGGGTCATGGCCGTCCCAAAATCGGAAATTCTGCACGCGACCAGTGTCGCGATCGACGGTCGCGTCGTGCTGATCGAAGGCGCATCGGGTACGGGCAAGTCCGACTTGGCGCTGCGGCTGATCGACCGTGGGGCAACGCTGGTCAGCGACGACCGCACGCTCGTTATCCGGCAGGGCGCGACGCTGATCGCCCGCGCGCCCGATACGATCCGGGGCCAAATTGAGGTGCGAGGCCTCGGCATCCTGACACTGCTACAGGTCGATGACCTGCCCATCGCGCTGATCGTCACCTTGGGCATGGAGCCCGAACGCATGCCCGAGCGGCGCCAGCGCCAGCTTGCCGGCGTCGGCGTGATGGCGCTGGCGTTCGAGGCGCATCACGTCTCGACGCCGCTCAAGATCGAATGGGCCCTGCGCCAGCCGGACGCGACGCCGGCATGAGGATCGTCCATCTCCCTTCACACTGCCAGGGCCGCTATCGATGACCAAGGACATATTGCTCGTGACCGGCCTGTCGGGCGCGGGCAAGTCGACCGTGCTCAAGACGCTGGAGGATCTGGGATGGGAGGTGGTCGACAATCTGCCGCTCACTCTGCTCGACCGGCTGCTCGAGGCGCCGCTGGGTAAGGGGACGGCAGATGACAGCCAGCCGTTGGCGCTAGGTATCGGCGCGCGTACCCGTGACTTCGACCCCACCCGCATCATCGAGCGTATCCGCGCGCTGCGCGAGCAGCATGGGATGGATGTCGGCATGCTGTTCCTCGATTGCGCCGGCGCAGAGCTCGAGCGGCGCTATTCGGAGACGCGGCGACGGCACCCGCTGGCGCTCGACCGGCCGGCGAGCGACGGCATCGCCCGTGAGCGCGAGCTTCTGGCTCCCCTGCGCGATTGGGCAAACCGGCTGATCGACACGACCAACCTCAGCGCCAACATGCTCGCGCAGAAAGTCCGCTCGACCTTCGCCGCCTCGGGCAGCGACGCGCCCGTGCTGTCTGTCCAGTCATTCGGCTTTGCGCGCGGCATTCCGCGGAATGCGGATCTCGTGTTCGACATGCGCTTCCTGCGCAATCCGCATTGGGACGCCAAGTTGCGACCGGGGACCGGGCTCGACGCAGACGTCGCCGCCTATGTCGCCGCGGATCCCGCCTACCCCGCCGCGATGGAGCAAATCGGCAGCCTGCTCGAACTGCTCATCCCGCGGTATCGATCTGAGGGCAAAGCCTATGTTACCGTCGCGATCGGCTGTACCGGCGGGAGACACCGGTCGGTCCATGTCGCCGAACATCTCGGTCAGCGGTTGCGCGACGCGGGTTTTTCGCCCACCATCACGCATCGCGACCTGGAGGCCGCACCGCAGGACTCGCTCGAGGGGCCGCCGGCCAGCAAATGAGTAACGTATCGGATATGATTGGCCTCGTTCTGGTGACGCACGGGCGGCTCGCCGAGGAATTCGTGACCGCCATGGTGCATGTGGTCGGCCCGCAGGAGCGGATCGCGACCATCTCCATCGGTCCTGACGACGATATGGAGGAACGCCGCGCCGACATCGCGGCGGCGATCACCGCCGTGGACAGCGGGCGCGGCGTCATCGTGCTGACCGACCTGTTCGGGGGCACGCCGTCCAACCTTGCGATCTCGCTGATGAGCCGCGGCCATGTCGAGGTGATCGCGGGCATGAACCTGCCGATGCTGATCCGCCTCGGGTCGGCGCGCAAGGCGATGAAGGTCGTCGAGGCGGTCGCGGCGGCACGCGAGGCGGGGCGCAAGTACATCTCGGTCGCGTCCGAAGTGCTCGGCGAGGCTGCGGCATGAGCGGGCCGGTCGAACGGACCGTCCTCATCACCAACAAGCGCGGGCTGCACGCGCGCGCCAGCGCCAAGTTCGTTACCCTTGCGTCCACCCAGCCTGTCGAAGTGCACGTGCGCAAGGACGACGGAGCGGTCACCGGCACATCGATCATGGGGCTGATGATGCTCGGCGCGGCCAAGGGTGATTCGATCACGATCAGCGCCGCGGGCGACGGCGCGGAAGCGGCGGTGAGCGCGCTATGCGAACTGGTCGAGGCGAAGTTCGGCGAAGACTGAGCTGAGGCTCGCCGCATCGAGGTCTCTCTTTTAGCCATCGCAGCGCCGCGGCGCAGCCGTGTCGTCGGACGCGGCTGAGGGCGCGCTGTCCGGCATGTCTTTTTGCCTTGCGTCGGCGTGCGGCTGGCGCGAAGGCCCGACGCACGATGCCCCGTGAGATCACCGCCTTTTCCAACCCGCTGGTCAAATATGCCCGCGAGCTGCGCGACAAGAAGCATCGCCGCGGCGCGCGGCAGTTCATGGCCGATGGGTTGCGCATCCTGACCGAGGCGCGCGAGACGGGGCGGCTGCCGCGCACCCTGTTCTATGCCGCGGCCAATGCCGATCATCCCTTGGTCCACGCGCTGTCGATCGACGTCGAGATGGCGGGCGGCGAGTCGATCCAGACCACGCCCGACATCCTGTCCAAGCTGTCGGGCAAGGACAATCCGCAGGCGGTGGTGGGCGTATTCGACGAATTCGACCGCGCTCTTGGCGACCTCGACCGGACGAGAGCCGGGATATGGCTGGTCGCCGAGCGGCTGCGCGACCCCGGTAATCTCGGCACGATCCTGCGCACCGCCGATGCGGTGGGCGCCGGTGGGCTGATCCTGATCGGAGAATGTGTCGATCCCTTCTCCGTCGAGGCGGTGCGGGCGAGCATGGGCGCGCTGTTCACGGTGCCGGTGGTGCGGAGCGGGTGGGAGGAGTTCCTCACCTGGCTGCGGCAGGGTCCGGGACAGCTGGTCGGCCTCAGCCTCGACACCACCCACGACTATCGCGGCGCATCCTATGCCGCGCCGACGTTCCTGCTGACCGGCAACGAGGCGCAGGGGATGCCGGCGGACTACGCCGCGGCGTGCGACCTGCTGGTCAAGATCCCGATGCTGGGCAAGGCGGACAGCCTGAATGCGGCGGTGGCGACCGCCGTGATGGCCTATGAGGTGCTGGCGCAGCAACGCGCCTAGGCTCCGCCGTGGCAATATGGACAACATGAACACCTGAACGGAAACGATCGAGCCTGATCGTTTCCATTATTGCACCGATAACACCTCTAGGAGCTTGGGGTGCCGCCTGCCGCCTATCGCCCGATCATGCCGCTGATGCGAACCGCGCCACCATCGTTGAAGACGCGGCCCGAGACCATGCCGCTGATGCGCGCGCAGGCACCCGCTTCGACATAGACGTTCCCGGCGACCATACCGCTGATCCAGACGTCGCAATCGGAGCGGACGATCACGTCGCCCGCCACCATGCCGGACAGGCGACCGTCCTGGTCCATGATCACGTCGCCAGCATGCATGCCCTTCATCGCCAAGCTCCTCATTCCGCCACGTCGGGAAGGCGCAGCGCCTCCTCGCCGTAGCGCGCCATGGCCTCCACGGGTTCCACAACGCCGATCTCGCGCGCGCCGGGTTCGATGTTGAGGTCGCGGAACTTGCGCGCCGACACCAGCGCACGGCTTTCGAAACTGGAGACGAAGCTGTTGTAATTGTTGACTGCCGTGGTCAGGCCGCTGCCGACCTTGCGCAGATCCTCGCCCGCCTTGGCGAGACGGTCGTAGAGCTCCTTGCCGAGCGCGCCGATCGCCCGCGCCTCGCTGGCGAGCTTTTCCTGTCGCCATACGGCCGCGACGGTGCGGGCGATGGCGATGAGGTTGGTGGGGGTGGCGAGCAGTACCTTCTTGTCGAAGGCATAGTCCCAGAGCCCTGCGTCATGTTCCAGCGCGGCCGAGAGGAAGTGTTCGCCCGGGACGAACATCACGACATATTCGGGGGTGTCGTCGAACTGCGACCAATAGGCCTTTGCCGAGAGGCCGTTGATGTGCGCCCGCATCGATGCGGCGTGGGCGGTGAGGCCGATGTGGCGCTCCCCCTCGTCTACCGCGCCGAACGCGTCCTGATAGGCGTTGAGGGAAACCTTGGCGTCGATGATGAGGGACTTGCCGCCGGGAACGCGGACGATGGCATCGGGGCGCAGGCGCCCCCCCTCTCCGTCCGCGACGCTGACCTCCATCGCAAAATCGGTGTGTTCGGCGAGGCCGCAGGTTTCGAGCACGTTGCGCAACTGCTGTTCGCCCCAGCGGCCCCGCGCCTTGGGAGCGTTGCGGAGCGCATTGACGAGCTTCGCCGCTTCGCCCGAGACGCGTTCCTGACCAAGGCGCATCTGTTCGATCTGGCCCCTGAGCTCACCAAAGGCGTCGCGGCGCTCGGCCTCCACCTTCGCGACGCCCTCCTCATAGCGGGTCAGGCGATCGTTGACCGGCTGGAGCAGCGACTTGAGATTACTGCCGGCAAGCTCCTCCGATTGTCGGAAGCGCGCTTCTGCGCGGTCGAGGAATGCCTTCTGCGCGTCGGTCAGCGCCTTGTTGGCGAGGTCGTTGAAATGAGTCGCCATCATCTCCTTCGCCTCGCGCATGTCGGTAAGGCGCGCCTCGAACGCCTCGCTCTGCGCCTGCATCGCGGCGAGGTCGGCGCGCGCGGCATCGCGGTCGGCACGGATGGTGGCGAGCTCACGCGCCCGCAGGTCGGCGGCGGCGAGGCTCTGGTCGAGTTGCGCGCGTAGGTCGATCAGGCGAACGTCGGCCGCCTGGACCTGCGCGCCCGCTGCGGCCAGTTCGGCGCGGGCGGCGTCGCGGTCGCTGCGGACAGCCTGAAGTTCGGCGCGCAACGCGTCGGCGACGGCCAGGCGGTCATCGACCTGCGCGCGCAGGGCAGCGAGCTCGCGCATCGCATCGTTGCGTTCCCGCTCCACCGCATCGCGCGCGCGCGCGGCAAGGTCGGCGTCCGCCGCCTTGCTCTGCGCCACGGCAAGATCGGCGGCGAGGCTGCCGCTGCGACGACTCGCCAGCAGCCAGCCGACAAGCAGGCCGGCCGCGAGAGCAAGCAGGGCAACGATAAGCAACTGATCCACGCGTACATCCCCCGAAGGGTCACAAAAGTCACGCCGACGACCGTGTTTCGCGCGCGGACCCTAACCTCGTAAGCGGGAACATAGATCGAACGTAGCGTGTAGGACAGTCCCTTTTTTGATCGCCGCGGCGCTTGGCGGAGCAGGCTCTCAAGGCTCGCGGATTCCTCGCCATAGCGGGCCCTTACGCAGGCACGCGCCGGAGTGGCCATGCGCCGGGCGTCAGTTCACGAACCTACTATGCCGTGCAGGAGTGATTCGACGCCTACCCGCGGGCTGGACATGCACAGCCTGCTCGCGCGCAGGCCCCGACGCGACCGCGGTCGTTGGTTGCCGCCGAACGCGTCATTCGCGCAGTTCATGTTGCCATCACCAATTCCGATTTGCGATTGCGCGCGCGAGCGGCTTTATCGGCGCGATGGATCCTTCGCCGACAACCAATCCGCTGCTCGATACCGAGGCGCTGCCGCGCTTCGCCGAGATCACCCCTGACATGATCGCCCCTGCGCTGGAGGTGGCGCTGGCCGATCATCAGGCGACCGTCGCGGCGATCAAGGCCGACCGGCCGACCGACTTTGCCGCCGTCTGGCTACCCTATGAGCGGGCGAGCACGCGGATCGACGCGATCTGGTCAGCGGTGTCGCACCTGCACGGTGTTGCCGACACGCCCGAGATCCGCGCCGCCCACGCGGAGGCGCAGCGCCGCCTGACCGAACACAGCATCGCGGTCAGCCAGGATCGCGACTTCTTTGACATCCTCGTTGCTCTGACGAGTTCACCCGACTTCGCGGCGCTGCCCGTCGCCGACCGCGTTGCGGTGGAGCATGCGGTGCGTGACTTTCGCCTGTCGGGTGTGGCGCTGGATACGGAGGACCGCGAGCGGTTCCGCGCCATTTCGGTCGAGCTGTCGGCGCTGTCCAACGCGTTCGGCAGCGCGGTGCTTGATGCGACGGAGAGCTGGAGCGAGCATGTCACCGATGCTGCCCTGCTCGACGGGGTATCGGACGCCGATCTGGCGATGTTTGCCGCGGCTGCGCAGGCGAAGGGGCTGGAGGGCTGGCTTGTCACGCTGCAGCAGCCGAGCGTCAATGCGGTGCTGACCTTTGCGACGAACCGCGACCTGCGCGCGCACGTCTATCAGGCATCGGCAACAAGGGCGTCGGATCAGGGGCCCGATGCGGGCAAGTTCGACAATTCGCCGCGGATCGCGCGCATCCTGGAGCTGCGGCACGAAGCGGCGCGGCTGCTCGGCTTTGCCGATCCGGTCGAATGGTCGCTGGCGACCAAGATGGCGCCCAATGCCGGCGAGGTGCTCACCTTCCTCCGCGATCTCGCCCGCCGCGCCAAGCCATCGGCGGAGCGCGACCTTGCCATGTTGCAGGACTTTGCCGCGCGCGAACTCGGCATCCCCGACCTTCAGCCTTGGGACGCTAGCTTCGTCTCCAACAAGCTGCGTCAGGCGCGCTATGCGGTCGACGAGCAGGCGGTGCGCGCCTACTTCCCGGTCGAGCGTGTGCTTGGCGGGTGGCAGGCGTTGCTGACACGCCTGTTCGGCGTGACGCTGGTCGAGCGGCACGACGTGTCGCTGTACCACCCAAACGCGCGCTATTTCGACGTCGCCGACGAGCATGGCACGGTCGTCGCGGGCATGTACCTCGACCTGCACGCGCGCGCGGGCAAGCGCGGTGGTGCATGGATGAGCGAGGCCCGTCCACGGCTCCACGACGGCAAGACGATTGCGGTGCCCGTCGCCTATCTCGTCTGCAACTTCCCGCCCGCCGCGGAGGGCGCACCGGCGCTGCTCAGCCACAATGACGTGACGACGCTGCTCCACGAAACCGGCCACGTCCTCCATCTGCTGTTCACGCAGGTCAACCGACCGAGCATCGCCGGGACCAACGGTTTCGAGTGGGACGCGATCGAGCTGCCGAGCCAGCTGATGGAGGATTTCGCCTGGGATGCCGAGGTGCTGACCGGCATGTCGGGGCATGTCGCGACCGGCGAGCGCCTGCCGCGCAACCTGTTCGACCGGATGGTCAAGGCGCGGCATTTTCAGGCCGGCATGTTCATCGTCCGCCAGGTCGAGTTCGCGCTGTTCGACCTGTTGCTGCATCTGGGCACGATGGGCTCCGATCCGGTCGAGGTGATCGAAGCGGTGCGCGACGAGGTGGCGGTGATCCGGCCGCCGGCGTGGAACCGCTTCCCGCATGCGTTCAGCCACATCTTCGCCGGCGGCTACGCCTCGGGCTATTACAGCTATCTGTGGGCTGAGCTGCTCGCCGCCGATGGCTTCGACCGGTTCCGCGAGGCCGGGCTGGTCGATCGCGCGACCGGCGACCTGTTCCGGCAGGAGGTGCTGGCGCGCGGCGCTACCCGGCCTGCGGCGGACAGCTTCCGTGCGTTCCGGGGCCGCGATCCCGATCCTGCCGCGATGCTCGTGCGCCACGGGCTGCAATGATGCGTGTCCGGACGGACCGAACATGGCTGGCCGAAGCGGTGCGGCGGATCGAGGCGGATTTCAACCGCTCCGCCGACACGCACCTGATCCGCGTCGACCTGCCGCGCTTCCCCGGCATCACCTTGTACCTCAAGGACGAAAGCTCGCATCCGACCGGGAGCCTGAAACACCGCCTCGCGCGATCGCTGTTCCTGTACGCGCTGTGCAACGAGTGGATCGGCCCGGACACCTGCGTGATCGAGGCGTCGTCGGGCTCCACCGCGGTAAGCGAGGCCTATTTCGCGCGGATGCTGGGTTTGCGCTTCATCGCGGTCGTGCCGGCGAGCACCGCCGCGCCAAAGCTCGACGCGATCCGCTTTCATGGCGGCGAGATCCATACGGTCGACGATCCGCGCGCGATCTACGACGCCTCTCATCGGCTGGCGGCGGAGACGGGCGGGCATTTTATCGACCAGTTCACCTATGCCGAGCGTGCGACCGACTGGCGCGGCAACAACAATATCGCCGAATCGATCTTTGCCCAGATGGCGGCGGAGGAGCATCCGGTTCCGGCTTGGGTCGTCTGCGGCGCGGGGACGGGCGGCACCTCGGCGACGATCGGGCGCTTCATCCGCTACTGCCGCTATGACAGCCGGTTGTGCGTCGCCGATCCGGTGCATTCGATCTTCCATCGCCACTTCAATGATCCTGCGGTTTCGGCGCTGCCCGAGGGGTGCGGATCGCGAATCGAGGGGATCGGCCGCCCGCGTGTCGAGCCGAGCTTCGTGCCAAGCGTCATCGACCGGATGATCGCCGTGGACGATGCCGACAGCATCGGCGCGATGCGGGCGCTGTCGGACCGGCTGGGGCGCCGCGTGGGGGGATCGACGGGCACCAATCTGATCGCGTGCCGGACGCTGATCGAGGAAATGGCAGCCGCGGGGCGGACCGGCAGCGTCGTGACATTGCTGTGCGACGGCGGCGAACGGTACGGCTGCACCTACTACGACGATGCGTGGCTGAGCCACTACAGCCTGGACTGGCGGGCTGCCGCGACGCGAGCCGCGGCGTTCCTAGGCGGCTGACGCCCAAAAACGCCGCTGAGGGTCAGATCTTGGCTGCGCTCGATCCGCCTTCGGCATAGAGGCTGGCATAGCGGCGGGTGATCGTCGGCAGTGCTTCGTCGATCCATGCGGCCATCCGCTGTTCCTCGCCGAGCGACTGCGTCAGCAACGACGTCGCCGATGCGAAGCCACCATCGTCCGCCATGGTCAGCAGCGACTTGTAGGCCGCGATCTCGAAATGCTCGAAGGCGTAATTGGCGAAGCTGTTCTTGAGGATCTCGTCGCCGGCGGGCACGTGCGCCAGCGCCGCCATCGTCCCCGACAGGCTGAGCGCCGCTTCCTTCAGCACCGAACCGCTGGTGTCGAACGATTCCAGCAGTTCATCGAGGCGGGCGATCTGCTGGTTGGTCTCCTCGATATGCCGGCGCAGCTGCTCGGCGACCTCCGGGTAATGTTCGATGCGGCTGACCTGCGGCGTCATGATCGACAGCGCCTGCTTCTCGACGGCGTGCGCGTTGCGGAGGCCGACGATGAAGAGATCGCGGAGGCTGTCCTGCTGTGTCATATCCGTACGGGTCCTTTGGTCGCGGTTGAGGGCATGGCGGCCGAAGCCGCATGACCGGTCAACCGCCGACGACCCGCTAAGTCGCGGCAGGGCGGCAGTTTTTCTGCTTAACCTTGGTTAGCGGACGCCGGGTTGGCCCGGAATCCGCCACCCGTTCAGGCCGCGACCGGCGCCTCGGCGAGCGCGCCGCGGATCGCGTCGACCGCGTCCGCCGCCTTGCTGCCGTCGGGACCGCCGCCCTGCGCCATGTCGGGACGGCCGCCGCCGCCCTGCCCGCCGAGCACGACCACCGCCTTGCGCAGCAGGTCGACGGCCGTGATCCGGCCGACCAGATCGTCGGTCACGCCGACCGCAATCGAGGCGCGGCCGTCGTTAACCGCGACCATCACGGCAACGCCCGATCCGCCGAGCCGCTGCTTGGCATCGTCCACCGCGCTGCGCAGCCCCTTGGCATCGAAGCCGTCGAGCACCTGGCCGATGAAGGCGACGCCGCCGACCTGTTCGGGACCGGCAGGGCCACCCGCCCCGCCGCCCATGGCAAGCGCCTTCTTCGCCTCGGCCAGCTCGCGCTCCAGCCGACGGCGTTCGTCGAGCAGCGCGGCGACACGGGCCGGCACCTCGTCGGGCGTGGTCTTGAGCGTCGCTGCCGCCTCGCGCAGCCGCTCGTCGCGACCGACGAGATAGGCACGCGCGGCCTCGCCGGTCAGCGCCTCGACGCGGCGGACGCCGGACGACACCGCGCCCTCGCCCACCACCTTGAACAGGCCGATATCGCCGAGCGCGTTGACGTGAGTGCCGCCGCACAGCTCGATCGAATAGGTCTTGCCGCCGTCTTCCGTGCCCATCGACACGACGCGGACCTCGTCGCCGTACTTTTCGCCGAACAGCGCCATCGCGCCCTCCGCGATCGCTTCGTCGGGGGTCATCAGCCGCGTGGTGACGGTGCCGTTGCCGCGAATCTGCACGTTCACCGCAGCCTCCGCGTCGGCAAGCTCGGCCGGCGTCATCGCCACCGGGTGCGACACGTCGAAGCGCAGGCGCTCGGGCGCGACGAGCGAGCCCTTCTGCGCGACATGCGTGCCGAGCCGCTGGCGCAGTGCCTCGTGCAGCAGGTGCGTCGCGGAATGGTTGGCGCGGATCGCGGCGCGACGGGCGACGTCGATCTGGAGCTTAACGGCATCGCCGACCTTGATCGATCCGGACTCGACCACGGCATGATGGACGAAGATGCGGCCGAGCTGCTTCGACGTTTCGCTGACGGTGGCGCGGAGGCCCGCATCGGTCGAGATCGTGCCGCTGTCGCCGACCTGGCCGCCGCTCTCGCCGTAGAAGGGCGTTTGATTGACGATGATCGCGACCGTGTCGCCGGCGTTCGCGTGGTCGACACGCGCGCCATCCTTGACCAGCGCCAGGACCTCGCCCTCGCCGATGTCGGCGGCATAGCCGATGAACTCGGTCGAGCCGGTTTCCTCGGCGATGTCGAACCACAGTTCGTCCGACGCCTTCGCGCCCGAGCCCTTCCACGCGGCACGCGCGGCGCGCTTCTGTTCGGCCATTGCGGCGTCGAAGCCGGCGCGGTCGACGTGCAGGCCCTGCGTGCGCAGCGCATCCTCGGTCAGGTCGTAGGGGAAGCCATAGGTATCGTAGAGCTTGAACGCGGTCTCGCCGGCGAGCGTGTCGCCCTGCGCCATGCCCGCAGTGGCTTCGTCGAGCAGCTTCAGCCCCTTGTCGAGCGTCTTGCGGAACTGCGTTTCTTCCTGGCGCAGCGTCGCCTCGATCAGCGGCTGGGCGCGAACGAGCTCTGGGTAAGCCGCGCCCATTTCCGCAACGAGTGCCGGCACCAGCCGGTGCATCAACGGCTCCTTCGCGCCGAGGAGGTGCGCGTGCCGCATCGCGCGACGCATGATCCGACGCAGCACATAGCCGCGGCCCTCATTTGCCGGCAGCACGCCATCGGCGACGAGGAAGCCCGAAGACCGCAGATGATCGGCGATCACGCGATGCGACGCCTTGTGCGGCCCTTCCGCATCGGTGCCGGTCAGCGAGGTCGAGGCGGCGATCAGCGCCTTGAAGGTGTCGGTGTCGTAATTGTCGTGGACGCCCTGCAGCACCGCGGCGATCCGCTCCAGCCCCATGCCGGTGTCGATCGACTTCTTGGGCAGTTCGCCGACGATCTCATTGGCCTCCTGCTCATATTGCATGAACACGAGGTTCCAGATCTCGACGAAGCGGTCGCCGTCCTCGTCTGGGCTGCCGGGAGGGCCACCGGGGATGTGCGCGCCGTGGTCGTAGAAGATTTCGGAGCACGGACCGCACGGGCCGCTGTCGCCCATCGCCCAGAAATTATCCTTGGTCGCGATGCGGATGATCCGCTCTTCCGGCAAATACTTGGTCCAGAGGGCATGCGCCTCGTCGTCGGTGTGGTAGACGGTGGCGGTCAGCTTTTCGGCCGGAATGCCCCAGACACCCGTCAGCAGCGTCCAGGCGTGGTGGATCGCCTGTTCCTTGAAATAGTCGCCGAACGAGAAGTTGCCGAGCATCTCGAAGAAGGTGTGGTGCCGCGCGGTGTAGCCGACATTGTCGAGGTCGTTGTGCTTGCCGCCGGCGCGCACCGATTTCTGGCTGCTGGTCGCGGTGACGTAGGGACGCGTTTCGAGGCCGGTGAAGACGTTCTTGAACGGGACCATCCCGGCGTTGACGAACATCAGCGTCGGATCGTTCTGCGGCACCAAAGGCGCGGACGGCACGATGGTGTGGCCCGCGCTCGCGAAATAGTCGAGGAAGCCGCGGCGAATGTCGTTGGTCGAGATCATAGGCGTGGTGACTTAGGCGAGAGCGCCCCTCCCCTCAAGCGTCATCGGCGGCCCAGCGCAGACCGCCGGGCAGATCGGTTGCAGCGTAGTCGAGTTGCAACACGCGGCGGCGCGAGCCGGGCACGCTGCGGGCGGATGCGTGCAGGATCGGCGTGGAGTAGAACCAGACTTGACCTGCGTCGGCGAGGCAAGTCGCAGTACCGCATCGGTCTATGGCATTAGCGATGCGATCTTCAGCGATGAACCCCAGTCGGTGCGATCCCGGCGCAACCTCCAGCGGCGCATTGTTGGGCCCGACAGGATCGAGGTGGAAGCGGACCGTCAGCATCGCCTCTATGAGGTCAATCGGCGGGGCGACATGCAGACGGCCCTGCTTGACCGTCCACGGTCCGTACCCGGCAACGTCGATGCGTTCGGCGACTTCGATCGTGCGATCTTGATGCCAGCCGAGCGCCCAATTGCTCGTATCGGACTTGTCGAACAGCAGCGCCCGCACGACGCGTGCCTCGGGGCCGATCACCCGCCGCACATCGTCCTGGATCCCCTGACAAGCATGCAACGCGGCGGCCTTCGCCGGTGCGATCCGTAGGCCGGGTCGATCCAGCGGCATCGTATCGAACAGACGCTCCAGCTCCATCAACGCTGCCGCATCGAGTCTGCCGGGCCATAATGCGAAGCCCTGTTCCGCCAGCGCCTCCTTCATCCAAACGGCCGATCGATCGAGGTCGGCGGCGTGCTGAACCAGCGCGGGCCGGCCGGGGTCATGTGGAAGCAATCCTCGAGACGTACGCCGAACTTGCCGGGCAGGTAGAGGCCGGGTTCGTCAGAGAAGCACATGCCCGGCGCGAGGCGGGTTGTCTCGCCGCGGACGAGGTTGACGGGTTCGTGGCCGTCCATGCCGATACCGTGGCCGGTGCGGTGCGAAAGGCCGGGAAGCTTGTAGTCGGGGCCGTAGCCGAGGCCGGTGTAGTAGCGGCGGACGGCATCGTCGACGCTGCCGGCGGTGGCCCCAACCTTTGCGGTGGCGAAGGCGACCTGTTGGCCACGGGCGACCTGATCCCAGACCTTGCGGTGCTCCGCGGTAGGTGAACCCTTGGGCACCCAGGTGCGCGAGACGTCCGATTGGTAGCCCTGCACGGTGCAGCCGCAATCCATGAGCAGAATTTCGTTCGGCGTGATGCGGTGGACCTCGCGACTGCCGTGCGGCAGCGCAGCGGCGGGGCCGATCAGGGCGAGCGCGAACTCCGGATCTCCGCCGAGCTTGCGCGTTGCGGCGTTCATCAGCGCACCGATTTCCGCGCCGGTCATGCCGGTTTCGACGCGGGGCGCGAGCCAGCGGTAGGCGGCGATCGTCACATCGGTCGCGGTCTGCATCAGCGCGATCTCGGCGGGAGTCTTCACCATGCGGCAGCCGCGCACCACCGGGTTGGCGCTGACCTGCCGCGCGGCGGGGGCGAGCCGCGCGAGGTCGGCGGGGATGAAGCTGCGGACGGTCTCCTCGATGCCGATCGGCATGGCGGCAAGGCCGCGCTGCTTCAGCCAGTCGGCGACGATGGCGAGCGCGTTGCCGTCCTCCTGCCAGACACGCACGTCTGCAGGCACGGCGAGCGTCTGGCGCACCGAGGGTTCTTCGAAGAAGGGCGTGACGATCAGCGGTTCGCCTTCACGCGGCAGGATGGCGAGCGTCGGGCGTTCGCTCCGGCCCCAGCGCACGCCGGTGAAGTAGATCATCGAAGATCCCGGCTCGATCAGGACGGCGCCAAGGCCGTTCTCGACCATCAGCGCCTGGGCACGGGCGAGGCGGCGGGCGCGCTCGTCGGGGCCGATCGCCTTCGCGCCGGTGGTGATGTCGCGCAGGGCGGACAGGTCGGGTTCGGCCGCGCGGAGCACGGCGGACGAGAGCAGCGGCACCGCGGCTGCAGCGGCGAGGATGGTGCGGCGCGAGGGGGTGAAAGCCATGGCGAAGCGATACGGCGCTTGACCGCGGGCTCGCAATCCCCTTCCCTGAAAGCCGAATCCGGGAGGGAATGAATGGCCAAGCGGCTGACTGTGTTTATCGTGATCGGCCTGTTGCTTGGCATCGTCACCGGCCTGGTGCTGAACGGCTGGCTGGACGACGGCACGCCGGAGGCCGCGGCGCGACTGAAGAGCATTGCCGGATACTTCACGATCGGCACGACGGTGTTCCTGCGGCTGATCAAGATGATCATCGCGCCACTCGTGTTCGCCACGCTCGTCAGCGGGATCGCGCAGATGGGCGACACCGCGGCGCTGGGACGGGTCGGCGCGAAGGCGATCGGCTGGTTCGTCGGGGCGAGCCTGGTTTCGCTCGGCCTGGGCCTGATCCTGGTCAATGCGATCCATCCGGGCGTCGGCATCAACCTGGCCCTGCCACCGGTCAATGCCGATGCGGGCGTCGCGACCGCGGCGTTCAGCCTCGACAAGTTCATTACCCATATCGTGCCCGCATCGATGATCGAGGCGATGGCGACGAACGAGATCCTGCAGATCGTCGTCTTTTCGATCTTCGTCGGCGTCGCGCTGACGGCGGTCGGCGAGCGGGGTGCGCCTTTGGTCCGCGCGGTCGACGGACTGGTCGCCGTCATGCTGCGGATCACCGATTATGTGATGCGGGTCGCGCCGCTCGCGGTGTTCTGCGCCGTCACCGCCACGCTCGCCGAGCGTGGTGCCGGGGTGATCGGGCAGCTCGCCTTCTTCATGGGCAGCTTCTATTTCGCGCTGCTGTGCCTGTGGGCGGTGCTGCTCGGCGTCGGGTTCCTGGTGATCGGGCCGCGGATCAAGGATCTGATCCGCTACGTTCGCGAGCCGTTGCTCGTCGCCTTCACCACGGCCTCGTCGGAAGCGGCCTATCCGCGGATGCTGGAGGCGCTCGACAAATTCGGGGTGCCGCCGCGGATCGCGAGTTTCGTGCTCCCCCTGGGCTATTCGTTCAACCTCGACGGGTCGATGATCTACATGACGTTCGCGTCGCTGTTCATCGCGCAGGCGTACGGCATCGACCTGTCGATCGGGCAGCAGATCACCATGCTACT
>ERZ941706.306-NODE-306-length-16692-cov-4.494921_pt1 | contig 16692 bp, 13 predicted proteins | sample MGYA00521232_ERZ941706 | MGnify/ENA primary metagenome ERZ941706 (study PRJEB32759, sample SAMN07749893) | skin metagenome | biome: transportation; feature: city; material: polyester macromolecule | host: Homo sapiens | place: Hong Kong:ER line | collected...
CCGCCGCCCACATGTCCCTTCATCTAAATCACAATGTCAAAGAGCCGACAAAAACACCGGCACAGCTCCCTTACCCCTTTTTCTCGGGGCGGTCAGCGCGCCAGATTTTTTGTGACTGCCTCGGTGACCGTGTCGGCCACCGCTGCGGTGACACCCATCTAGGCGGGCGCGCCTGGGCCGTCAACACAAAAATTGCAGATTTTTTGCGAGCAGCCAAAAAGGTCGCTGAGCGGGCCGCTACAGGCCTTCTACGCGTCGATCCGGTGCCGACTCCCTCTTCCAGGGTTCGTCGCGTCTCAACGCATCAACGGCGGGCGGTGTCCGGTGCAGCCGCGCGATTGTCACATTTCCCCTGTGCGCTCCCCTGCCCTAGCCAGCAGCGCCTGCGCCTGCTTGAGGTGCGGCGCGTCGATCATCTTTCCGTCGAGCTGCAGCGCGCCCGCGCCCGGTGACGCGGCAAAGGCGGCGACGATCGCTCGCGCATCGGCAAGCGCCTCGTCGCTCGGGGTGAAGGCGGCGTTGATCGCGTAGACTTGACTTGGGTGAATCGCCATCATGCCGGTGAAGCCGTCGCGCGCGCCGCGTGCCGCATAGGCCGCGAGCCCTTCTGCATCCCGGATCGCCGGATAGACCGTTTCGATCGCCGCGACGCCGGCGGCATGCGCGCCCATCAATGCGAGCGTCCGCACGACCTCATAGGGAGGGGTGTAGCGGCCATCGCTCTCGCGCGCCGCGCTGGCGCCGATCGCCGCAGGCAGATCCTCGGCGCCCCAGGTCAGGCCGGCGAGCCGCTCGGCGACCACCTCATATCCGCCAAGCGCAAAGATCGCCCGCGGCGTCTCCGTCGCCACCGGCAGGATCGGGACGAGTCCCTCGCCCATTCGCTCGGCGAGCGCGGCCACATCCTTCGCCCCTTCCGCCTTGGGCAACATCACGCCATCCGCGCCCCGCGCCGCGACAAGATCGGCGTCGAGCCCCTCGCTGCCCAGCGGATTGACGCGGACGAAGCGGATCACCTCGGCAGGCTGTGCTAGGTACGCCGCCACTGCCTCGCGCGCCTCGGGCTTGGCCGAAGGAGCGACCGAATCCTCCAGGTCGAGGATGATCGCATCCGCACCGCTGCCGGCGGCTTTGGCAAACCGCTCGGGCCGGTCTCCGGGTACGAACAGCAGGGATCTCAGTCGCATCGCTCTCTCCTTGGTATTGCAATGCTAGCGGACGCGGACGCCAGTCGCTACCGGAGCCCGATGTCGTCCTCTCATGATGCGATCATCCTCGGCGCCGGTGCGGCCGGGCTGATGTGCGCCGCCGTCGCCGGGCAGCGCGGGCGGCGCGTGCTGCTGGTCGATCACAATGATGCGGTCGGCGCGAAGATCCTGATCTCGGGCGGCGGGCGGTGCAACTTCACCAACATCCACACCGCGCCCGATCGCTACCTGTCGGCCAACCCGCATTTCGCCAAGTCGGCGCTGGGGCGTTACACCGCGGCGGACTTCCTCGCGCTGGTCGAGCGGTACGGTATCGCCTGGCACGAGAAGACGCTGGGGCAATTGTTCTGCGACGGATCGGCGAAGCAGATCGTCCAGATGCTGCGCGACGAATGCGCGGCCGGCGCCGTCAGTTACGCGCTCGGCGCGCCGGTGGGCGAGGTGGGGCATGACGGCAGCGATTATACCGTCGCCCTGTCGCATGGCATCGCAAGGGCGCGCGCGCTCGTGATCGCGACCGGCGGTCCGTCGATCCCGAAGCTCGGCGCGACCGGTGTCGCTTACGACCTGGCCCGCCAGTTCGGACTGAAGGTGGTCGAGCCGCGCCCCGCGCTCGTGCCGCTGACGCTGGGCGGCGACGAGGCGCTGTTTCGCACCCTGTCCGGTGTCGCGGCGGATGTCGTGGCGAGCGCAGGCAAGGCGCGCTTCCGCGAGGCGGCGCTGTTCACGCACCGCGGCCTGTCCGGTCCGGCGATCCTCCAGGTGTCGAGCTACTGGCGCCCGCGCGAGCCCATCGCGATCGACTTCGCACCCGACGCCGATGCCGGCTGGCTGATCGAGGCGAAGCGCCGCCAGCCACGCACCACCCTGCGCCGCGCGCTGACCGCGCATGTGCCCGATCGGCTGGCGGAGGCGCTCGCCGATCGGATCGGCCTGCCCCAGGAGCTTGCCAACACACCCGATCGCCGGCTCGAGGAAGCGGCGCGCCAGCTCGGCCAGTGGCGCTTCATGCCCAACGGCAGCGAAGGCTTCGCGAAGGCGGAGGTCACCGTCGGCGGGATCAGCACCGCTGACCTCTCGTCGCAGACGATGGGCGCGCGCCGCGTACCGGGGCTCTTCGCGATCGGCGAGGCGGTCGATGTGACCGGTTGGCTTGGCGGCTACAATTTCCAATGGGCGTGGGCGAGCGGCTGGGCCGCGGCCCAAGCTCTCTAACCGAGTAGCACGCACACGCCGATCGCCAGCACCAGCGCGGGTATGGTCGTCACCACGCCGACGCGCAGGAACTGGACGAAACTGACATCCTGTCCCTCTCGCCGGATCGCGATCAGCCACAGGATCGTCGCCAAGCTCCCGGTGATCGACAGGTTCGGTCCCAGATCGACACCGATCAGCAGCGCGTCGACGATCAGCTTGGGCGGGTGCGCCGCGGCGATCGTCTGCGCGGCGATCAGGCCGGCGGGCAGATTGTTGATCGCGTTGCTGCCCACCGCGAGAATGCCGCCGGCCACCGCGGCGGTGGCGCGCGGATCGACGGCCGCTCCTTGCATCAGTTGCATCGCGAGCCAGTGGATCAAGCAAGTCTGCGCCAGCGCCTCCACCATCACGAACAACCCGGCGACGAGCAGCAGCACCGACCACGATACCCGGCGCAGCAGCGGTAGCGGCGTCTCGCCGACACGCGCCTGCACCGCGATAGCGGTCGCCAGCCCCGCGCCGAAGGTAGGCCAGCCGAGGTCCCACCCCATCGCCGACGCCGCCGTCAGCACCGTCGCGGTCGCACCGATGCCGATCAGCGCCAATCGACCACCGGCTTCGAGCGCCGCCCCCTCCCCCTGGGCCGTAGCCCCACCAAGCGACGCGCGGAACAGCCAGCGCAACCCTACGTAGGTTGCCAGCAACGCCAGCACCGACGGCAGCGCAAACGCCCTGAGCCACTCCCCCAGCCGCGGCAACTCGCTCGCATACAGCACCAGGTTGGCAGGGTTGGAGATCGGCAGCACGAAGCTCGCCGCATTGGCCACCAGCGCACAGGCGAACAGCAGCGGCAACGGCTTCACCTCCGCTTGCCGCGCCACCGCATAGACCGCGGGAGTCAGCACCACCGCAGTCGCGTCGTTCGACAGGAAGGTCGTGACGACGACGCCGGTCAGAAACACCAAAGTAAACAACCGCGCTGCGGACCCGCGCGCGCGCGCCGCGGCCCGATGCGCCACCCAGTCAAACACCCCCTGCTCGCGGGCGGCTTCGGACAGCAGCATCATGCCGATCAGGAACAGGTAGACGCCGCTACCCTTCAGCACCGCGCCCCACGCATCGGCAGGTGCGATCAGTCCGGTGACGAGCAGCAGCAGCGCGCCGCCCACCGCCCAGATCGCCTCGGGCCAACGGAACGGCCGCGCGATCACGCCGGCGGTGGCACCAACGCAGATGGCGACGGTCGCGATCACGGGCGCTCGGTCTGGGATTTGGTCTCCGGCATCGCCACCGCATAGAGCGCACGGCTCGCACGGGCTACCGTTGCCGACGTCGGCGCCAAGGCCTCGAACGCCCCACTTCGGTCACACGTCCCGTCCCACAGACCCAAGCACGTTGCGCTTCGCGGCGTTTTGGCCTACATGCCACCCGCGGCCTCGCTCGGCCTGAACTTCGCGGATGAGGCGCGTAGGCAGGGTCTCCTGGGGTTACGGCCACGGCCATGATCGACGCGCGATAAGCGTCACATGCCCGTATTGCCGCCCGCATTGGCCCGCGATCACAAAATCGCGATTTTGTTGACCCTGCTGCGCTCCAGCCTTGCGACCCCCTGTCGGTCGTGGCTTTCGGGGCCCGCTTTCATTTAGGTTTCCCATGCCCTTTTCCTCCCTGCCCCCCCTGCTCGGCCAGGCGCTCGTCGCGCGTGGCTATGAAGCACCGACCGCCGTCCAGGCCGCGGTCATCGAACCCGAAGCCGCCGGCCGCGACCTCGTCGTCTCGGCCCAGACTGGCTCGGGCAAGACGGTCGCCTTCGGCCTCGCGATGGCGGGCGAACTGCTCGCCGACGGCACGCTGCCGCCCCCCGGCCTTCCGCTCGCGCTGATCATCGCGCCGACCCGCGAACTCGCGCTGCAGGTCAGCCGCGAGCTGATGTGGCTCTACAAGGACGCGCACGCGCGCATCGCGACCTGCGTCGGCGGCATGGACGCCAGCAAGGAGCGCCGCTCGCTGAGCCACGGCGCGCATATCGTCGTCGGCACGCCGGGTCGCCTGCGCGATCACCTCGAACGCGGCGCGCTCGACCTGTCGGCGCTCCGCGTCGCCGTCCTCGACGAGGCGGACGAGATGCTCGACATGGGCTTCCGCGAGGATCTGGAGCAGATCCTCGATTCGTCGCCGTCCGAGCGCCGGACGCTGATGTTCTCGGCGACGATGCCCAAGCCGATCGTCGCGCTCGCAAAGCGTTATCAGAAGGACGCGCTGCGCATCTCGACCGCAGGCGAGAACCGCGGCCATGGCGACATCCAGTATCAGGCCGTGACCGTCGCCCCTGCCGATATCGAGCATGCGGTCATCAACCTGCTCCGCTTCCATGAGGCGGAAACGGCGATCCTGTTCTGCGCCACGCGCGACAACGTGCGCCACCTGCACGCCAGCCTGGTCGAACGCGGCTTCGCGGCGGTCGCGCTGTCGGGCGAGCACAGCCAGAACGAGCGCAACCAGGCGTTGCAGGCCCTTCGGGACCGCCGCGCCCGCGTCTGTGTCGCGACCGACGTCGCCGCGCGCGGCATCGACCTGCCCAGCCTGACCCTCGTCATCCACGTCGAGATGCCGCGCGATGCGGAAACGCTCCAGCACCGCTCGGGCCGCACGGGGCGCGCCGGCAAAAAGGGCACGGCGGTGCTCATCGTCCCCTATCCGCGCCGCCGCCGCGTGGACATGATGCTGAAGCAGGCCAAGATCGCCTGCGACTGGATCCCCGCACCCTCCGCCGACGACATCCGCAAACAGGATCGCGAGCGCCTGATCGCCACCCTCCTCGAACTGATCGAATATGACGACGAGGACCGCGAGCTCGCCCAGCGCCTGATGGCAGAAAAGACGCCGGAAGACATCGCCGCAGCGCTTGTCCATGCGCACCGCGCCGCCATGCCGCAGGCCGAGGACCTGCTCGATTCGGCTGCGCCCCAGCAAAGCGACCGCCAACAGGGCCCTCGCCCCGGCTTCGAAGACACCGTCTGGTTCCGCATGGACATCGGGCGCCGCCAGAATGCCGATCCGCGCTGGCTGCTGCCGCTGATATGCCGCCGCGGCCACATCACCAAGGCAGAGATCGGCGCGATCCGCATCAATCCGAACGATACGCTGTTTGAGGTGCCGCGCACTGTCGCCGACCGGGTGCTCGCCAGTGTGCAGCGCACCGCCAACCCGGAAAGCGACGAGGGCAGTCTGCAGATCGTGCCCTTCGCCGGCAACCCGCGCGCCGAAGGTAGCCACGGCGGCGGCCAGCGCGGCCCGCGTCCGCCCCGCGACGGCGGCGCTCGCCCGCGCTCGGGCAGCGGCGCCCCCGCGCGTCACCAGGCCAAGCCCTTCCGTAAGGGGCCCCGCGGCTGATGCCTGACGGCGTCCGTATCCTGGTCGATGCGGACGCCTGTCCGGTCAAGGACGAGATCTACAAGGTCGCCTGGCGCCGCGCGGTGCCGGTGACGATCGTCAGCAACAGCCATTTGCGCGTGCCCCAGCACCCGCTCATCACGCGCGTCGTGGTGAGCGACGGCTTCGACGCCGCAGACGACTGGATCGCGGAGCAGGCCGACACAAAGGCGCTGGTAGTCACCGCCGACATCCTGCTCGCCGACCGATGTCTGAAAGCGGGCGCCACCGTGCTCGCGCCCACCGGCAAGCCCTTCACCACCGCGTCGATCGGCGGCGCTATCGCCACCCGAGCGATCATGGCCGACCTGCGCGCCGGCGGCGAACAGCTCGGCGGCCCCAAACCGTTCGCGCCCGCCGACCGCAGCCATTTCCTGCAGGCCCTCGACACCGCGCTCGCCCGCCTCCAGCGCTGATCCGTGCTATAGAGCGCGCATGACGTTCGATCTCGGCGCCGCTCTGCGCAAGAAGGAAGAGCGCGAGTCGGCACGGCTGGTCGATTTCGACGTCCGCTGCCGCGCGCGCGCGACACGCCTGCTCGCCGAGTCTCTCGGCCTCGATCCCGCGAGCGTCTCGGGGATCGTCGCGCGCTTCAGCGAAGAGGCGGCCATCGATCATCTCGCCGAATGGAAACACCGCCCTCCCGAACAGATCACCACGGATTATCACGCCTGTCTCGCGACGGCGCGTGCGCAGCTGGTCGCCGAGCGTGGTGACCCGACGCCACACCGGCTCGCCTGATCCGGAACCACGGCGGCCCCTCGCCGATTATCCCGGCAGTCCAACAAGGAGCTGCCTCCATGTTTCGCCCACTACTGATCGGTGTCGCGCTCGTCGTCGCCGCACCCGTGATCGCCCAGACCACCAATTCCGCCGACCGGCCGAGCACGCCGTTGCCCTATGATCCCGGTCACGACAGCAACACCCCGCGCAGCAACGCCATCGCCGCCGAGAGCGCTCCCGGCGTCGCGGCCGCCAACCGTGACATGCACGCGCAGGTCCGCATGGACGACAAGGCGGTGAACGCCGTCAACACCGCCAACGAGGCGCGCTACCAAGCCGACGTTGCCGCCTACCGCGCCGCGATGCGCGCCCGCCGCCAGACCGTCGTCGCGAAAGCCGAACTCCAGGCCGACCGCGAGCGCGCCTATGCGATGGCAATGGCCGACTGGCGCGCTCAGGTCGACGCATGCGAGCGCGGCCGGACGCGAGCGTGCAACATGCCGAGCCCAGACCCGCAGAATTATATGTGAGGCTGAGCGCCCGAGGCTAAGCGCAGCTTAGCCGAGGACCAGCGCCAGCCCGGCCGACAGCCGCGCGAACTTGCCTTCGCGCGTGCCGGTCGACGACGCGGCTTCGCCGCGGTGTGATTGTTGCGCGCCGCGCTGCCCCCCCCAATACCTCCGTCACTCCGGACTTGTTCCGGAGTCCACTTCGCGTCTGGGGGAAGAGCTTGAGCCTCTTGCTTTTCGCTGTCGGCACGGTGGACCCGGAACAAGTCCGGGGTGACGTCGGAAGTTGGCCAGTAAGTCGCATCCCCAGCACGCCGCGGCAAAGCCGCGTCGTCGATCGACACGCGCGAGTGCAAGCTCACGCGGCCGTCGGCCGGGCTTGGCGCTGATCCTCGGCTAAGCTTCGCTTAGCCTTGGGCACCTAGCCTACCCTTCATCCCCCATTCGCAGCGCCGCGATAAACGCCTCCTGCGGAATGCTCACCGAGCCATATTCCCGCATCCGGGCCTTGCCCTTCTTCTGCTTGTCCAGAAGCTTCCGCTTCCGCGTCGCGTCCCCGCCATAGCATTTCGCGGTCACGTCCTTGCGCATCGCGCTGATCGTCTCGCGCGCGATCACCTTGCCGCCGATCGCCGCCTGGATCGGGATCTTGAACATGTGCCTGGGAATCAGCTCCTTCAGCCGCTCCACCATCCCGCGCCCGCGCACTTCGGCGGTGCCGCGGTGGACGATCATCGACAGCGCGTCGACCGGCTCCTCGTTCACCAGGATGCTCATCTTGACGAGGTCGCCCTCGCGATAGCCGATCTGGTGATAGTCGAAGCTCGCATAGCCCTTCGACAGCGATTTTAGGCGATCGTAGAAATCGAACACCACTTCGTTGAGCGGCAGCTCATACGTCGCCTGCGCGCGGCCCGAGACATAGGTCAGGTTCTTCTGGATGCCGCGGCGGTCCTGGCACAGCTTCAGGATCGACCCGAGATATTCATCCGGCACGTAGATCGTCGCCTCGATCCACGGCTCGCTGATCGATTCGATCTTGTTGGGATCGGGCATGTCGGCGGGATTGTGCAGGTCGATCTGCCCGCCGCCATGCGTCAGGTCGATCTGATAGACCACCGACGGCGCGGTCGTGATCAGGTCGAGGTCGTATTCGCGGGTCAGCCGCTCCTGGATAATCTCCAGATGCAGCAGGCCGAGGAAGCCGCAGCGGAAGCCGAAGCCCAGCGCCGCGCTCGTTTCCATCTCGAAACTGAAGCTCGCATCGTTAAGCCGCAGCTTCGAAATGCTCTCCCGCAGCTTTTCGAAGTCATTGGCATCGACCGGGAACAGCCCGCAGAACACCACCGGCTGCACTTCCTTGAAGCCCGGCAGCGCTTCGGCGGCCGGCTTCTTGGCGTCGGTCAGCGTGTCGCCGACGCGCGCCTGCGCGACGTCCTTGATCTGCGCGGTGATGAAGCCGATCTCGCCCGGCCCGAGGTCGGTCAGCTGTTCGATCTTCGGCCGGAAACACCCGACGCGGTCGACGAGGTGCGTCGTGCCCGCCTGCATGAAGGCGACCTGCTGCCCCTTCTTCAGCGTGCCGTCGATCACGCGCACCAGGATCACGACGCCCAGATACGGATCGTACCACGAGTCGACCAGCATCGCCTTCAGCGGCGCATTGGCATCACCCTTGGGCGGCGGGATCTTGGTGACGATCGCTTCCAAAATGTCGTCGATGCCGATCCCCGACTTTGCACTCGCCAGCACCGCCTCTGACGCGTCGAGGCCGATGACGTCCTCGATCTCTTTCCGCACCTTTTCGGGTTCGGCGGCGGGCAGGTCGATCTTGTTGATGACGGGCACGATCTCATGGTCGTGCTCGATCGACTGATAGACGTTGGCGAGCGTCTGTGCCTCGACCCCCTGCGCCGCGTCGACGACCAACAGCGCGCCCTCGCATGCCGCCAAGCTACGCGACACTTCGTACGCGAAGTCGACGTGCCCCGGCGTGTCCATCAGGTTCAGCGTATAGGTGACGCCGTCTTTCGCCGGATACGACAGGCGCACGGTCTGCGCCTTGATCGTGATGCCGCGTTCCTTCTCGATATCCATATTGTCGAGCACTTGGCTCGACATCTCGCGGTCGGTCAGGCCGCCGGTGCGCTGGATGAGGCGGTCGGCGAGCGTCGACTTGCCATGGTCGATATGGGCGATGATCGAAAAGTTACGGATCTGCGAAAGCGGGGTCGTCATGCCGCGCCCCCTAGCAGGCGATGCGCCTGTTACGCTAGTCGCGCCGCACCCGTGGCGCTAGTCGCGGGTCAGGGCCTCGATCGCCTTCAGCGCGTTGATGTAACGCGCCGATCCCTGCCCGCTCACCAGCGCCCAGCGCACGCCCCGTTCCTCCAGGATGGCGCGGCTGAGATCGAAGAACCGCTGCCGGTCCGCCGCGCTGCCGAACATCCGCGTGCCGTCGTCGACCCAAGGCAGGTCGATATCGAACAGCAGGTACAGGTCGGCGGTGTTCGTCCACGTCGCGAACCACGGATCGCGCCGCCCGAACATCATATCCGCCCACACCGCGGTCATCAGCGGATCGGTATCGAGGATCACCGGATAGCTGCGTTCGGCCAACGCGCTGCGCGTCTTGGCATCATGCCCCTTCGCGATCTCGACCAGATCCGCCATCGTCAGGTCGGTGCCGAACGCCTCGCAATAGGTGCGGCCGAACTCGGCGACGCAGGGCACGCCGCCGAAATGCTGCGCCAGGCGCGGCATCATCGCCGACTTGCCCGTGCTCTCGGGCCCATGCAGGCAGATCGTCCGCGGCGTCATGCCAGCGCCTCCCGCCGCCGCCCCGCGGCGCGCTGCCAGTCGAGGAGGCCATAGACCGCCAGCGCCAGCAGCACCGTGTAGAGACCGGCGGTGAACCACAGCCCCTTGGCCAGATACAGCGGCACGCTTGCCACATCGACCGCGATCCACACCCACCAACTCTCGATGGCACGCCGCGCTTGCAGGATCTGGGCCGCGACGGACGCGATCGCGATCCCGCCGTCCCACCACGGATAGGCCGCATCGGTATAGCGATGCATCAGCGCGCTCCACACCAGCCACGCGGCGGTGCCGCTGCCCAGCCACCGCATCCGGGTCCACGAATCGAGCGTGCCCACCACCACCTCGCCTGCCGCCTGCCGGCTGCGCGACCAGTTCGCCCAGCCGTACACATTTGCCGCGAAGAAGAACCCCTGGAGCAGCGCATCGCTATACAGCCGCGCCTCGAAGAACAGGGCGGCGTAGATCGCCACCGCGACCAGCGCGACCGGATAGTTCCACAGGCTGCGCCCCGCGACGAGCGCGACGTTCAGGATGACCAGCGCGGCGGCCAGGGCTTCGATCGTGTTCACAGGCGCCCTGCTACGGCGGTCGCGGGGGAATTCGCAAGAGAGCACATCGGGCGCTTGCATCCCGTTTCGGGCGTGGCTATAGGCGCGCCTCCAAGCACGGTCGGCCCGCCACAAACGGTCCGGACGTACTCCGTCGGGGAGTAGCTCAGCCTGGTAGAGCACTGTCTTCGGGAGGCAGGGGCCGGAGGTTCGAATCCTCTCTTCCCGACCATATATTCGCCGCGGTTGATACCACGGCCACGCGCCCGTAGCTCAGCTGGATAGAGCATCAGACTACGAATCTGAGGGTCGGACGTTCGAATCGTTCCGGGCGCGCCATTTTTCTCAAGCCATAGCAGGCCATCAGGGTATCGGCGCCAGCGTCAGCCGCGCGCAGAGCCCGCGCCCGCCCGTCCCCGCCGACAGGTGCAGCGCCCCGTCGTGCGCCGCCGCGACCCGCGCGACGATCGACAGCCCGAGCCCGCTGCCGCCGCTGCGCGTTCCGCTCCCCCGCCAGAAGCGCCGCGTCATCTGCGCGAGCGTCGCCGGGTCGATCGGAGGGCCGTCGTCGGTGACGCTCACCGCCGCCCCGGGTCCCACCGCCACGACGATGCGCGTGCCCGCCGGCGTGTGGCGCAGCACGTTCTGGATCAGATTGTCGATGGCCAGCTGAATGGCGTGCGCATAGCCGCGCACCGGCATCGCCCCGTGATCCTCCAGCGCAATGCCGTATCCTGCATCGATCACTATCGGCGCGCGGTCCGCCACCACCTGCTCGGCAAGCGCCAGCAGGTCGACCGGCGCGCCGGCATCCTCCGGCGGCCGCTCCAGATCGGCGAGCGCCAGCAGCTGCGCGATAACATGCGCCGCGCGGTCCACCTCGGCGAGCAGCCCTGCCCGCACCGCCCGATCGGCCACCCCATCGGCGCGCAGCCGTACCACCGACAACGGCGTGCGCAGCTCGTGCGCCACGTCGGCCGCGAATGCCGCCTGCGCCACGAACGACTGTTCCAATCGATCGAGCGCCGCATTGGTCGCGCGCGCCAGCGGCTCGACCTCGGCAGGCAGCGTGCCCTCAGGCAGCCGCCGGTCGAGCGTGCGCGGGCCGATCCCCGCGGCGATCGCCGATGCCGCGCTCATCCGCCGCGTCAGCCGCCGCGCCAGGCCCGCCCCGACCAACGGCACGATCAGCGTCACCGGCAGCAGCAGCCAGACGAATCGCGACAGGAAGGTGCGGACGATGTCGTCGGTCACCACCTCGGGCGCGGCGGCATCCTGCGAAACCACCACCCAGCGCCCCCCGGCCGGCCGGCTGACCGCCGCCAGCACGCCCCGCCGCACGAAGCGCACCCGCGTATCGAGCGGTACCCGCGCGACGAGCTTCAGCCGCGACGGCCCCCGCTCGGCCAGCACATGCCGCTCGCGATCGACGACCGCCAGCGTCAGCCCGCCGGCGAGCACGTCGACCGTCCGCACCGCGCGATGCGGACGGTCGGCGGGCAACAGCATCGCCAGCGCATCCGCCTGCCGCTCCAGCATCACGCGCTGGTACTGGCCGGCGATCTGCTGAAGCAACGCCGCCGTGCCGAACGGCAGCAGGATCGCCGCGGCGAGCGCGGTCGCGACGTAGAGCAACGCGACCTGCCCGAACAGCGAGCGCGGCAGCCGCAATCGCGTCACGCGGCCGCCGCTCGCAACAGGTAGCCGACCCCGCGCACCGTCTCGATCCGGACGCCGCTGCCGGCCTCCTCCAGTCGCTTGCGCAGGCGGTGAACATAGACCTCGACCGCATTCGAGCCGAGGTCCCCGCCCAGCCCGAACAGATGATCCTCGACCAGCCGCTTCGGCACCACCTTGCCCGCGCGGCGTAGCAGCAAATCGAGCAATTCGGTCTCGCGCGCCGACAGCGTCAGCCGCCGCTCGGTGACCCAGGCGACCCGCGTATCGACATCGAAACGCAGCGCGCCGCAGGCGAGCGCATTGCCCAGATAGCCGCCCTGCCGCCGCAACACCGCCAGGATGCGCGCGTGCAGCTCGTCCGGGTCGAAGGGCTTCACCAGAATGTCGTCGGCCCCGTCGTGCAGCCCGCGGATGCGCACATCGACCCCGCCGCGCGCGGTCAGTACCAGCACCGGGCAGGTATTGTTGCGCGCGCGCATCCGCCGCAGCACCGCCAACCCGTCATCGTCCGGCAAACCGAGATCGAGCAGCACGGCGGCATGGCCGGCAGTCGCCAGATACGCCTCCGCCTCCTCGGCATCGGCCGCGCGGTCGACGGTAAAGCCGCGCTGCACCATCGCAGCCGTCAGGGCGTCGGCAAGCGCCGCGTCATCCTCGACCAACAAAATCCGCATCGGCCCCTTCCGCAGCGCACCATCTGTCAGCTGTCTGTAAGCGAGCCCGCCTACCGGCTCCAGCCTCATTGCCTGCGAGACGTATATGCACGCCACCGACACCGCCGAACCGCTGCCCCCCGCCCCCACGCTGAACCGTTCGGCGCAATGGCGCTGGCTGGGGATCGCGGCGGCGGTGCTGATCGGCCTGTGGCTGCTCGTCACGCTGATCGGCAAGCTCACCCATCACGACGAGGCGCCGCCGCCCGCGTCGCTGCCCGGCACCTTCCGCCCGACGCCGGAACAGATGGCGTCGCTCACCACGATGCGCGTCGGCGATTCGCTGTCCGACGTTGCAACGCTGGCGAGCGGATCGATCACCGTCGATGGCGATCGCAGCACGCCCGTCGTCATGCCTTATTCGGGTCAGGTCGTCCGCGTGCTCGTCGATGCCGGCCAGCGCGTCGCCCGCGGCCAGGCGCTGATGCTGGTGCGCACCAGCGACTTCGTCGATGCGCGCAGCGGCCTGTTCGCGGCGCGCGCCGCGTACCAGAATGCGCAGGCGCAGCTCGCCACCGCGCAGCGCACCGCCGAACGCCAGAAGCAGATCTACGAAACCGCCGGCGGTGCGCTGAAGGATTACCAGCAGGCGCAGGCCGACCTCGCCGCAGCGCAGGCGACCGCACGCACCACCGCCGCCTCGCTGGGTGCCGCGCGCGACAAGCTCGCCGTGCTCGGCAAGTCGCCGGGCGAGATCAACCGGCTGGAGGGCGTCGGCGAAGTCACCGGCATCCACGACGTCACGACGCTGCACGCGCCGATCAGCGGCCTCGTCGCCTCACGCGACGTGTCGGCGGGCCAATACGTCAGCCAGGGGGGCGACAAGCCGATCATGACGATCACCGACCCCTCGCGCGTGTGGCTGGTCGCGCAGGTCCCCGAAACGCAGGCCGCCGCGATCCACGTCGGCGATGCTGCGACCGTCACCACGCCGGCGCTGCCCGGCCGCCAGTTCACCGCGCGCATCGACCTGGTCGGCGCCGCGCTCGATCCCCTGACGCACCGCCTTCCGGTCCGTGCCGCGATCACCAACCCTGGTGGCGCGCTGAAGCCGCAGATGTTTGCGAGCTTCGCGATCCGCCGCGCCGGCGAAGATCGCACGATCACCGTCCCCGCCGCCGCCGTCATCCATGAAGGCGATACGGCGCGTGTCTGGATCGTCCATCCCGACCATCTGCTCGCCGCGCGCAATGTCACCATCGGCGACGCGCAGGATGGCAAGGTGACGATCACCTCCGGCCTCCAACCGGGCGAGCGCATCGTCACCGCCGGCGCCTTGTTCGTCAACGAAGCGGGCTTGGGCGAATGAACCGGATCGTCGCCTTCGCGCTACGCCAGCGCCTGCTGATCGTCGGCGTCTTCGCCGCGATGTTGCTCGCCGGCGTCATCGGTTTCATCAACCTCAATATCGAGGCCTATCCCGATCCCGTCCCCCCGATGGTCGAGGTCATCACGCAGACGCAGGGCCTGTCCGCCGAGGAGATGGAGCGCAACGTCACTATCCTGATCGAGGTGCAGATGGCGGGCATCCCGCACCTCACCGCGATTCGCGCGATCAGCCTGTTCGGCCTGTCCGACGTGAAGATCCAGTTCAGCTACGATTATACCAACGAACAGGCGAAGCAGCAGGTCATCAACCGCCTGTCGCAGCTGCCCCCGCTCGCCGGCGGCGCACAGCCGACGCTGTCGCCGACCAGCCCCGTGGGCGAAATCTACCGCTACAAGATCGACGCGCCCAAGGGTTATTCCGTCATGGACCTGAAGACGCTGCAGGACTGGGTGCTGCAACGCCGGTTCAAGCGCATCCCCGGCGTGATCGACGTCACCGGCTGGGGCGGTAAGCTGCGCGCCTATGATGTCGTCATCGACAACGATCGCCTCGCCGCGCACAACGTGACCGTTGCGCAGGTCCTCCAGGCGATCGCCAAGAGCGACGGCAACGTCGGCGGCCAGACCATCAACTTCGGGTCGCAGGCGGCGATCGTCCGCGGCGTCGGCCTGATCCAGTCGGTCAGCGGCATCGAGAACGTCCTCGTCGGCTCGTCGGGTGGCCAGCCGATCCTGCTGAAGGACGTCGCGCACGTCCAGATCGGTAATGCTCCCCGCCTCGGCATCGCCGGCTACAACGACCAGGACGACATCGTGCAGGGCATCGTGCTGATGCAGCGCGGCGCGCAATCGATGCCGACGATCAAGGCGGTGCAGAAGGAAGTCGCCGACATCAACGCCTCGGGCGTGCTGCCGCCGGGCGTCTCGCTCCACCGCATCTACGACCGGTCGGACCTCATCAACCTCACCATCCACACCGTGCTCGAAAACATGGTGGTCGGCATCCTGTTGATCTTCGCACTGCAATGGCTGTTCCTCGGCAACCTGCGCAGCGCGATCATCGTCGCCGCCACCATCCCCTTCGCGCTTGCCTTCGCGATCCTGATCCTGGTGTTGCAGGGCGAAAGCGCGAACCTGTTGTCGGTGGGCGCACTCGACTTCGGCCTCGTCGTCGATGCCAGCGTCATCATGGTCGAGAATATTTTCCGCCACATGGTCGAACGGTCGGCGCACGTGGAGGGCGGTCGCGGGCATTACACGCTCGCCAACCGCTTCTCCGCGGTACTCGGCGCCTCTTCGGAGGTCAGCCGCGGCATCTTCTTCGCCGCCGCGATCATCATCGCGAGCTTCCTGCCCTTGTTCACGTTGACCGGCGTCGAAGGGCATATCTTCGGCCCGATGGCGAAGACCTATGCCTATGCCATCACCGGCGGCCTCATTGCGACCTTCACCGTCGCGCCGGTGCTTGCGACCCTGCTCCTGCCGGACAAACTGTCCGAGGTGGAGACGTTCATCGTCGGCAAGCTGCGCCGCGTCTACGAACCCGCCGCCGCCTTCGCGCTCGGCAACCGCGTGATCGCGCTGGGCGGCGCGGTGCTGATGATGATGCTCGCCGTCGTCGGCGTACGCTCGCTCGGCATCGAATTTCTGCCCCACCTCGAAGAGGGCAATATGTATATCCGCGCGACGTTGCCCGGATCGATCAGCCTGGAGGCGGGGCAGCCCGTGGTGAACGGCGTCCGCCGCATCATCGCGAGCTATCCTGAAACCACCGCCGTCCTCTCCGCGCACGGCCGCCCCGACGACGGCACCGACGCGACCGGCTTCTTCAACGCCGAATTCTTCGTGCCGCTGAAGCCCTTCGACGAATGGCCGAGCGGCATGACCAAGGAAAAGCTGATCGACGAATTGTCGAAACGGCTCACCGCCAAATATCCCGGCGTCGACTTCAGCTTCTCGCAGATCATCGAGGATAACGTCGAGGAAGCGGCTTCCGGCGTGAAGGGCGCCAATTCAATCAAGCTGTTCGGCCCCGATCTGCCGACGCTGGAAAAATCCGCCGACCAGATCAAGAACCAGATGAGCAAGGTCCGCGGCATCGAGGATCTGGGCGTGTTCCAATCGCTCGGTCAGCCGACCGTCCGCGTCGACGTCGATCGCGCCAAGGCCGCGCGTTACGGCCTGACGCCCGACGACATCAACCAGACCGTCGCCGCGGCGATCGGCGGCAGCTCGACCGCGGACCTGTACGAATCGGGCACCGACCGCCACTTCCCGATCATCGTCCGGCTGAAACCCGAACAGCGCGATTCGCTCGAGGCGCTGCGCCGCATCACCATCGGCGCGCCCGCACCCGACGGCAGCAACACCACGATCCAGGTACCGCTGGCCGAAGTCGCCGACGTCCACCTGACCAGCGGCGCCTCGTTCATCTATCGCGAGCATCAGGAACGCTACATCCCGATCAAATTCTCGGTGCGCGGTCGCGATCTCGGCGGCGCGGTCGAGGAGGCGCGCGCGCGGATCACAG
>ERZ941706.309-NODE-309-length-16633-cov-4.955182_pt1 | contig 16633 bp, 8 predicted proteins | sample MGYA00521232_ERZ941706 | MGnify/ENA primary metagenome ERZ941706 (study PRJEB32759, sample SAMN07749893) | skin metagenome | biome: transportation; feature: city; material: polyester macromolecule | host: Homo sapiens | place: Hong Kong:ER line | collected...
TCCGATCTCAGTAGAAAAATCAATATACCGTGACAGAAGACTTTTCAGTCGTAGTATAGTACTTCGTGTGATCACATATAGTAATTATTCTTTAATTACTGAAGAAATAAAAGAAATAAGTATTTTATAAGGAAAATATATGGCTTATACTTATCCTGAAAATCGATTAGAAATTATTGACGGTAGTTTACGTCCTTTAGATATTAACGCCACAGATACTGTCCTAGTTATCGAGCGTTCATTTACAGGGCCTACCAACGTTATTTATAAAGCGACTGATCTTACAGTTGCAAAAAACATTTATGGAGATTTCTCACCGCTAACAACTTTAGCTGCAAGAGTTAGAGCAGCTGGTGCAGAAAATATTGCTCTATACCGTATCGGTGGAGGTGCTTACGAGTACGTCGACATCTTTGGTCCAGATAGCTCACTTCGCTTAACAGAAGAATCTACTAAAGCAGCAGATAACATAAATATTTACATCGGCCCAGAACCAAAAAATCCTTCACGTGATTGTTTAATTGCTTACGAAGGTAAACGTATTTTTTATTCAAACGTGTTAGGCGGTGAAGTATCTAGTAGCAAAATCCAAGTTATCAACTTCGATAAGCTTAACAATACTTTACGTGTTGGTACTCTTGACAATCCTGTACCATTTACTGAAATTATGGATCATTTGGGTGCTCCTGCAACCGTTGCTTCTGTTAGACCTACTCAAGGTCTTGTAGATGGTAAACAGTACATCAAAGTAGATGTTTCTACTATTACTGGTTTTGATACGAAAAAAGATTCTTTAAATTCTATAACTATAAATAAAGCCGGGGAAACAGTTAGTATCCCTTACACTATTAGTGCAGATAAAACGGCTCTACTACTTGTACCTTTTGTTGACGGTGTAAGTGAAGCTGTTAAGTCGACAGATACTTTAGAAATTAAATTCTTAAAAACTCTTGACAAAGAAGCTTTAGAAGAAAAAGGTATCGTCTACACTAAAGGTAAAGACTCAATGAACGCTTCATATAAAGAATTATATGAAATTGTTGACCAAGCTTTAGAATCTCTAGAACTTGTATCTACTAAAGTTGTTGTGGTTGGTGATTGGTTTAATCTTCCAAATATAGCTCATGGTTCTACAGCACCTAATCGTCTAGAATACCTATCTAAAGGTACTGATGAAGACGGATATCCTACTTACGAATGGTCTGCTAACAAGTATTTGTATCGTAAACAAGGTTCTAATACTGAAACAGTTACAGATATTTCTCAAGCAGAACTTGACTTAAACGGTAAGCCAGTGATTGTTAAATATTACAACGAAGTTGATTTCACACATAGATTGGGTATGTTTGCAAACTCTAAACTGGCTGACGGTAAGTTTGTAAATGTTGTTATCGGTGTTGAAGGCCCTGTTAGTAAAACTCCTAGAGCAATTTTGAACTGGGTAGGAACAGAGCCAAGTAGAGATTTAGCTGGTAATATCGTTGTAAACGGTACTGGTCTTTTAGGTCATCGTTTGATGGTAGGGTCTACAGATTACACTGGAGGTTATTTTGCTACTTCTAACGGTTATGTAGATGGTGATATTTTAGTAGATAGTACTGGTTTCCCTGTAGATTTGGGTAAACATTTAAGTATCGTAGCATCTCAAGTAGGTGTAGCTACAAACGCAAGTTTAAGTGCTTCTGGTGCAGCTGGTTATGCAGGTTTAATTGCAAAACTAGGTCCAGGTCAATCTACAACTAATCAAACTATCAACAACATGTTCCTTACCTCCGATTTAAAAGAATATCAACGTCGTGCTTTAAGTTCAGCTGGTTATGTTGTATTTATGGACAAACCAAAAGGGCTAACAGTGTATAGTGGTGACGTAGCTACACGTGAAAATTCAGACTTTGATTATATCTCAACAGCTGTTACCATAGCTGAAACTTCACGATTAATTACAGAAACAACTGATCCGTATATTGGTCAAGGTATTGATATTGTAACTCTTACAGCTTTGCAGACAGCTTTAACTACAGCTTTAGCAAACGCACAACGTCAAGGTTGGTTCATCTCTTACAATTTCAAAATTAGACGTTCTGGTTACAACACTCTGTTAATACCATTCGTTATTGAAGCCAAAGACGAGTTACGTCAGATTTCTAACGTAGTTCGTTTAACTCGTAATGATAATTTCATCGAGCTATAATATAAAACATTGGAGGGTGTAAAAGCCCTTCATTAATAAAAATTTTTTAAAAGGTATAAGAATATGGCAGGAGATGCTAAAATTTACAGATCATTATCTGGTTCTGAAATTCACGCTGTTTTTGGTAATATTAAATTCGGTGATATCCAGATGATTAAATACGCAGTAAGCCGTCAAAAAGCTCCTATCTATACGATGGGTAGTGCTGATATGCGCGCTATTGCTCGTGGACCTAGATCTATCAACGGTGCTCTAGTTTTCTCTCATTTATCTACTGGCGGTCTAGTTCAAGCTATGTCAAACGCAGGGCATAAGATTTTCCTATCTTATGATGAGTTAGCTAACTATAATGAAAGTTACCGAGAAGGTACAACTTTAACTGAGGAACAAAAATCCGCTCTAAGAGCTGGTGGTACTATAGGTTTCCAAGGTGTCGTATCTAAAGAAGGTTTACAATCATTAAGTGGAAACTATACAAGTGCGGCTACAACAGCACAAACACAAGGAACTCAAACTCAAAGCAATTTCGATCCATTCGCTATTGGTGAAGCTATCAATCCTTTAAAGAACTATGGGGATGTTACAAATGCTTGGTTGGCAGATCAGTTACCACCTTTCGATATTACTTTGATTGGTGTGCCAGAAACTGCAGGAGAAGAGATTCAGAAGAAAAGCGCAACTTTCAGCCCTCAATCACTTATCATCCGTGGCGTAGAGTTTGTATCAGAAAGTTCTGGAACATCTATTGAAGATTTAGTCATAGAAAAACAAATGTCATGGTTAGCTAGATCTCTTAAAGATTGGCATGACGTTAAATTATCATAATAGGAATATTACTAAGCAGAGATCAATAAGGTCTCTGCTTTTTTATTGGAGATATAAATGGCTACGACACAAGGTATAGAAAACCCACCTACAACTAACAAACCAACTTCTAAAATAGAAATAATAGAAAACCCCCTTATAAAGCAAACGAATTATGAAAACGATCCATTAGACCCTATAGTGGGAATAGCAACTGCTTGGAAAAGTAATTTAAACCCTAAATGGTTGACAGCTTCGTCTATACCAGTAATAGAAAATCCTAAAGTAGAATCAGGATTACCTATCGCTGACAATTTAAAAGTCGTTCCTAGAACAGATCTAGCTGATAATAAAGAAAATCCTTATGCTGAAGATAAAAACGCTCCTAAAATAGATTTAGGGGGTAATATTATTCAAGGAATGTCTGGCTCAGGAGTTCAAGTTGTTTTGGAATTTCCTGCTAATGACTATCAATCGTCTGTTTACTTCGTAGCTAAAGATATTCTTACTGTATCTCATTCTGTCAGTAGATCTAAACTACCAGTTACCAATCTTGGTGAAGCCTCTATGTCTGGTATGAGTATAGGTTCTAGGATGGTTGCAGGAAGTATAATTAAACTATTCAGTAGATATGATTCACTATCGACGTATGTTAAAACTTTTGTAGCTACTAGATGGGATAAATTAAATGAAAAAGATAAAGAAAATATAAGTGATACAGGTACAAGTATAAGCTTTAAAGAATTTTCCGATTATATGAGAGATGATATATCCCCTTTTAATATACACTTAGTAAGCACTGTAGAAACTTTATTACCTAAAGACTATGAAAAGGATGCCTCTGTACCTAGAGTCAGTTCTATCATAGGAGCAACTATCATAAACAATGGTAAAGTGTTTTCTATAGAAAATTTAATAACAGAAGAAACTTTATCTTTTATAGCTAAAACTGTTATTTATAGTACAGACAATTTAAAACCAAATAACTATGGGATGGCAGTTAAAGGTTCTGATCTTATAAGAGGCTTGTAATAATGGAATATACAATTAAAGAATATATGACAAGTGATCAATTACTTGCATTACATGCACAAGGATACACATCCTTCATACTTCCGATGGAACTTTACAATAAAACTTTTTCGGCTCACGATGCGGATACTATAAGTTTGAAAGGTGAGACCGATAAAAGAGCTTCAGGTTCTTTTCGTTTTACAGGTATAGATGCTCCAGAGTTGCATCAAAAAAATAGTCTGACAGGAGAACCAATAGGTAAGATAGCTTTAGGAAAGTTTAATGAAATTGTTAGTGATGCTCAATATTTAAAAATTGAGGTAAATGGCGTTGATAATAAAGGTAAACGGTTAATGGGTACTGTTTACGATGATAAAGGTCAAGATATAAATTTACTTTTATTAAAAGAAGGTTACGTCCAGTTTTACGACAGATATAAAGAAAGTATTCCTCATTCCTCTCTTGCAATGTATGAACAAGCAGCTTTAGCTGCTAAATCTAAAGGGAAATTAGCTTACTCTCCTGGTGTAGAACAACCTGAAATATGGCGTCAAAAAACACAAGGAAAAGACGTAGAGAACGAAGTACCTGTACCCCAAACACCAGAACCTTCTTACTCAAAAGAACTCCCTACCTTTGAAGATGTATATGGAGATTTATACGATTCTGAAACAATATCTCAAGAAGATAGGAAAAACAGTTTAGCTTATTTATCTCGATTATATGAGCATTATTATAGTTCAGTAGATTGTAAAGTTTTTTTAGTAAATAATGTGGACGGAAAAAGTGTTCAGGTCGACTTGATAACAGGTATAGGATACGATTATAATGTATCTAGTATTCCTGTATATACAGTAGGTAGTAGGTTTCCTGCCTTTTTTACTGGCGGTAATAGTTTAGGTACTGGTTCTATGGTACTACCTTTCAAAAGTGAGAAATATTTAAAGGCTATGCTTCAATATCTTTTCTCAGAAGAAACCCCTTCAACTCCTCAACAACAAATAGATCCCATCACAGCTAGCGATAATGAGTTTAAACTTAACCAGTATAAACCTATTTCTGTAGTTTCTACAGAAGAAATAGTCGATGTAGGGTCAGTAGTTTCTCTTGTGGATATAAAAATAATTTTTAATAATAGCAACGCTTTTTACAATGATGATTCTGATAAAACTATTATACTTAGAGATTGTAAATTTATATCAGATAACTTAGAAGTGATGTCTACAAGGGATGGAACAATACAACACGGTTACAAATTTTTATTTAAAACAACAGCAATAGGAAATTAATATGAAAGTAAATTCAGTAGGAACTCAGGCAGAAGAAGATTTGACATCAGAAGTAGATCTGTCTGGACCGTCTTTCAGCGAGTATGAAAATCTAATAGAGCAAGAAGACAAGTTTGAACAAGATATAATAAATCTTTTAGACTATATTAAAAATAGTGATATGATGGATTTTACCTATGAAGGTGATAAACAGTTAGATTTAGATTTGTTAAGAAATTGGAAAAGTTTGTACGGTAGATTATATGCTTCTAAGATAACAGACGACCCTGTAATTTATGTATGGAGACCTTTACTGAGATTAGAGTATAAGCAAATGGTAGGAGACTCTGGGAAAAATAACGGTACTGTAAATTGGGCAGATGATTATTTAAGACAAAATGAAATTTTAAAAAAATGCTTGTTATTTCCAAAACCTACAGACAACTGGTTAAGAAATATTAGAGCAGGGGTTGCAAAAACCTTAGAACAACAAATTTCATTTCAATCTGGATTTATATCAGAAGAGTTAGCTATACGTTCTATTGAAATGTTGGGGTAATTTAAGATGGATTATAAATTATCAGAAGATATTGTTTACGGTCTTGATAAAGCCACCATAACTTTAAATGGGTTTTTTGTATACGTAACAAAGGATTTAGAAAACTTTGAGATAGTTGATAATCCTAAAATTTTAGTAGAGTTATTTAATATAGATGAATTAAAAAGATATATTAATTTTAGAAGCTCTGTAAAAAATAAGTTATCTACAGGTATAGATGACGTTGTAGTAAAAGATAAAGTTATAAAAATTGTCGGTTATGAGGAGTACGAATTAGTAATTAATTTTTGTCCTGCAGGTGTTATAAAGTATATAGCAGACTCTATATATTTTAAATCTTACTCTTTTCTTTGTAATACTGAAGAAGAATTGACAATTTATGATAACAACGTAAATCTTATAGAACAATTATCAGGAATAATTTCTTATTACTTACATATATCTTATCTAGAAGTTATTAAATTACCTATAAACGAAATATTCAAATTGTACGCTGTTTGCTTAAAAACCTTCCCTGGTATAAAAGACATAAGAGCTGTTGAAGAGGAAAATAACGATGTTCAATGATACTAATAATGAAAATCTTAGTAATAAAGGTATTCAGGTTGATTTAGGTGAGTATTTAGAATACAAAAAACAATTCAACGATACTCGAACTATATCTTACTCTTCCTCGGATTTATACCATAAAAGAAAAAACGAGCAAGAAGAAGCTAGATCTGATTTTTTTATTTACGGTGGTGCTTCAGCTGTTTCTGCTAAAGTGTTGTATGAGAAAGCTAAAAAAGATGAAGGTATAAAAGCTTTGATATCAGAAGTACCTGGTGCAAAGCTTTTAAAACAAAAGCTAACAAAACAATATTTAGACAATCAAGCAGCTCAAATTATATCTGGAGCTATAGACCCAAGATCTACTGCTGTGGCTCCTTTATCACAATCTCTCCAATCAATCTTAGTTTCTTTAGAAGAACTATCCCCTTCCCAGATTTTAAAAACCCTACAACTCTCTAGTTTTAATTCATTATTTGTTGAAGTTATAGATGAAGAAAGAAAAAAAGCTCGTCATATAAAACAAACTTCTATACAAGTATATGAGAATTATTATAAAAATTTAATTCTTAAAGAAAGTAAAATTAAACTGTCAGATGAAGATATTAAACATGGCTTTATCTTACAAAATAATAAACTATATCAAGCAGTACCTGTAGCTGGAAATAAAGGGGAAGTTAAAGCGGGTAGAGTTTTACTTGATTATGCTACAGTGGTTAACTCTACTGTAAAAACTGGAGATAATCACCATTCTGTAAACAGAGTTTTTGAAAAATTTACGAATATATATGACGCAAATTTAAACAGAAGTCAGTTACATACAGAACCATTTGTCATTGTCGGGGGTGCTAGTAAAAAATCTACTGTGGCAACTTGGGCAAGAGCGTATGGAAGATTTTCATTAGAAATTGGTGCTAAATCATTAGATAAGCCTCTAGGTTTTTTAGAAGAATATCTAGACATGACTGGGTTAAATAATTCAAAATTAGTAAAAAATAAATACTTTCAAACAGCAAAAGGTTTTACAAATTTTAAACTAGGTACTGGCGGAGTTTATAATATAAGTTCTGCTGAGATGATGAAAAAGATAGGGAAAAATCTAGCAATAAAAGGGGCTGCTGGGGTAGTAGGTTTAAACATAGTTGATGCCACATTGGATGCGCTAACCCCAGATAGTAGTGTCTGGTCTAGCGGTTTAGTAGCTGGTATGGCAGATACATTTATGAAAGCACATGTTAAATTTGCTGAGTTATGGTCTGATAATTTTCAAGATTTAAAAAAATCTCAAGAAAATTCTGCACCTGAATCTACTAAATTAAGTACGCTTATAGGAGTACCTTTAGCAGGAGCGATGACAGGTGCCAATCTAGCTTTCTTTAAAAGAATGAGAGATACTGCTACTAAAGGTTTAGAACAGTCATCTACTATCCACACAGCTGAACAAAGATTAGGAGGTTTGCTAGGTAAAGCTGCGGATAAAGTTGGGATAAATATCGTAGGAAATACTTTATCTAGATATTCTAAAGTAGGGGCTCTATTAGGAGCTACATTAACTTTACCGTTCTTACCAGGAGCTTTAGTTGGGAAGTCTAGTGAAGAGTTAAGACAAGAATATTCTGGAGAAAAAGAAGTTGCGGTCAGGAAAGATAGAGGATGGCTAGCAGGCGGTACAGAGTATGAAGGCGGTCAGATAAAGTATTTCAGACAAAATCTTTTAAGAACTATAGCTTCCGACGCCAAAACAAAAACTCTGTACGGAGATAGGGAGACTAAAAGAAGATTAGACCCTGTATTCAATCCTATCAAGTATTTAAGAAATCCTTATAGATTTGAGGAAATGCATCAAGAAGATATGCCTTTTCCTGTATGGGGTATGGACGTATCTTATGGATCTGTTTTAGGACAATTATATAAAGGTACTGTAGGTGAGTTGATAAAGCCTACTGTAATACACCCTGAGTTTTTAAAACTTCAGTCTGAAGCTAATCCAAACTTAGTGTTAGGTGTTAAAGGGGAGATAGCTAAAGGTATCTCAGAAACTATTAGTGGTAAAAATTCTAAAACTCTATCTAAATTATCTGCAGGTAATGGTGAAGAAAATCCTGATACGTCTATAGCTATAGTAGACTCAGACGCTTATACCACACCAGAGAATGAGAGAAAAGAAGTTAAAAGCTTAATAGCAGATGGTCTTATGTTAAGGGCTAATGCTCCTACTGTTAGTGTTTTAGATAGAACATTGGCAGGTACATCAGCATCTCTTTCAGATTTTACAGGTTTAAAAGGTTTCTCTTCTTCATTACTATTAGGTGCAGCTAATCTTAACCCTACAGAGCAATTAAGACCAGAACTTGAAGTTTCAGGTTCGTCTACCAATTTCTCTGGTACCCTAAGCGATGCAAATCTAGGGGATATGTTAGGTTTTGGTGAGTTTTCTCGTCGACTAATTCCTCAATCTGCTGCTGTTAAAAGAGATACTGTAAACCCTATGAGAAACCAAGTCGCCCCTGATTGGTTACCAAAAAACGAAACTAAGTATTATAAAAACTTCGAAAGAGGTAATTATTATAGTCACATGGAGAATGGGGAGTACTTATTACCAGGAAGTAAGGGATTTGAAACATTAAATCCTGAATTAAAAGGTGTAGATCCTAACAATTATCCATTAGTATATCAATATAAAATTCTGCAAAATGTGGCTAGAGGTTCTTCGGAACATATAGCTGTAAAAAAATATTTAGCAGAACATTTAGATGAATTATCAGAAAAAGAAAAAGATGTTTTCTTTGAAGCTTACGGTCAAGATACAGAAAGAGATGTTCAAAAAAGATTTACTGATTACAAAACAGAATCAGAAAAATCTAACATGGGTGTTATAGGTTTAGCTCAAAATGCTGTATGGGAGAGTTTCTCACATTTAGAATCTCCTCTAGAACCATTAACTCCTTTTAGGCCTATGGCAAAGTTTGTACATCAAAGAACAGCTGTAGAAGACTATATTAAAACTCAGCTTATGGGTTCTGATGTAGGTATTTGGACGAACCCTTACAGTCACTTCTTAAAACCAACTTTAAATAGATTGGCAGACTCTGGAAGTATAGATCAATTTAAACCTAAAGAAGCTATTGAAAAAGAAAATGTAGATACGTATTTTGATAAACTCTCTCTTGTTAAAGCTATCAAGACTAACGATACCTATGATATAGAAAGGAATATAACAGCTTTATCTTATTTAGGTATCAACGACCCTGGCTCTATGAAAAGGTTTAAAAGTGCTTTACCAGAAGGTCAAAGTGCTTATGTGGAAGCGTTTTCTCAAGAAAAAGATAAGAAAAAAAGAAATCAAATTTTATCCCTTGTGCCTAAAGACATCGGCAGAGCCTACCAGTCTATTTGGAGCAATATAGATATCTATGACCAAGCTATCATGAGAGGTAAAGATCCTAACAAAGCTTTAGAAGAAGAGTATCTAAAAGACTCTAAGAAGTTAAAATCAGCTTTTAGTATAGATATAACTAGACAAGATAGAGAAACTATTCATAATCAAGCAAGTACGTTAGCTAACGATGAAGATAAAAAGAGATTTGAACAGTATCAAGAAGCTAAGCTAATTAGGCTCAAAGCTGCTCAAAAAGAAGCTACAGAGTATGTAGAAAATCAAACAGGTAGTCTACCCAGCGATAATTGGATTGGATGGGACCCAAGACTAACTATTGATGATATTAAATTAAAAACACTTACTATAGGTAGAGAAGATATTCATAGATTTGGATATTGGCAAAAGGACCTTGAAAGATCTGAAAGATTAATTGGTTTAAAAGAAGGTGAGATAGTTAACGAATTAGAAAACATTAAAGCAGAAAAACGCTCTAATGTAGCTAGAGAATTTGCTATCAGGTCAAGACTAAGAAATATAGGATTCGAAGTTTCTACAATTAATTCAGTACCTTCTAATAGTAACCAATTAAAAATTACAGATAAACAAGAGTATCTTAGAGCATATAACAATTCTGTTTAAGATTAAGGTAAAAAAATGGCAATTTCAGTATCAGGTAGAAAATTAGCGATAGCAACAGGTGCATTAACTGGAGGATATATTTCAGATGATGATGGTTTTGGCACACTGTATGGTGCAGCTGTAGGTGCGTATGTGGGTAGCGAGTTTAACCCTATAAAACCAGATATAAAAAAATTTATGAGAAAGACATACAGTTTAGATGTTGAAAAACCACAAACAGAAAAAGAACTATTACAAGAAAAACTTTTAAAAGCTTATAACAATTCTAATAAAAATTTTTCTCATTTAAACTCTACAGGAAGTTTAGATCTAGGTAACGTGCTTGGATCTGTTAATAACGGCAATTTTTTAGAAGCTTTAGAAAAAGGCTCTGAAGAAGATTTAAGAAATTTGGATATTATCGTTAATAATCAAAATGGGTTTAAGCCTTCAACAGCTATCAACTCTTACCCTGTTAGTAACGTTAACAGTAAGCAAGTAATATCTATTAAGTCGTCAGCTGATACAGATGTAAAAAATAAAAGTAACAGCTTAAAAAACCATTTGAAATCTCTAGGTTATACTTCGAAAGAAGTTCAAGATAAAATGGTTTTTTTCCAACCATTATTAGAAGGCAATAATGACTTTGTATTAAATCCTAATAACAACACATTAAATATCGGTGCTAATAGCTTTAAAATAACGTCAAAATTTAATGGTATAGACTCTTACGTGGATGGTAAAAATTACTACGCTGTTAGAAAAATGTTACCCTTCAGTCAACTGTTAGCTCATGCTAATATATTAGAAGGTGATACAAATGCTTTAAATGCTGAAAGAGTTATACAAAGTTTAGGTATAGACGATCCAGGAGTTGCGGAGCATGTTAGAAAGAATATAAATACTTGGGCAACTGCTGGTATGCTTCCAGAAGATTTTCAAGCTTTAGTTTTAATGTCTAAAAATTTAGATATAAGTAATGATGAGTTAGAAAAGTTAGTCCATAAAAATAGGCTAATAAGGGATGAAGAAACTTCTCTAATTAGAAGAGGATTTTCTAATGAAGAGGTATCTGGTTTGGCTGGTCATCAAACAGTAAGACTAAGCAATATAGGTACTCTCGAAGATGTTATAGCTTTTAACAAGGATGGCACTTTAAAAGAAAGAGGTCCTTTGATTACTCAATTAAGTTCTACTGCAGGTGTTAATGGTTTATCGGATAACCAAAAAGCAAAAGAAAATATTAGAAAAATGACTGGAAAGCAGTTATTAGAATCTGAAGTTAAAGCTGATAATTATTATGAAATAAATGTTAGTAAAAATTCAAAATTTAAAGCCCCTAGCTTTATGGCTCCAGGTGAACGTAACCCAGAAATAGATGCTTCAAGAACAACAAGGGTAAGAGGGTTAGGTTCAACTCCTCTTAGTGCTTTACATTCCAGATTAAACAATGAAGGTAAAATTTCATCTGCTTACAGCACCTCTGTAATACATGAAAGATTAGCTGTAGATACAGATGATTTTAATAAGTTAGCTAGGAACTACTTTAAAGGTAATTCTACCATAACAGATTCTATATTATCTGCAGGTCAATTAGCTTTAGGGGATGGTACTCAAATAGGATATTCAAGAGCTCTTGGACAATATTATCATAGTATTAACAGGACAGCAGATCTAAATTTATACCAAAATGAGTTTAAATTCTCAAAAAATATTTCGGATATCATAGACACTAGAAATACATTTAATATCCACGACGGAGATCTCAAACTACCTACTATAATTACAAACGATGCCATTTCAAATAGAAAAGAAGTATTATCAGATTTAACAGCATTGCTAAAAAATAATGGGTTAGATTTAAGTGACGATATATTATACGATCTATCTAATACAGCTAGATATTCTCTTAATGACGAATATTATGTAAAAAATGTTTTGCATGGTATAGAGAAAAAATATGCCGTTGACTTATCAACTATAATGCAAGACACTGATCTTATGAAAGAAGTTTTTGATATAACTTCACGAAATGGGTCGAGTGATGCTTTTTCAGCTGCATCGAAAGTAATAACAGAAGATTTGCAAGAATTGTTAAACTCTACCAATAGATCAATGCATCCAGAATTACTCAGTTTAGCTAAGAAGTTAGAAGATGCTGGTGAAGGTCTTTATACAATGACTCAAGAGGACTTAGACTTCATGAGAATGTATAACAAGGCTGTAGATGCTAAGATAGCTCCTGGGGAAGTGATAGGTTATGATGCAAATGGGGTCGTTTTAGCTCCGAAAGATATTCAAGCTGATATGAAATTAAGCAATGTTGAAAGATTTGTAGAAGGCTCTGACGAGTTTGTTAGGTTGCATTTTAATGGTTATTCTGATCTAGGCAAAGAAGGGGAAGTAGTTAAATATTTTGGTGGTAATGTAAAAGCCAACATGTTAGCTGCAGACAGAGAAGCATGGGGTGCAACTAAAAAATTAAGTGCTCTTTTAAACTACTCTCATCTCTTAGGTGTAGATAAGGAAGAATTATTTGATAAATCTCCTCAAGAATTAGATGCTTTATATGAGAGACTTCTTCGAACTAAGGATATATCTTTTGAAGTTATCTCGGACAGTGGAACAGCTTCTCAAAATAGAGCATTTACTTTTGTTAATGAGTTTGCTAACACTTCTAACAGTATGGATGATATTAAAAAAGCGTTTTCTGCTGAAACAGATGATGGTACTAGAAAATATATATTGAATGATAATATCATTAATAAGTTAGAAAATAGAATCTCAAATATACGTTCTGAAATAGACCCTAACTCAACTAGAAGTGTAGTTGGAGGTAGAAATAAATTGTGGAGTATGTCTCAATTTGTTAACGCTATTACAGAGAATAAAGGCAGCTCTGCTGCAGTTGAAGGTATGAGGGTAGGTGCTTATAAAAATATATCAAGTCTTATAGATGATATTCATGCAACAGGTTTAACTAAAGAAGAAAAAAACTTAGTTATGATGGCAGAAGTCGATGTCCCCGATGCTAGTAAAAAAGCTTGGAAACAAGCCAACATCAAACACAATCAAATTGAAAAGAAAAGGGAGTTGGCTAAACAACAAGTAAGAGATATATTTAAAAACGGTTACTCTCGTTTACATTCTTCTGGTTTGATGGTGAATAAAGCGTTTGATGAATCTTTGTTTGAGCGTAATTCAAGGGCAATGTTAGAAGGAGCTTTAGAGAATAAAGCGGATGAAATTTATAGGCTTTTCAACTCTGACAATATGGTTAAAAATTATACTAATGGAAGGATTTTTGATGATGATGTTTTAAGTATGTTTGAATTGGCATACAATCAAGAAGGTGTTGATTACTTTATAGGTTCTCCAGATACACATCCTACTTTCAGTACAGGGTCTGGAAACAAAGTAGGTTTTTCTCATTTTTCTCAAACGCAATTGAGAAACTCTGGTATGACATTAGAACAATTAGAGCTTTTTGGTAAGCACGATGTTTCTAATCTTTACGAATTAGAGGCGATGCGTAGATCGACACATACTTCTGGTAAAGTTAATACAAACAATCTAAATGAACATATAGATTATTCTAAAACTTTAAATCACTTCTTTGAAAACGATTTAAAAGGAGATATCAATAAAATAAAACAGGTAACTAAGGCATTAGCTTCAGCAGCCCCTGAAAAAATAGATGATGTTTTAAGACAGTTTAATGTATCTCAAGAAATCATAGATAATGATTATCTTTACTACCACATACAAAATGATACAGGTAATAGTATTAAAACAGTTGCTATTTCTAAAAGGGACACTAAAAGAAACGGTAATGTCAGAGTTACAGATGGTAATAAAACTGCATCAAAGATCCACAGAGCTAACTTTAATATCATAGAAAATGATTTAAATTTACTAGCTAGTACTGAAGCTGGTAGAAATCAAAACTCCACCTTACTTAGAAATTCTGTAAACCATTTAGAGAAGTTAAATGCAGAGTTGCTTGCAAGTTATAATAACCCTTTACTGAAAGATGTCTTAACAAGAGAAGGGGCAAATTCAGGTTATATGAAAGTACTAGTTTCTAATGATGAAGCTTTTATAAAAAACTCTAAAAAGTTTGCAGAAAAAGGAATAGAAGTAAAAGGTATAACTAGAAAACATGCTATGGACATTCTTAATAATCAAGGTTTTAATTTAAAGTCTATGGACGAATTAGATGATTTTATTAAAGATGGTATATTAACAATAGATAGAAAAAGTGATACCTATATGCCTCTTCAGTATGGACGAGAGCCAGCTCAAGGCCCTCATTCTTTCAGTATTACTCTTGGTCATGTTATGGATGAAAATCATAACTCAGCTGGAGCTATCTATACCAGACCAGAAGATCCTTTTGATAAATTTTTTAAAATGCAAGACCAAGATAACGATCATGGAATGACATTTGCATCTGAAAATAAAATGGCGAAAGCGGAGGCTCAAGAACTTCTAGCATTAGCAGGTGAGCACGGACAAGAGAAATTACAAATATTAGATTTTGTGGAACAGCTAGGCGTTAAAACGGCTAAAGATGGAGAAGAATATTCTGTCGATACAGCTGCTAGAAAAATCTTAGAATCCCCTGAAACGTATGGGCTTTCTGAAGCGGATATAAATTCTAACAGCCCTGTATATATAGAACAGTTAAATAATATTATAAATAAACAGAAATCAGCTGGTATATCTAAAAGAGCTCTACGTAAACAAGTATCTCCTGCGGTAACTATATTTGCTATGAACTTACAACAAAATATGCTATCATACCTCAACGAAGGCAGTGCTATGGCACAGGTCTTAAGCCCAGAAGATTTGAAACTTCAAAAAGCTATGGGCAGGTCTTTAGCATACATGTTTACAGAAAACCTCTTAAAATCTACCCACACAGAAACCTCTTCCGCCATTTCAAGTCAAGAAATACTGCTTGATTTAAGATCTCAATTTTTCAAAGATACGACAGGAAATAATACTAAGTATTTAGATGAATTAGACAAACTTATAGATGAAACCTTAAAAAGAGGTTTAGAGAGTGGTAAGTTAAAAAACTATGAACCTCACATAGCTAAAATGAAAGAGCATATAAGGGAAGGGGAGTTAAGAGCTAAATTAAATGGAAACACAAATGTATTAGCTGTCAATCAAGTTTCTCGTAAAGCTTTAAGTAACATCAATCAAGCTATAAAAGAAAATAAATCAATTACAGAACTTCAAGGACCAACTTTCAAAAGTCTTATGGACGATGTTATGTCTGTATTAGGCGGAAGAGAGGATTTAGGAACTCCTGCACTGGTTAAAGTAGTTCAAAATGAAAAAGCTGAAATGCAGTCTTTGAAATTATCTGGAGCAGCTCTTCAAAATTTATTAGGTGACAACATCAAAGTTAACTCTAAACCTTTAATGATAGGGGCTGCGCTGTTAGGTGTAGGAGCTTTAATGACACAGAAAGATCCTGCTTTTAATAGTAATGCGAATGCTAAAGCTGAAGTGTCTAATATGACTTTAGCCCCTCAAGTTTCAACTGCCAATGATAGTTCAATGTTTGATATGTTAAAAACACCGACAACAGGTTATATACTACCAGAAATGGATGTAGCTCAGTACACTAATAAAGCTATGGATATAACTGGAAGCTACGTTGAGAGACCTGTCTCTCATACATTAGGTATGAGTCAAGCTATATTTGGAGACAATCTTCAAAGTGTAAGAATAGATACAAGTGAAAATTATTATATGTAATCACAAAAGGAACAGATATGTCTGATGTATATCAGGAAGAACAAAAAGAAACTATATTAATCAATGGTATAAGATTACCATTGATGCCTACCGACATCTCAGCATTCTCTGATAATGCAATTTTAAGTGAAGTTTATATAAGAGCACCTGGAGCTTTTGCTTTTAGATCAAAACACTCTTCCTCTGTTATTCATTTTACTTTAAATTTACCAATAACTTCTTCAGCAAGTACGGTATTGTATAGTCAACAAGAAAGAGATTTATGGGAAGCTGGGTCAAAATTAATCTCATCTATGGATGCTTATCCCTTTTGTTTTGTTAAATCAGACAGAATTAAATCTTACTTAGGTGATAGAGCAGAAACTTCTTCTGGAGACCTTATGATTTTTGGTGTTCAGAAGATTACACTTAGTCAAGATTACAGAGCACCTGGTCTTCTTATAGCAGAATTTTCGTTGTTGTATAATAATCATAGA
>ERZ941706.312-NODE-312-length-16606-cov-6.573138_pt1 | contig 16606 bp, 11 predicted proteins | sample MGYA00521232_ERZ941706 | MGnify/ENA primary metagenome ERZ941706 (study PRJEB32759, sample SAMN07749893) | skin metagenome | biome: transportation; feature: city; material: polyester macromolecule | host: Homo sapiens | place: Hong Kong:ER line | collected...
CCCTCGTCGGTTTTCAAGACCGGTGCATTAAACCGCTCTGCCACGCTTCCATGTGCGTAAGAATACAAAGCTTATTCATTTTATTCAAGAAAAATATCATCGCTTTGTGTTCAAGTGCATATTGTTTCATCAATTTTACAGTTGAGCAGCCAATTCTGCTCCTTCTTTGATCGCACGCTTCGCATCTAGCTCTGCTGCAAGCTTTGCACCACCAATAATATGGTAGTTCGCTATAGTCGACTCACCTTCTTTTGGCATCAAGTCTTTTACCGACTCTTGACCTGCACACACCACCACAGTATCTACACGTAAAAGCTGGTCTTGACCATTGTGCTCAATCCAAAGCCCTTCATCAGTGACTGCTTTATATTGCACACCACGCAGCATACGTACACCATGCTTTTTAAGCTGTGCACGGTGTACCCAACCCGAAGTCTTGCCAAGACCAATACCAAGTGGTGTGGTTTTACGTTGTAGTAAATAAATTTCACGGATTGCTGGTTCAACTTCTGGCGGCTGCATACCACCTTCAGAAACATAGTTCGGATCTGGGTCCACCCCCCATTCACGTTGCCAATCTGCCAAAGGTTGAGGCTGTGGTTGATGTGCCGGTTTAAGTAAAAACTCTGACACGTCAAAACCAATACCACCCGCACCAATCACTGCAACTTTTTGCCCGACTTCTGCCCCTTTTAAAACTTGAGCATATGAAAGGACTTGTGGTGCATCACTTCCTTCAATTTTTAATGCACGAGGGATTACACCTGTTGCAACAATCACTTCATCAAAACCTTCGCGTTCGAGCTGCTCACGATTTACGCGAGTATTTAAACGTACGTCCACCCCTGTTTTTTCGAGTTGGACTTTAAAGTAGCGGATCGTCTCGTGAAATTCTTCTTTGCCTGGTACAACTTTGGCAAAGTTAAATTGACCACCTACATCCGAAGTTGCCTCAAACAGCGTCACTGCATGGCCACGGCTTGCCGCAACAGTTGCCGCCGACATACCCGCTACTCCACCGCCAACAACTGCAATTCGCTTAGGCTGTTTAGTCTTTAAATAGACCAGTTCAGTTTCATGGCCTGCACGAGGGTTAACCAAACAAGATACACGCTTATTTTTAAAAGCATGGTCTAAACAGGCTTGGTTACATGCAATACAGGTATTAATTTCATCAACGCGGTTAGTCGCAGTTTTATTTACCCAAAATGCATCGGCCAATAAAGGACGTGCCATTTGAACCATATCTGCTTTGCCAGTTGCCAAAATTTCTTCGGCAGTTTCAGGCATGTTAATACGGTTTGACGCAATAATCGGAATAGAAATATGTTGTTTTACATGAGCAGTGTAGTCGACAAAAGCTGCACGAGGCACAGATGTTACAATGGTCGGCACACGAGCTTCATGCCAGCCAATGCCGGTATTTAATAAAGTCACCCCTGCTTTTTCTAAAGCTTTGGCTACAGTCACCACCTCTTGCATGGTGTTACCGTCATGGACTAAATCGAGTAAAGACAAGCGGAAACAGATAATAAATTTCTCACCGACTTTGGCACGAATCGCTTTAACAATCTCGACTGGAAAGCGCATACGGTTTTCAATTTCACCACCCCAACGGTCAGTACGCTGGTTCACGTGGCGACTTAAAAACTGGTTAATTAAATAACCTTCCGAGCCCATAATTTCGACGCCGTCATAACCTGCTTTTTTGGCAATGTCAGCGCACTGTGCGTAATCTTCTATTGTGCTCAGAATATTTTTTTCAGAAAGCTGGCGTGGTTTAAAAGGTGAAATTGGAGATTTAATTGCAGTTGAAGACACAACAAACGGCTGGTAACCATAGCGACCTGCATGCAAAATTTGCATTAAAATTTTTGAACCATGTTTATGCACAGCATGTGTAACCAGACGATGCTGTGGAATATCAAATAAGCTATTCATGGTTCCGCCAGCAGGTGCTAACCATCCTTGACGGTTCGGTGAAATACCACCTGTCACAATCAGGCCAACCCCACCTTTTGCACGCTCTTCAAAATAAGCTGCCAGTTTTGGATAATTGTAAAAACGGTCTTCAAGCCCCGTATGCATGGAACCCATCACCACACGGTTTTTAATGGTGGTAAAGCCTAGATGTAATGGTTTTAATAAATTGGCGTAACTTGTCATGCTGCGTCCCAATAATTTTTTGCAACTTGTTGCATAGTACTTTAATACTTTTTTGATAATTTTGGATGACCATGCAAAGAAATTTATCGGAGCTTATGGTCAATCCATTTATTTAAGAACAATACTTCATTCACTTCTTCTTATTCTATAAATAGCCTTATATTTTTTATCAAATTAAAACTTCGAATCAGAACAAGTGAATTAATGCTTTTTTTGCGAAAAAAAGCACCATGAATAGTGCTACAATAGCCGCCATTCAGAATTCTCAAGACCGCCTATATGGGGTCTTTTTCATAAATGTTAGGATTAGCAATGACTGATAATGCAACTATCTTGCAGCATGTACCAGTAGGCAAAAAAGTTGGGATTGCCTTCTCCGGAGGCCTAGACACTTCAGCTGCCTTATTGTGGATGAAACAAAAAGGCGCAGAACCTTATGCATATACTGCAAACTTAGGTCAGCCTGATGAAGATGACTACGATGCAATTCCAAAGAAAGCAGAACAATACGGCGCTGTAAAAGCTCGCTTAATTGACTGCCGCTTACAACTTGCGCTTGAAGGTATTGCTGCAATTCAGTGTGGTGCATTCCATATCAGTACAGGTGGTGTTCCTTATTTCAATACGACTCCACTCGGTCGTGCAGTAACAGGTACAATGCTAGTTACCGCAATGAAAGAAGATGATGTAAACATCTGGGGTGACGGTTCAACTTATAAAGGTAACGATATTGAACGTTTCTATCGTTATGGTTTGTTGACTAACCCGAATCTTAAAATTTATAAGCCTTGGTTAGATCAAAACTTCATCGATGAGCTCGGTGGCCGTGCAGAAATGTCACAGTTCCTGATCGACAACGGTTTTGACTACAAAATGTCAAAAGAAAAAGCTTACTCGACTGACTCAAATATGTTGGGTGCGACTCACGAAGCAAAAGATCTTGAATACCTAAATGCTGGTATCAAAATCGTTGACCCAATTATGGGCGTTGCTTTCTGGAAAGATGAAGTTGAAATTACTCCAGAAGAAGTGACTGTACGTTTTGAAGAAGGTGTACCTGTTGCATTAAACGGTCAAACTTTTGACAATCCGGTTGAGCTTATTCTTGAAGCAAACCGTATTGGTGGCCGTCATGGTTTAGGTATGTCTGACCAAATCGAAAACCGTATTATCGAAGCAAAATCTCGTGGTATTTATGAAGCACCGGGTATGGCTCTTCTTCATATTGCTTATGAGCGTTTGGTTACTGGTATTCATAACGAAGATACGATCGAACAATACCGCATTAACGGTTTACGTTTAGGTCGTTTACTTTACCAAGGCCGCTGGTTCGACTCTCAAGCACTTATGTTGCGTGAAACTGCACAGCGTTGGGTTGCTAAAGCGATTACTGGTGAAGTAACTCTTGAGCTTCGTCGTGGTAATGACTACACCATCATGAACACTGAATCTCCAAACTTAACGTACGAAGCTGAACGTTTAACAATGGAAAAAGGCGATTCAATGTTTACGCCAATGGACCGTATTGGTCAGTTAACTATGCGTAACCTCGACATTACCGATACACGTGCAAAACTTGGTATCTATACAGATGCTGGTTTGCTTTCAATCGGCCAAGGTTCTGCTGTACCACAACTCGATAGCAAGAAAAAATAATTTTCTTACTTAATAAAAAAGCCACCGACAAAGGTGGCTTTTTTATTTCAAATATTTGTGCTCAAACAAGTTCTGCTACTTCCAAAGGTTGATAATAAATCTGGTTACGTCCAAGCTGCTTAGCCCGATATAAAGCTTGATCCGCAGCGTGAATTAATTTTTCCTGATTTACTTTAAAACCTTCTGTATAAACAGTAAAACCTAAACTAATCGTGACATGCTTAGAGACTAAAGATGCTGCATGAGGAATCGCTTGTCGCTCAATCGCTTTATAAATATTTGCAGCGACGGCATAGGCGCCTTGAGCAGGTGTTTTCGGTAACAGCACGACAAACTCTTCTCCACCATAACGGGCAACAAAATCAACATGCCGAATCGAATTTTTAATTGCAGCGGCAATAGATGAGATGACTTTATCCCCCATTTGGTGCCCATAAAAATCGTTATAATTTTTAAAAAAATCGATATCAATAAATAAAACAGCCAATGGGCGCTTTTCTTGCTTTGCACGATAGTAAAAAAAGTCGAACATCTCATCAAAAGTACGTCGATTTGAGATATTCGTCAGTGCATCCTGCTGGCTTAAATGAAGCAATTCAGATGCTTCAATACGTAAAATCTGTTCGTTAAGCTCAGCAAGCTGATTATTTAAAAAAAGGCTTCTTTCTCTTGAGGTAAGCATCGTACTAATTGAAAAACCTAAAATACAACTTCCAAACAGCGCTCTTCCCAAAGCAATAAAATCACAATTCGCTTGCCATAAAATCAGTAGGGAAAAAACACAAAAGGCTGCTGTTAAACCTACATAAAGCATATGTAGAGGCTTTATTCCGCTTAAAATAAAACCCAGCATATATAAGAAGGAAAGTAATAACATCGACTGGTTTTTAAGAGCGACATTTTCTACGCTAAGGAGCAACATTGCATTGATAATAATAGTCAAAAATACAATGCCACATGCGGCGATATAAAAATATTCAGTGAGTTTTTTAAACTTTGCAAAAACCCAAAATAACAGCAGTGCACAAGCAATATTAATTGCGCTAAGTAAACAGTAAATAAAATCCCAAGTAATATAAGGCACCCCTATGACCAAATAGTCTGTAGGTAGAGCCAGCAATATGAAAATGAGATAGGTTAAAACGCCACTTGCTAAAAATTTTGAGATATTCTGTTTAGTTCGCTCAAGATTTAAACACCAGAATTTTTTTTCTAATTGATGTGGCAGAGGTATATTGGCATAACGATGGGTATGTAGAGTTACTAAATATTCTATTTCTTCTTTTGCTTTGAGTAATTCATGTACATTTCCCCTATTTGCCACTACTTGATTCCTGCCTCTCACACATTAACAAAATATAACATTATTTTTTAAGGCCTCTGGCGCTTTATTTTGCCATTTGTCCGTAATTCTCGTTACCATTTTCACACTTTATCGATTATCATTTGTTTTATTTCGAAGTTTGAACTGCCTTGGACTCTATTACCCTGCTCCAGCCAGATGACTGGCATGCACATTTACGTGATGGTTTAGCATTAAAACGTACTGTACCTGATTTGGCCAAACAATTTGCTCGTGCGATCTGTATGCCAAACCTTGTTCCACCTGTAAAAACTGTGGAAGAAGCACTGGCTTACCGTGAACGTATTCTTGCTCATGTTCCAGAGGGTCTTAACTTTGACCCACGTATGGTGCTTTATTTTACTGATTTCACCTCACCAGATGAAGTTCGTAAAATTAAAGAATCTGGACATGTAAATGCTATTAAACTTTACCCAGCAGGTGCGACCACCAATTCTGATAACGGTGTAAGTGACATCCGTAAAGTTTATGCAGTCATTGAGCAACTAGAAGAGCATCAAGTTCCGTTATTACTTCATGGTGAAGTGACTCATAACCACGTTGATATTTTTGACCGTGAAAAACGCTTCTTAGATGAAGTTTTATCACCGTTATTAAAACAGTTTCCAAAACTTAAAGTGGTACTTGAGCACATCACAACAAGCGATGCTGCACACTTTGTTTTAGAACAAGACCGCAATGTGGCTGCAACGATTACGCCTCAGCATTTATTATTTAATCGTAATGATATGTTGGTTGGTGGTATTAAACCGCATTTCTATTGCTTACCAATTTTAAAGCGTCAAACTCACCAGACTACTTTGCTTGAAGTTGCAACGAGCGGTAACCCTAAATTTTTCTTGGGTACAGATAGTGCTCCTCACTCGCAAAATGCAAAAGAAAATGCGTGTGGCTGTGCGGGCTGTTATAGTGCGCCTAATGCAATTGAACTTTATGCTCAAGCATTTGATCAAGTAGGTAAACTAGAGCGTTTAGAAGGTTTTGCAAGCCACTTTGGTGCAGACTTCTACGGGCTACCACGTAATACTTCTACCATTACTTTGGTAAAAGAAGATAACCTCGTTCCGGAATCTTTTGATTATTTAGATGATCAAAAAATTATCCCGCTGCATGCCGGGAAAACGCTGCAATGGAGAAAAGTGTGACACAAGAAAACTCTGTCCCGGTCATTGGCCAACGTTTTCGTGGCTTCTTACCTGTTGTTGTCGATGTTGAAACGGCAGGTTTTAATGCCCAGACAGATGCATTGCTAGAAATTGCGTGCATTCCAATTGTGTATGATGCTCAGGGACAATTTGTCCCTGGTCCAGCATTTCATGCACATATTAACCCGTTTGAAGGGGCTAATCTCGATCGTCGTTCGCTAGACTTTATTGGTATTGATCCATTCAATCCAATGCGTATTGCAATGGCTGAAGATGAGCGCACTGCATTACGCCGTATTTTTAAATCGGTGAATGAAGTCCGTAAACAGCAACATTGTACACATGCAGTCTTAGTGGGCCACAATGCTCATTTTGACCTTGGTTTTGTGCAAGCGGCGATTGCGCGTACAAGTACAAAAAACCAAAACCCATTTCATAGCTTTTCAGTGATGGATACGGTTACTTTAAGTGCTGTTATGTTTGGACAAACTGTGCTTGCGAAAGCGTGTATTCAAGCTGGAATTGAGTTCGATGGCAAAGAAGCACACTCTGCTTTGTACGATACTCAGAAGACTGCTGAACTGTTTTGCTATATTTTGAACAAACTGTCACCTTACCTCCTTGACAGTTTGGTGGCGGCTTCTTAAGATACCGCCATCCTCAACGTCCCTATCGTCTAGAGGCCTAGGACATCGCCCTTTCACGGCGGTAACCGGGGTTCGAATCCCCGTAGGGACGCCATATTCTTTCTATCTATAAAGAATCCTATATCCAAATTATTTTATCTCACTTCAAATATCATCCATGAGATAAATTTCTTATTTTCAAAATCAAGAATTCAACTTTACTTCATCAATATGTTGAGTGGGTTGTACACGTGGATCATCTCTCTCAATAATTATTGCATCAGCAACTAACTTTGTATTTGTTAAATCTGGTTCTATTGAAACTTGAGCTAATGAACTCGATGCAATATTAAAATCACTATGTATTTGTGCCAATTCTGGTGTTCGTTTATAGCGTATGACTTTAAAACCAGCTTCTTGAATTAAAGCATCTCGCTCTGCATCAAGGTTTTCTTTCCCCTTATGGCTAGAATCATCCAGTTCAACAATAACAACTATATTAAACGCTTTATCCAACACAACAAAATCAGCAACTTTGCGATTAAATAAATTACGCGTCGCGTATCCTTGTGCTGTCATAAAAGCACTGAAAGCAACTTGCGCCAAAATAATATGTTCGGGCAAAGCTTCCTTTAGTTTCATAAAAGTAGGTTGTTCATTCATAGTAATGATACGCTTTCCCTTGATTGGGTTACGTTTTACATTTCTATTTTTGCTTTCCCCTTTCTTTAAAACATTTAAAATTACCAATATCATCATGGCTATTAAAAATATACCAACAATCGCAAACATCGAATTTCCCCTAAATAAATATAAAAAACTATTTTGATTTTCAAAAATACAATTAGAAACGGCTAGCTATAAATTATTTAATTGATTTTAAAAGCTATTGTTCTATGTATTTGATACCCTATTTTAGTCTGTAATTTATAATTATTTAAACTTATCAATTCTTGTTGTTTAATTTTTTGACATTTGTATTTCCCAATAAAATACACTTGTACATATATATCACTGATCCAGTATTTCCTTTACATAGATTTACAATATAATAATTCTTATTTTTATACTGATATTTATTATCAACAAGGTTTTAAATGGATCTTAAGCTTCGCCTTCTCTCCCTGAGCATCGCTCAACTATGCTGTATTTCAAGTACTTTCGCAGAAACCCATAATTCCTCAACAACGCTCGCTACCATTAAGATTAAAGCCCAACAAGCTGCCGATCAAGCTTATAAAGTCGACAGTTCAAGTAGCGCAACACGTAGTGAAGTCGCATTAAAAGATACACCACAATCTGTCAGTGTAGTTACTCAAAAAGTAATTGAAGATATTGGCGCGACACGTTTGATTGAAGCGCTTGATTTAGCTGGCGGGGTGACTCGTGCTAATAACTTTGGCGGCCAAGGGTTAACAGGCTTTAATCTTCGTGGTTTCACTAGCGGAGAATTTTATCGTAATGGATTCCCGATTAACCGTGGTTATCCAAATGCTCCAGATAGTAACACTATTGAACGTGTAGACGTTTTACGTGGCCCCTCTTCTAGCTTATATGGCCGTGGTGACCCAGGTGGTACGTTTAACTTAATTTCTAAAACACCGAAGTCTGAGCAACAAACCACTTTAGGTGCTCAGCTCAGTAGTGAAGGTTTATATCGCACTACGGTAGATACCACAGGTACTATCCCTAATACAGAAAATATTGGTTATCGCCTAAATGTGATTGCAGAAGGCGGTGATAGTTATCGCGATCATGTCGAGTCCAAACGATATGGAATTGCACCAGTCATTCAATGGCAAGCTTCTGACGCAACAAAAGTTACTTTTGAAGCGGATATTTTACGAAATCAACATCCACTTGATCGTGGCCAAACACGTTATGCAGGCCAGAAGTCCTTTAATAGTTCACCCGAAACCTATTTGTGGGAAACAGGTAAATACAACAACCGACTCTACAATGATAACAATATGACTCAATTACGAGTCGAGCACGACCTTGGTAATGACTGGAAGCTAAATGCTGGTGTGCAATATTTAAATGGCAAATTGCATGGCTATGCGGTAGAGGCAAATGGCATTCAAGATGACGGAGAAACTTTAAACCGAAATTACAACTATCGCGAATTAAAATGGCAAGATACCGATGCCCAAATTAATCTAACAGGTAATTTCCAACTTTTAGGTCTAGCTCATACTTTAGTGACTGGGCTTGAATATGAAAACTATGATTATAAGTCATATATTATTCGTTCAGATGCTAAGTCAAATAACTACCCGATCAATATTTATGATCCAGTTTTAGGCCAACCTCTTCCTGAGCTTAAAAATATTACGACCCATGACCGCGAAAATTTAAAAACAACTGCCGTTTTTGCACAAGACCAAATCGATTTAAATGAGCGTTTAAGTGCACTAGTGGGTTTACGTTTTGAGCACTACGAACATGATTACAAAAATCTTTTACCGAATACTGCAAACTGGAATACCAGTCATGACGCATTTATTCCGCGTTTAGGTTTAGTTTTTAAAGCGCGTGATGACCTTTCAATCTATAGCAATGCTGCAAAATCTTTTAAACCTAACACTGGTGCTAGCCGTAATGGAGAGGGATTTGACCCAGAGGAAGGCATGGCTTACGAGTTAGGCTTTAAATGGCAAGCACTCGACAATATGCTATCGGTTGACTCTGCGATTTTTTATGCAAAAAAAGAAAATGTCTTAACTCTCGATCCTGTAGATTCAGCCTATAAAGTTGCTGCTGGTGAAGTTCGTAGCCAAGGTATTGAGCTAAATGTTGCAGGGCAAATCACTCCAGCTTGGAAAATTATTGGTGGATATGCCTATACAGATGCAGAAGTCAGCAAAGATAATACTTTGAAAAAAGGAACCACTTTAGCCAATATTCCAAAGAATAGTTTTAATCTTTTAAATATCTATGAATTTCAGGATGGCCCTTTACAAGGCCTAGGTCTGGGCATTAATCAAAAATATATTGATAAACGTGCAGGTCAAACAGCCAATAGTACTTACACAATGAAAGGTTATGCTGTTACAGATTTAGTTTCTTATTATCAGGCAACACCAAAACTTCGTATTAACTTAGATCTGAAAAATCTTTTTGACAAAGTTTATGATGAAAGTGCTTTCAATCTATATGTATATCCGGGTGAATCACGTACTGTTCAATTAGGTATGAGCTATACGTTCTAAAACAAATACGCCATTTCAGTTATTGAAATGGCGTATTAGAATTATGCAGACTTACGTGAATTAACTTGTCCTTGAATCACCGCTTTAATATTGCCTTTGGCGTAATTGAAAAACACTACCAGTGGTGAAAGTTTTGGATTTGGCTTTTTACCTTTGCCAATCGTTTTAAATTGAGCTGCATACCAAATAATTTCCATAATTGCCATCTTATCAACAAATGGTAAGCCTGTTTTAATTGGTTTTACTGCATAGCGAACATCTTGCCCTGCAATTAAACGCTCAGTTAAATCAGTTTCTACTGCAAATGGACGAGCAATACCAATAAAGTCACATGCACCACTTTCAAGTGCGGCATTCATGCCTTCTACAGTACGGAAACCGCCTGTCACCATGAGTTTACACTTAACATGCTGGCGGATTTTCTCTGCAAAATCTAAAAAGTATGCTTCGCGTGCAATCGTACTTGCTTTACGTTTGTCGGCCTTAGCTCCAGCCATTGCTGGTGCTTCGTAAGTACCGCCTGAAATTTCAATTAAATCGATACCAGCTTCATCCACTGCTTTAAACACTGAAATTACATCTTCTTCGCTAATACCACCACGCTGGAAGTCAGCTGAGTTAAGTTTCACTGAAATGATAAAATTATCTGAAGTCGCTTCACGTACCGCTTTATAAACCTCTAGTAAAAAACGACTACGATTTTCAACTGAACCGCCCCACTGATCTGTACGCTTATTGGTTAATGGCGATAAAAACTGACTAATTAAATAGCCATGAGCACCATGTAATTGTACTCCCTCAAAACCTGCTTTTTCACAAATGTGAGCTGCTGTCGCAAAACGTTTAATAATATCTAGAATTTCGTCATGAGTAAGTTCACGTGGCGTTCCAAACATGGTTGCTAAAGCTGGGCTAAAAGGTACGGCTGAAGGCGCTACAGTTTCTTTATTTAAACCTTTTGGACACTGACGACCTGGATGCGATAATTGAATCAACTGAACCATGCCATATTTTTTACCTAATGCCGCCCATTCTTTTAAGCGCTCTAGGTCGCGTTCAGTTTCAATAACAACAACACCTGGTTCATTTTTTGCGCCGGCATTTACCATGACGTTGCCAGTAATGGCACAGCCAAGCTCACCTTTTGCCCATGCACCATATAAACCCAAATGTAAGTCATTTGGCTGGCCTTCATAATTTGCAAGTGCCTCACTCATTGCACCTTTAATAATTCGGTTTTTAAAGGTGGTATTGCGAATTGTGATGGGTTCAGCAATCTGGTTCATGGTTAACCTCTGTTCTTTGAATTTTAGAGCAATTACTCTAATTTAAATGAGTTATTGGGCATGTCAAGTCATAATCGATAACTGACAATAGCACATGTCAATTTTAAAAAATATAAAAATATGCAACTTTTTGCATTAGAAGTTTAACCAAAATTTATTTATATAAAACAATTAATTAAAAAATATCTTTAAAAGGATGCTTTAATTAACTGTTTCGTATATTCACTGTTAGGCTTAGAAAATAAGAGTTCAGTTTCCTGATATTCAACAACTTTTGCATGACGTAATACCATCACTTTATGGCAAAGTGCTTTTACTATATTGAGATCATGACTAATAAAAATATAACTTAACTGCTCAGTTTGCTGTAATTGTCTCAACAACTTGATCATGGCTTTTTGCGTGGTCCGATCTAAGGCCGAAGTATGTTCATCCAAAATTAAAAGTTTAGGCTGAACCACTAAAGCTCTAGCTAAGGCCACACGTTGACGTTGGCCACCTGAAAGCTCATGAGGATAACGGTGTTGAAAATCTTCAGTCAATTCAACTTTTACCAAAGCAGATTTAACTTGCTGGGTTACCTCTTTTTCATTCACAGCTTTTAACTTTAACCCTTCAGCAATAATCTGCCCTATTGTCATACGCGGGTTTAAACTACCAAAAGGGTCTTGGAATACAAGTTGAAAATCTGATCTTATCAAACGCAAGGCTTTTGGCTGCAACTGATTCAAATCTTGCCCTAAAAAAACAATCTGCCCTTCACTTTTAATAAGTCGGACCAAAGCCATCGCCAGTGATGACTTACCAGCACCACTTTCTCCCACCACCCCAAGTGATTCACCTTGAGCAAGATCAAAACTCAAATCTTCTATTGCGGTGAAATACCCTTGAATGCGATTTAAAATTCCTTTTCTTATAGGAAACTGCACGCTGAGCTGTCGAACTGATAAAACATTCTGTTGAGCAGGTCTAGACTCTACACTTCCAAAGTCATGATCTAACAACTGTGCCGTATAACTTGTTTTAGGATTTGTAAAGATTTGGCTCAGTTCACCTTGCTCTACTACACGCCCACTTTGCAATACAATAAGTTTCTCAGCATAGCGATGTACTAAATTGAGGTCATGGCTAATTAAAATAAGTGCCATCCCATATTTGCTTTGCAAAGATTTTAATAGCTCTAAAATCTGTATCTGTAAAACCACATCCAATGCAGTAGTAGGCTCATCAGCAATCAAAATTTTAGGCCGAAGCGCCAATGTCATCGCGATCATGACACGTTGTCTTTGCCCACCAGAAAGCTCATGTGGATAGCGTTTTAAAATTCGTTCTGGTTCAACAATTCCCACATCTTTTAGCAGCTCAACTATTTGTTGTCGAATTTCAAGTTTTGAGAAACCCGATAATAGAAGGTTTTCCCCTATAATTTTTTCAACACGATGGAGCGGATTTAACGCGGTAGCAGGCTCTTGAAAAATCATAGCGATTTGTCAACCACGTAAATTTGATTGAGCTCTTTCATCTAGCTCAAGCATATTTTGCGGTCCAATCCAGACCTGCCCCGTTATTTCTAATTTTTCTTGTAGCAAGCCCATTATTGCTAAGCAGCTCATCGATTTACCTGAACCACTTTCGCCCACAATAGCCAATGTTTCCCCTTCATTTAAGTAAAAATTCAGATCTTCCAATAAAACCTTTTTGTCTTTAGTTTGAACCGAAAGTTGCTCTACTTTTAATAATGCTAAAGCGGGATTTAAGTTATTTTCTTGGGTCAAAAGCATCACGAGCCGCCTCCCCAATATAAATTAAAAGTGAAAGAACAATCGCCAGACTAAAAAAGCCTGAAATTGCTAGCCATGGCGCATCTAAATTATTTTTACCTTGTAGTAATAATTCACCTAAAGAGGCCGCATCTGGCGGTAGTCCATATCCTAAAAAATCAAGAGCAGTTAAAGCGCTAATGTTAGTTGTTAAAATAAAAGGTAACTGAGACAAACTCGAACTGATCGCATTTGGCAAAATATGCCTAAAAATAATCGCACGATCAGTCACTCCCAATACTTGGGCTGCACGAACGTAATCAAGCTGACGAGCTTTTAAAAACTCTGCCCTAACAATGCCCACCAAAACGGTCCAGCCGAAAAACAACATAATGAAAAATAGCCAATATACATTTGGAACAAACATACTCACTAAAATCATGACCATAAAAAGCATGGGTAAGCCATTCCAGACTTCAACTAAACGTTGCCCCAATAAATCGACCCAGCCACCATAGTAACCTTGAATAGCGCCTACGGTAATTCCAAATAAAGCAGAACAAAAGGTTAAGGCTAAGCCAAAAAGCAACGACACTCTTAAGCCATAAAGAATACGCGCAAGAACATCCCTTCCTTGATCATCTGTTCCCAACCAGTTTTGCTTGGAAGGTGGTGATGGCACAGGAACTGCCAAATCTAAATTAGGAGTTTGATATGAAAATTGAATGAGGGGCCAAACTGCCCATCCCTTAGTATTAATAAGCGCTTGTACAGCAGGGTCTTTATAATCAGCTTCTGTTTCAAACACCCCACCAAACGCCGTTTCAGGATAAGTTTTCAACACAGGCAAATAGTAAGAATCTTCATACTTCACTAACAGCGGTTTATCGTTAGCAATTAACTCCGCGGCTAATGACAAAACCAAAATTAGACTAAATAAAATAAAGCTGGCCCAGCCCAATTTATGCTGCCTAAAACGCTGTAATCGTGTACGCACAATCAGAGACATTATTTGCCTCCTTGTGTATCAAAGTGAATTCTTGGATCAATCCATTGGTACAATACATCACATATGAGACGTAAAATTAGGCTAAATAAAGTAAAGAAAAATAAAACCCCAAAAATAACAGGATAATCACGCTGAACAATTGCTTCAAAGCCCAACAACCCCACCCCATCTAAATGAAAAATAATTTCTACAAACAGGTTACCCACAAAAAAAATGCCCGCTAACGCTTCTGGCAACCCTGCGAGCACAACTAAAATAGCATTACGAAAGACATGCTTATATAAGACCTGTTGGCTGTCCAACCCTTTTGCATAGGCTGCCAAAACGTAGGGCTTATTGAGTTCTTCTAAAAATGAGTATTTAGTTAAATAGGTTAAACTGGCAAAACCGCCTAATACCATGGTAATGAGTGGCAGAGTCATATGCCATAAATAATCGCTAACTTTGCCCCAGAGACTGAGTTGATGAAAGTTATCTGAGACTAAGTTTTGTAGTGGAAACCATTGAAAATAAGACCCACCTGCAAAAAAAACAACTAACAAAATGGCAAATACAAAACTTGGTACGGCGTATCCCACTACGAGGATTAAAGAAGTGGAGCGATCAAACCAAGAGCCCTGCTGTTTTGCCTTTTTAATTCCCAACGGAATAGAAATGAGATAAATGAGTAAAGTACTCACCAGCCCAAGTGAAATGGAAACAGGCATTTTTTCCCACAACAATTGCACAACAGGTTTATCTTTAAAGAAACTTTGTCCAAAATCTAAAGTTAAATAGCCTTTTAACATTAAGAAAAACCGTTCAGGAGCAGAACGATCAAAGCCGTACTGAGCCTTAATTTGTTCAACCATTTCAGGGCTTAAACCTTGAGCACCTTGATAATAAGTTTCTGCACTCAATGCACGGCCAATTCCCAAATCGCTTTGTGCCTGATGTATTGCTTGCTCAACTGGCCCACCCGGTGCAATTTGCACAACCACAAAATTAATCAATAAAATGACAAACAATGTGGGAATCATTAAAAGAAGTCGCTTGAGAATATATGAACCCATATAACAGGATTTCCTTTATGGCAGCTGCTTTTTATTGTTGATGTAAATATTTGGCAACTTTTTGGGCCTTGTTTGCATCACTCCACCAATATTCTATTCCAGAAGAAAGTGCTGGTTTAACTTTAGGTTGTTGATACATATTCCAATAAGCATACCAGTTTTCACCTTTACCATAGGTCGGGATTTGATAATAACCAGCTCTAAGCAATCGATCGAGAATGCGAGTACAAATAAGCTGCTGTTCACGATTTTTACTCGCAACGAGTTTTGAAATCACTTGATCAATTACTGGATTGCGAATTCCAGCATAATTGTAATTTCCATCCTGAGCTGCGGCGATACTCCCCCAAAATTGAGTCTGTTCATTTCCCGGATTGAGAGATTGAGGCAAATTCATTGTGGTCATATCAAAATCGTAACGACGAGTCCGTTCTAAATATTGCGGAGCATCAACCTGACGCAAATTAACTGCAATACCTAATTTTTTTAAGTTACGAATAAAAGGTAGAAGTGTTCGTTGTTTACCATCTTGCTGAATTAGAAATTCAAGCTGAACTTTTTTTCCTTCAGGTGTAAATAGCTGCCCTTCTTTAACTTTATAGCCAGCCTGTATAAGTAATTGCCGTGCAGTTAACAAGTTCTGACGGTTGAACCCACTTGCATCCGACACTGGATATTTCCAGTCAGCTAAAACACCTTGTTGCATGAGTGGAGATAACTTAGGCAATAACGGTTTTAACAACTCTAATTCAGGTTTTGAAGGTCGACCTGTTGCTGCTAATTCACTATTTTCAAAATAACTTTGTAAGCGCTGATATTGTCCATAAAACAAAGCTTTATTCTGCCATTCAAAGTCATAGGCATAGGTTAAAGCTTGTCTAAAACGAATATCATTTAAAGGTTTTCGTCGTGTATTAAAAACATAGCTTTCAGTGGCAATAGGATTATGGTGACGAAACTTATATTGAGTAACCAACCCTGCTTTTACGGCTGGAAACCGGTAATCAGTTACCCATTTTTTAGGATTAGTTTCTTCATGCAAAGTGTATTGCCCAGATTTAAATCCTTCAAAAGCAATATCCCAATTTCGATAATAAACATATCTCAAGCGGTCAAAGTTATAACGCCCCTTATTAATAGGCAAATCTTTTGCCCAATAATTTGGGTTCCGTTTATAACTAATGCTTCTGCCCGGATCAATTCGATCAACCACGTAAGGTCCCGAACCAATAATCGGTTGTAGGGTAATTCGGCTAAAATCTCTTTTTTGCCAATCTGCTTTTGAATAAATGGGTAAGGTTGCCAAAATGAATGGCATTTTAGGGTTATGT
>ERZ941706.313-NODE-313-length-16583-cov-3.838395_pt1 | contig 16583 bp, 22 predicted proteins | sample MGYA00521232_ERZ941706 | MGnify/ENA primary metagenome ERZ941706 (study PRJEB32759, sample SAMN07749893) | skin metagenome | biome: transportation; feature: city; material: polyester macromolecule | host: Homo sapiens | place: Hong Kong:ER line | collected...
ATTCCCGTGGTCGAGCTGAAGACCGAGGGCCTCGAGGTCAGCTTGCGTCGGGGATGACCGGATAGCGGCCGAGCGCCAGCAGTCCCGCCGCGCCACCTGCGAGCAGGATTGCTGAAATGCCGAAGGCGAGATCATAGCTGCTGGTCCGGTCGAACAGGTGACCGAAAGCTAGCGGGGCGACACCTGCCGCGCCGGCTACGAACATGTAGAGCCGGCCATATATCCTCGGGAAGTCAGCCAGTCCGAAGTAGCGCGCCGCGAGAAACGCAAGCATGTCGAACTCCATGCCGGTCGCGGCCCCCAGCAGCACTGCCGCTGCGGCATAGCTGGAGAAGGAAAGGTCTGCGGTCAGCAACAGCGAGGCGGCCGACGCGGGAAGCAACACGCCCGTTGCGATCGCCGGCGCCCAGAAACGATCGACCAGCGCGCCAACGAGGATGCGTCCGCCGATGACAGCCGCGCCGAACAGGCTCATGATCCTCACCGCTTCCGGTCGGGACAGTCCATTGTCGGTCAGTGCGGGAACGAGATTGGTGATCGTGCCGCCGACCGCCAGGTAGATCTTCATGCGCCTCGTCGATCTGCCTGAGGTTGACCTGCCCAAGCTGAAGCATCTTGCCGACCAGTATACGCGGCCGGACGGCTCCATGCCACTCGATCAGGTGACGCAGCAGTTCCGAGACTATCTTCGCCCCGTTATCGCTGCGCGCCGCGTCACGCCCGGCGACGACATGATCAGCCGGATGGTCAACGGCGAGGTGGAGGGCCGAGCGCTGACCGATGTGGAGGCCGAGAATATCTGTATCCAGGTGCTGGTCGGCGGTCTGGACACGGTGGTCAACATGCTCGGCTTTACCTTTTCCTATCTGGCTACCAATCACGAACTTCGCCGTGCCATCGCCGCTGATCCATCGCGCATCGACGATGCCCTGCTAGAATTCTTCCGCCGGTTTCCGGTTGTTTCCTCGGCCCGAGAAGTGCGCAGCGACGTCACGTTCGAAGGCGTGGAACTCAGGGCAGGTGAGATGATCCTCGCGTCGACCGTGGTGGTCGCGATGGACGATAGCATGAACGATGATCCGCTCGCCTTCCGGCTCAACCGCAAAGCGCGCCAGCATTCCACCTTCGGCAAGGGCTCACACACCTGCCCCGGCGCGCATCTCGCGCGCATGGAGATGCGGATCGTGCTGCGCGAGTGGTTTGCCCGGATCCCCGAGTTCCGCTTCGCCGGCAACGCCCCGCTGGGTTATACCAACGGCATCGTCGGCAGCGTGAATCCGTTCGAGATCGAGTGGGACATCTGACGGACTGATGCTGGTTTTGCGACGTGCGGGGCAGGCTGCCGTTCAGGCGCGTGTTTCGGCTTCGAGCATCGCTATGATGCGCTCCGTCATTTCACCGCCGGCCTTGGTCAGATTGCGTGGCTTGCGATACAGCAGCCAGGTGATGATCAGCTGGTTGACCCCGCCGAGAAGCAGCGCGGCCGTCTGATACGGGTCGCTCCCACGCCTGATCCAGCCCTCGTCGATGGCCTGACGGACAAGGAACACGAGGACGCGCGCGAAATCGTCGATGCTGTGACGCAGCTCGGTGTCGCCGACGAACACGCTCGGCCAGATCTCGAGATAGAGCAGCCGTGCCCACTCGGCATGTTCGCGCGCATAGTCGGCCGACATGGTGAGGTAGCAGGCGATCCGTTCCTTCGCCGTTTCTTTCCCGACTGTCGCTTGCGCATAGGAGTCGAAAAACTCGGCCAGGTGCGACATCGGGACGTCGTAGGCGAGGTCCTCCTTGCTCTTGTAGTATTCATAGAGGGTCGACGTCGAAATGCCGGCTTCGGCAGCGATGTCTGCGATGCGTGAGCGCGAAATCCCGTCACGGGCGAAAACGCGCAACGCAGCATTGAGGATCTGCTGCTCGGTCCGTTTACTCCGGTCCTGCTTACGCTCGGTCGCGCGCTTCGGGCGGCTGGCGATCTCTGACAGCAGACGTTCCCACTCGCTCCTTTGGCCCGTAGTTGCGGGTGCGAGAGGCTGAGAAGTTGATTTCGTGGCCACGCACTGGTCTCCGGCTCCCCTGTCTGTGAACAATAGATTGACGGGTGCTCGAAGGCCATCATTGCGCGCTCCGCTGGCCAGGCGCAACCCTCGAAGGCCGAACAAAGGCCCATTCCGCGCCTGCCGATTCTGCCGCCCACTGCATATTATGCAGATTTCGCGCGCCTTCTGAGGGTCGGCTTCAGCCCGACAACGCTATATTTCCGACGAAACATCGATTTTGTGTTGACGCAGGGCGGGCGCGAGCGTAGCTCCCGTGCGTCGAGAATATCGGATCAGTCGCCCGTGAGTGGCCGGACGATCAGGAGATGGATTTTGACCCGACAGACCCTGTTTTCCGGAGAATGTTCCGAAACTATGGTGCCGCAACATGCCGGTGCATGGCGGCGGAGCAGTGACCGTGGCTGACGTCGCCCGGGCTGCCGAGCGGCTGATCCAGGCATATAATGCCAAGGACTTCGGCGCCATGGACGCAATGATGGCGCCGGACATCGATTTCGCACACTTCAACCGCGACTTCGTCCTCACTGACCGGGCGGCGTTGCTCGATGTGCTGAAGGACTTTGCCGCCAGCTATGTGCCGGACCGTCGGTTCGAGGATCCCGAACGGGTGACGGTTGCGGGCAATATCGTCGTGCGGGAGGCCTGGTATGCCGGAACTGCGGCGATCGACCTTCCGGGGTTCGGCGCTGCGGGCCAGGCTTTCCGGCTGAAATTTTGCAGTGTGATGCGCTTCGATGACGACGGCGTCCTCGTCGAATGGAAGGACCATGGCTGAAAAGCCGTCGCTGACCGGCAGCGATGTCGAGGAGAGATAAGATCATGAAGGTTGGTATGTTCCAGACGCCGTTTCTCCGCCCCGAGCGGACCGCGCGGCAGGTTTTCGAATGGGCGATCAAGCAGGCCGTGCACGCCGATCGGATCGGATTTACCGAATATTGGATCGGCGAGCACGCCACGCTCAACTGGGAGGGGATCCCCAATCCGGAACTGGTGATCGCTGCGGCGGCGCTGCAGACCAAGCAGATCAAGTTCGGGCCGCTGGCGCATCTGCTGCCTTATCATCATCCCGCGACGCTCGCGATCCAGACTGCCTGGCTCAGTCAGATACTGGAGGGGCGCTACATGCTGGGTGTGGCGACCGGGGCCTATCCCACCGACGCTGCCCTGCGCGGCATCACCGACATGAGCAAGAATCATGCGATGATGTTCGAGGCCATTCAGATGATGCGCAAAGTCTGGAAAGCCGAGCCTTTCCAGGAACAGGGCGAGTTTTGGAATGTGGGCTTCCCTGAAGAGAACCCTGCCAAACCGTTCCGCGACGTGCGCCCTCATGGTGGCCACATGCAGATGGCCATGACCGGCCTCAGCGCGCCGTCGCCATCGATCAGTTTCGCCGGCGAGCATGGCTTCATTCCTGCTTCGGTCTATGCCGGTAAGCGTTGCCGCGCCTCTTTTCGGGATTTCCGTGATGCGTGACCCGGCATTTTCCGACGCCGTCAAGCTGATCATCGAAGAGTTCGGCCGAACCGGCATTCGCGAGCTGCATATCCGCAGAGCCGGCTTCGAACTGTTTCTCTCGACGGACCCTGTATCCGCACCGATCTCTGTGACGCGATCGGTGGGGCAGGTCGCAGCAGCGTCCCCGGTTGCGGCGGCGCCGCCGCCGCCGCCGGTAGCTGCGACCCCACCGTCGACGGTTTCGGCCGAGCCGGCAATTCCCGATGGCGCGATCATTGTGAAGGCGCCCAACCTTGGGACGTTCTACCGTGCCCCGAAGCCGGGCGCGGCGAACTATGTTGAGGTTGGCTCGAACATCAGGGCGGGCGACGAGCTGTGCCTGATCGAGGTCATGAAGCTTTTCACCGCACTGCGCGCCGAGACCGGTGGCACGGTCCATTCGGTGCTGGTCGAAGACGGCGCGATGGTCGAGGCGGGGCAGCCCCTGTTCGCGCTGGTGGTCGATTGATGCCGATCAAACGTCTTTTCATCGCCAATCGCGGCGAAATCGCGCTGCGCATCGTTCGCGCTGCGCAGGCCCTGAACATTGAGACGGTGGTGGCCGTGTCGGACGCCGACCGCGACACCGCCGCTGCCCGCCAGGCCGATCGCGCAATCGTGCTTGGCCCGCCGTCCGCCGCCAAGAGCTATCTCGATCCGCGGCTTGTCGTCCATGCCGCGCGCGAGAGCGGCTGCGACGGGCTCCATCCGGGCTATGGCTTCCTTTCCGAGCGCGCCGTGCTGCCGAGGCTATGCGCCGAACATGGCATCGCGTTCGTAGGGCCCGAGCCGGATGTCATCGACGCGCTGGGCGACAAGCTAAGCGCCCGCGCGGTGGCCAAGGCCGCCGGCGTGCCGCTGGTGCCGGGCAGCGAATGTGTCGCTACGGCCGCAGACGCACGGCGCGAGGGCGACCGGATCGGCTATCCGGTTCTCCTCAAGGCTTCGGCCGGGGGTGGCGGGCGCGGCATGGTCATCGCGCACGATGGTGACGAGGCGGAAGCCGGCTTCCATCGCGCATCGGCAGAGGCGGTGGCAGCCTTCGGTGACGGCACGCTGTTCATGGAACGCTTCGTTCCCGAGGCGCGGCACGTCGAGGTTCAGCTGATGGGCGACGGGAAGGGGCGTGTGCTGCATTTCGGCGAGCGCGACTGTTCGGTCCAGCGACGCTACCAGAAGCTGATCGAGGAAGCCCCATGTGCGGTAATGCCGAATCATCTGCGCCGACAACTGCACGAATCCGCCGTCGCATTGGCGGCCAGCCTCAAATACCGCAATGCCGGGACCGCGGAATTCCTCTACGACGTCCAGCGTCAGGAGTTCTACTTCATCGAAGTCAACGCCCGCATCCAGGTCGAACATCCCGTCAGCGAGATGATTTCAGGCTTCGACCTCGTCCAGGAACAGATCCGCATCGCCGGCGGTGCTGCGCTATCGCTGGACCAGAACGCGGTGAAGCTGACGGGTCATGCGATCGAATGCCGCATCAATGCCGAGGATAGCAGACGCGATTTTCTCCCCAGCCCGGGCCGGATCACCCGCTGGGAGCCGCCGGAAGGTCCCGGCATACGACTGGACAGTCACATGTCCGCAGGCGCAATGATCCCCCCCTTCTACGACAGCATGGTGGGCAAGCTGATCGTCCACGCATCGACCCGGTCAGACGCCGTTGCGATGCTCGCGGACGCCATCGACCGCTTCGTGGTCGAGGGCGTGCCGACGACGCTGCCGCTGCATCGCGCGATCATCTCGCATCCCGACTTCATCGCCAACCGGATCGACACCCGCTGGCTGGAGCGCGTGTTCCTTCCCGAGTTCGAAAGACAGGCGGCATGAGCGAGCAGACAGACCCCGCCATCGCTGCGATCACTGATGCCCGTGCGTTGCTCGACACGCTTCTCGCCAGCGACTGGCGTGAGATTTACGTCGTTTCGGGCGAAACCGAGATCTTCATTGCTCGCCCCGGCGCGGGGCTGAACCCGATGCGCATTGTCCCGGCGGCAAGTTTGGCGCAGCCCGGTGCCGCCGTGCCGCAGGGGGGGCAGAAATCAGTGACCGCGCCCCATGTGGCGACGCTGGTCGAAACGGTTCCGGTCGGGACGCAGGTCGCAATCGGCCAAGGTCTTCGACGTCAATGCCGAAGCGCTTGCAGCAAGTCGCCAGCGCACCTTGGACGATCTCAACAAGCTGACCGCACGCGGCAGGATGAAGCAGGAACAGGCGGATGCCGTCATCGCGCGAATGACGTGGGTGTCCGGCCTCGACGATCTCGCCGACCGTGAGCTGGTGATCGAAGCGATTGTCGAAGATGCGGCGATCAAGAGCGAGCTGTTCGAACGCCTCGAAACCATCGTTGCGCCCGATGCGGTGATTGCGACCAACACTTCGTCGTTGCCGATCTCGAGGCTTGCGCGTCAGTTCCATAACCCGCGCCGCTTCGTCGGCATGCATTTTTTCAATCCCGCAACAGTGATGAAGCTGGTCGAGGTGATCGGCGGGGTCGCGACGGATCCAACGGTCGCCTCGCGAGCGGCGGCAACAGCGAACGCTTGGGGCAAGGTGGCGATCCCGGTCGCCGACGTGCCGGGCTTCATCGTCAATCGCGTGGCGCGGCCCTATTACGCCGAGGCGTTTGCGGCGTGGAACGAAGGAATCGAACCATCGGTCATCGACGCCCTGCTGCGCGGCACGGGATTCAGGATGGGCCCGCTCGAGCTGACCGATCTGATTGGCCAGGATGTGAATTTCGGGGTCGCGCGTTCGGTGTTCGACTCCTATTTCGGCCGCACACGCTTCGTGCCGCAACTGCGCCAGGCGGCGCTGGTCGATGCCGGCTGGCTCGGGCGCAAGACCGGGCGCGGCGTCTATGACTATGCCGCAGAGCAAGCCAGGACATCTTTCGCAGCGGCAGCGGAGGCGTCCCCCGAACGGATTGCTGAGCTGTTCAATTTCGCTCCCGGCAACTTCATGGAAGAGAGCGGAGCAGCGCTGGGCCGCACCCGGGGACTGACAGCGGCGACGGAAGCCAGGAATCTGGGCCGGCCGGTCGCGATACTCGACTGGGCGGCGGGGGATACTGACGGCGAAGTCGGCTTTGCCGCATCAGACGAAGCTGCTGCATCGGCGATGCACGCCAAACTGTCGGGTGCCGGCATTGCCGCCCACCGAATTCCCGACCGTCCCGGCCTTATTGTCGCGCGCACGCTCGCGCAGATCGCCAACGCCGCCGCTGATGCCGTGCTCGAGCGCGTCGCCGATGAAAACGGCATCGACGAGGCGCTTCGCTTCGGCGCGAACTATCCCTTCGGGCCCTTCGCCTGGGCCGACCGCTTCGGGCGTCGCGCCCTTGTCGATCTGCTCGATGCCATCGCCGATGGCACCGGCGAAGCGATGTATCGTCCTTCGCACTATCTAAGGGACAGCCAGTGAGCGACGAGATCCTATTGATCGAGCGGTTCGGCGATCATGTGCTGCTGCTCCGTCTAAATCGGCCCGAGAAGCGGAATGCGTTGGCCACCGACCTGCTGGCCAGGTTGGCTGACGCACTGGACGATGCGATTGCGGACCCATCGGTGCGGGCAGTCGTCGTGACCGGTTCGGATCGCTTCTTCGCAGCGGGTGCCGACATCAATGAGCTTGCCGCGCGCGAGGCTGCGGGAGCGCTCGCCGATCAGCGACCTGCGATCTGGCAGCGCATTCGTAGCTTTCCCAAGCCATTGATTGCCGCAGTGGAAGGCTGGTCGCTCGGCGCGGGCAACGAGTTGGTCATGTGCTGTGATCTCGTCGTGGCGGGGCACAGCGCAAAGTTCGGCCAGCCCGAGACGAACCTCGGAATCATCCCCGGCGCCGGCGGCACGGCAGTGCTGCCGCGCCTCGTCGGACGCAGCCGTGCGATGATGATGGTGCTGCTGGGCGAACCACTATCCGCTGCCGAGGCGTGCGAAGCCGGGATGGTTGCGCAGGTGGTCGACGACGGGCTCACCGCGACGGCTGCACTCGAACTCGCAGCGCGCATAGCCACCCGAGCACCGGTCGCGATGCAGCAGGGCAAGGCGCTGGTCCGTGCGTCGTTCGAACTCCACCAGACCGCGCATCTGGCCATGGAACGTCACGCCTTCGCGGCCCTGTTCGGAACTGCGGACAAGAAGGAAGGCATCACCGCCTTCTTCGAGAAACGGCAGGCGAACTGGACGGGATCATGATCGCGGATGCTCTGACTGAAATTGACCGGGATGGGTCCGGTCAATTCGTAGAACCGACAACACGCGCGCAGGTCGAGGCGTTGTTCGACCTGCCGTTCATCGAACTGCTCAGTCTGGCACAGTCGGCCCATCGGTGTCACCACCGCGTCAACGAAGTGCAGCTCTCGACACTGCTCTCGATCAAGACGGGCGGCTGCGCCGAGGATTGCGGCTATTGCAGTCAGTCAGCGTTCGCAAACAGTGGCGTTGAGGCGGGGAAGCTGATGAACGCAGAAGCGGTCGTCGATGCTGCGCGCGAGGCGAAAGCGGCGGGATCGCAGCGTTTCTGCATGGGGGCCGCCTGGCGCGAACCGAAGGAGCGCGACATGCCGGCGCTGCTCGACATGGTCGCCCGCGTAAAGGCGCTTGGCCTCGAAACCTGCATGACGCTCGGCATGCTGACCGATGGCCAGGCGCAGGCACTCGCCGATGCCGGTCTCGACTATTACAATCACAACATCGACACGAGTCGGGAATATTATGGGCAGGTCATCTCAACCCGTACCTTCGATGATCGTCTGCAAACGCTCGATCGCGTCCGCCGCGCTGGCATGTCGGTGTGCTGCGGCGGCATTGTCGGCATGGGCGAGAGCAGGGCGGACCGCGTCGGCTTTTTGCTCGCGCTCGCCAACCTTCCGGAACCGCCGCAGAGCGTGCCGCTCAATGCGCTCGTGCCGATCAAGGGCACGGTGATTGGCGATATGCTCGCGGACGCCCCGATGGCCAGGATCGACGAGATCGAGTTCGTCCGAACGGTGGCGGTCGCGCGGATTCTGATGCCCGAAAGCGTTGTGCGGCTCTCGGCCGGCCGTGAGAGCATGAGCGAGGCGGCTCAGGCACTGTGTTTCCTTGCCGGCGCCAATTCGATATTCACCGGCGATCGATTGCTGACCTCTCCCAACAATGGCACGGACGCCGACGCGGCGCTGTTCGCCAAGCTGGGCCTCGTTCGCGCCGCCTGACGACAATGACCATTCGCACGAGGCTGTCCGAACTGCTCGGCATTCGCCATCCGATCGTGCAGGGTGGCATGCAGCATGTCGGTACGGCGGATCTGGCAGCGGCAGTTTCCAATGCCGGCGCGCTCGGCATGATCACCGCGCTGACTTTCGACAGTCCTGTTGCCCTTGCGAATGAAATCGAGCGTTGCCGGTCAATGACGGCCGCGCCGTTCGGCGTCAACATATCGGTGTTTCCGACGCTGCGCCCGCCCGACTACTGCGGCATCGTTCAGGCCATTGCCGATGCCGGTATCGACATCGTTGAGACAGCCGGCACGCCGGCGGTGCGCGAAATATGGGAAATGCTGTTCGCGCATGGCATCCGGGTGATGCACAAATGCACATCGGTGCGCCATGCGCAGTCAGCCGAGCGATACGGCGTGCATGCCGTCTCGATCGACGGTTTCGAATGCGCGGGGCACCCTGGAGAGGACGATATCCCGGGTCTTGTGCTGATCCCGGCGGCAGTCGATCGCCTGAGCGTTCCTGTCGTCGCCAGCGGTGGCATTGCGGATGCGCGCGGGCTGGTCGCCGCGCTGGCGCTGGGCGCAGACGGTATCAACATGGGGACGCGGTTCTGCGCTACCCGCGAGGCACCCATTCATCCGCAGGTCAAGCAGGCCTATATCGATAACAGCGAGCGCGATACCGACCTGCTATTCCGGTCGTTACGCAACAGCGCTCGTGTCGCCCGCAACTCCGTATCGCAGAAAGTTCTACACCTGACTGCTGGGTCGGACGCGGTCTTCGACGATGTGGCGGCACTGGTCAGCGGGGAGCGAGGCCGGGCGCTGCTGACTAGCGGCGATCTAGACAGCGGCATTTACTGGGCCGGTATGTCTCAGGGACTGATCCATGATGTGCCCGACTGTGCGACGCTGGTAGAGCGGATCATGACCGAAGCGCAGGCGATCGTCCGTGACCGCCTGTCGGCCATGCTGACGAGCTAGGTGCGCCGGGTCCGCTTGCCCCGCTCCAGCGCAGCAAGCACGGCGGCACCACTTTCCGGGTTCTCGACCAGCGCGGAAGAGATCTCCTGCGCTTCAAGATAGGCGTCCATCCACTCCGACCCTTCCCAAGTGAGCGATGCGAGCTTGCGGGCGCGCAGCGTCGACATGCTCTTGCGCGCGATCTGCTGCGCCAGGTCAATGGCGATCGGCAGGACTGCGGCATGCGGCACTACATAGTTGAAGAAGCCGGTGGATTCGAGTTCGCGCGCTGTGAACGCCCGGCCGGTATAGAGCATCTCGCGCACCTTGGCTTCCGGCACGCGCAGCGTCGCGAACAGGCCCGCACTGCCGCCGACCAGGCCATAGTCGACCTCGGGGCAGGCGAAGCGAGCATCCTCGCTCGCCACACGCAGATCGCACATTCCGGCGAGCATGACGCCGACGCCGACCGTCGCGCTGCGGATCGCCGCGATCATCGGGCGATCGATGCCATGGAAGCGGGGCAGTTGCCCGTTGATGAAGCGATATCGCTCCTTGCGCCTTTCCGCCGTCATCCCCTTGAACTCGTGCAGGTCCGCGCCACCGCACCAGGCGCGCGCGCCGTCGGGCGCGGTTATGACGATCACGCGGATCGTCTCGTCGCCCGCGACATGATCGGCGAACCGTCCGATATCCTCATAAACGGACAGCGACACCGCGTTGACCGGCGGACGGGAAAAAGTGGCGATAGCGACCCCGTCCTCGAGCACGTCCAGCGCGAAAGCGCCGAACATGTGGCTGGAGATCGGGGTGGGCATGCTCAGACCAGCGTGACGCCGGTGAGGCGCTTGAGTTCGTCCATGGTCAGGCCATCGACCATCTCGACAATTCGCGCGCCCTCGGGTCCAACATCAATGACAGCCAGATCGGAATAGACACGCGATACGCAGGCAAGACCGGTCAGCGGGTAGGTGCATTTGTCGACCAGCTTGCTTTCGCCTGTCTTCGTCAACAGATCCATCATGACGAAGACCTGCTTCGCGCCGATTGCCAAGTCCATGGCGCCGCCCACCGCCGGGATCGCGTCGGGCGCGCCGGTGTGCCAGTTCGCAAGGTCGCCATGAACCGAAACCTGGAACGCGCCGAGTACGCAGATATCGATATGACCCCCACGCATCATGGTGAATGAGTCGCCATGGTGGAAGAAGGAGCCCCCGGCGAGCAATGTCACGGGCTGCTTGCCCGCGTTGATCAGTTCCCAGTCCACGTCTGCTTCCCCAGGCGCCGGACCCATCCCCAGCAGCCCGTTTTCGCTCTGCAGGAATACGTCCTTGTCCTGTGGCAGGAAATTGGCGACCATCGTGGGCAGGCCGATCCCCAAGTTGACATAGGCACCTTCGGGGATGTCGCGGGCGACACGGGCGGCCATGGCTTCGCGGCTCATGCGCTGCATCTTCTGAAACTCCTTAAGCGGCCGCGGCGGCGTGTTGCGCGTCGCCGACCACGACGCGATTTACGAAAATGCCCGGCGTGACGATGCATTCCGGATCGAGCGCGCCGAGCTCGACGATCTCGCTGACCTGAACGATCGTGGTCTTTGCCGCCATCGCCATGATCGGCCCGAAGTTGCGCGCAACCTTGCGATAGACCAGATTGCCCCAGCGATCGCCGCGGAGCGCCTTGACCAGTGCGAAATCTGCATGGATCGGATATTCGAGCACATATTTGCGTCCGTCGATTTCCCGCGTCTCCTTCCCCTCGGCAAGCAGGGTGCCGTAGCCTGTGGGCGTGAAGATGGCCCCGAAGCCGGAGCCGGCGGCCTGGATGCGCGCGGCCAGATTGCCTTGCGGCACCAGTTCGAGCTCGATCTCCCCGGCGCGATAGCGCGCGTCGAAGTGGTGCGACGCCGCCTGGCGCGGGAAGGAGCAGATGACTTTGCGGACCCGGTTTGCCTTCACCAGAGCTGCGATGCCTGTTTCCCCCGCGCCTGCGTTGTTGCTGATGATGGTGAGGTCGGTCGCGCCATGTTCGATGACCGCGTCGATAAGCTCATGCGGCGATCCGGCATCTCCGAAGCCGCTGATCATGATCGACGCACCGTCATGAAGATCCGAGATGGCGTCCTGCATGGACGCGGCGATCTTGTTGATCATTCTACCTTCCTCATCCCCTTGTGCGTGCCCGCGTGTCGTTCGCCTTGGGCACGGTCGTCAGCTTGCAGCGAGCCGCTCGGCACGCGCGAAGCCGCCATCGGCATAGAGCAGCGGCGTCGCTCCCGCCGTGCTGACCAGTGAAAAGATGTCGCCGAAAAATACGCTGTGCGTTCCATAAACGTGGTGGGCCGTCGCCCGGCACTCGCACGCCATTACCGAGGAGGTGAGCAGCGGCAGGCCGAGGTTTCCATCGACCCAGCGACCGCTTTCGAAGCGATCCCGTCCGTTGAGACCGCGCTGCCCCGAAAATATCGCGACTGTTTCGGTGTCTTCGATGGTTACAACGCTGACGCTGAAAGTTCCGGTCCGTTCGATGAGTGCATTCGCGCTTGCCGACAGGTTGATGCAGATCAGCAGCGAAGGAGGATCGGCGGACAAGGACGCCCAGGCGGTCGCGGCCATTCCCGTGCGATCCTCGCCGTCTGCCGCAGCGACGATCGCTATCGTACCGGGCACCATGCGCATGGCAGAGATGAACGCCGCGCGATCTACGTGCGCTGCCGCAATTCCGATATTGTTGTGCGTCTCTGTCATCGCGATTGCCGTGTATTTCCGATAAATCGTCGGAAATATCTATCCCCTTGGCGGGGGTAGCGCAAGACTGCAAATCGCAAGCCCCCATTCGCCATACCGGTGCTGTCAGTCTAATCGCAACTCGTCTCCGATTTGCAGAGTTCGCCCTCCTTCGCATTGCCTCAGGCCATCAGGCTCCGCCACTCGGCCAAGGCGGCCGAGCGGCGGGTCTTGTAGGTCTGGCGATCGACGAGGTGGCGTTCGAGGTTGAAGTGGTTGTGAATGTTGGCGTGGACCGAGGCGAACTTCTGTAGCGACTTCATTTGCCTGAACCGAAGCATTGCTCGCTCGCGTCGTCGGAACGGCAGGTGGCTGTTCTCGACCCGGTTGTTCGCCCAGCGGCCTACCTCCTGCTTGTCTGCATTGCCTAGCACGGCCATCGCCGCCCGGTAGGAACGCAGCCCGTCGGTAATGATCGTCTGGGGTGATCCGTGCAGCTTCGGTGCCTTCTTCATGAAGGTGAGTGCCGCCTTCTTGTCCCGCGTCCTGGTGACTTAGCTCTCCAGGATCTCGCCCTCCCGGTCGACTGCGCGCCATAGGTACACCATCTCGCCATTCAGCTTCACGTACATCTCGTCGAGGTGCCACCTCCACTGCCGGAAGCCCTTCATCCGGCTTACGCGCTGGCGCCGAACGTCGGCCGCGAACATCGGCCCGAACCGGTTCCACCAGTGCCGCACCGTCTCATGGCAGATGTCGATCCCGCGCTCGGCCAGCAGGTCCTCGACGTTTCTCAAGCTCAGCGGGAAGCGGACGTACATCATCACCACAAGCCGGATCACCTCCGGCGACGAGTTGAACCGCTTGAACGGGCTATCCGGCTTCGGTTTGTAGCTGCGCATCGGCGCCCTGTAGCGAACTGCCCGCTAGCGGGGCAACTTGGTCTGACAGTGCCCCTTGCTTCGGTGACGCCACGCACCGAATTCGCCGCAGGCATCGCGAGTGCCCCTGCGGACGAAGGCTAGCCCCCGGTTCGAAGGCCACCCGAGCCGGGGGTTAGTTCATCGAAGCTGGAATATCGACCGAACTGTTGAAGCTAGGCTTCGCTGCGCCCGATCCGTTGAACATAAGCTGCCACATCGATCGCTTCGCAGGCGGCAACGTAGTCATCGATAGTCGCCGCATCCTCCGTCACGATCATATTCAAGGGCATCCAATCGACCCCGATCAAGAACCGGCGACGTTCGGGATCGGTGAACAGCAAGCCAACGGCAACGTCGCACGCTGCCCACGCTTCGGGTGGGACTTCGCCCGGCTTCGACGCATTTTGTGCGACCGGGTTGTCGCCGAACGTAGGTGGGGGCGGTTGAAGATCGCCGATAACCCATTCGGCCCGGCGCAGCACGTCAACGCCCCATGATCGCAGCGGCCAAGGTTTGAAGATTTCGGGCGGCATCGGCGCAACACGCGGCTGCGCGGCCATTTGCCGCATCCATTCAGGGACATCGGCAGGCAATTTGATCGGCGGCGTTGTCTCTACCCGTTGCGCCAAAGTCGCTTGCGTTTCCATCGCGAGCGAGAAGACTTCGAACTTGAATTCAAGATCGCGAGAATCGACGCCGATCGCCCATATCTGCCCCTCGTCGCCCTTCAACCAAAGCATATCAGTTCGCGGTCCAACTCCAACAGATGCGAAACCGGCCAACCCGTCACGAAGGGAAAGCAAGTCGGTAGCGTTTGCTTGAAGTTCGAAGGCGTCGAATTTGCGTGTCACGCTGCGCTTTTGTCCTTCGCCTCCCGAACCCGCGAAAGCGCGCATTGGGATCGCCAATGCACCGATCGCAGCACAAGCGCCCAAACCGCTAACTAAGTCGCGTCGTCGTATCATTGCCCTCACTCTTAGGCACCATAGCGCAGTAGACGAAGACGGCGAAGGGTATTGGATTGGCCCCGCCCGCCAGCCACTGTGGGCATGTCGAAGGCGGACATTATGGCGGACAGAGCCGCCGCATCGCGGCTAAGTGGTTGATTTTACATAGCAAATGGCGGAGCGGGAGGGATTCGAACCCTCGATACGCTTTTGACGTATACTCACTTTCCAGGCGAGCGCCTTCGACCACTCGGCCACCGCTCCGCATGCCCGGTCGGACCGGCGGCACCTAGCCGGGCGGGGGGCGGCTGGCAAGCACGCGCGGCGGCGGAGCCCGCGCGATCGCTGGCGGCACTCCGGTCGGTCGCCGCGTCTTCAGTCGGCGATGGCGAAGATCGCGTCGACCTCGACCGCCGCGCCGAGCGGCAGCGCGGCGACGCCGACCGCCGCGCGGGCGTGGCGGCCCGCCTCTCCGAACACCGATTCCATCAGGTCCGACGCGCCGTTGGCGACGAGCGGCTGGTCAGTGAAATCAGGATGCGAAGCAACGAACACGCCGAGCTTCACCACGCGCGCGATCCGATCGAGCGCGCCGAGCGCCGCCTGCGCCTGCGCCAGCAGCATGATGCCGCACAGCCGCGCCGCCGCCTGTCCTTCCTCGACGTCGGTGCCGTCGCCCAGCCGGCCGGTCATCACGGCGCCGTCGCGGAAGGGCAGCTGGCCCGAAACGTGGAGCAGCCCTCCCGCAACGACCGCCGGGACATATGAGGCAAGCGGCGCTTTCGGTTCGGGCAGGACCAGGCCGAGTTCGGCAAGGCGGGCGGCAGGAGTCATGTCCGGTCTATCTCCATCAGGCGGCCAGTCGCTCCGCGATCCAGTCGAGCGCCGTATCCCAGCGATCGATCCGCGCATGGGCATGCTCGGCGTCGGCGATGTGCGGAGCGAGTTCGGGTTCGCCGACCATGTGCAGCCGCCAGCTGTCGGGGACGTGCCGGGCGACCGATTCATGATGGTTGGCGAGGTCGTCGATGAACACGACTGCCGACGGCCCGTAGGACTCGACCAATGCCTTCGCCGCCGCGCCCTTGCCACCCTGATTGGTGGTGACCGGCGCGTCGATGCCGTGCGCGGCGAGCTGCGCGGCGCGTGCATCCCGGCGATGGTCGAGCAGATTGGTCAGCACCGCGATGTCGGCGATTTCGGCAAGCCGGGACAGTGCCGCCACCGCCCCCGCGATCGGGGTCTGCCGATGCATCTCGCTCGCGAAGAAGCCGTCGAGCAGCGGCCAGACCTGTTCGGGCGGGACCAGCGTGCCGTCATGCTTGTGACGCAGCGCCTCGGCGAAGCCCTTGGTGTCGAGCGCGAAATGGATGCCGTGCGCCTCGTCCAGCCAGCCGCGGAACGGCACGACCATGTGCAGCAGCACCTCGTCGCAATCGGTGATGACCAGCGGCCGGCTCATGCCCGTTCGAGCTCCCCCCGCGCGGCGACCAGCCGGTCGGGCGACACGTCAAGCGCCGCCGCGCAGGCGATGAGGTCGGGCTCGTGCGCCTCCAGAAAGGCGAGCACCGCCGCCTGTGTCGCACCCTCTCCGATCCCGGCGCGCAGGCCGTCGGCGTCGAGGCCGGTGACCGCCAGCAGCCGTTCGGCGCGCGCGCCGTCGGCAAGCAGCCAGCCGAGCGCGGCGAACGCGAGCGTTTCGGCATCGGGCGCGGGCGATGCGGCAGGGGCTTGGCGCGGCATGGCTGGGGCTTTAGGCCGGTCCTCGACAAAAACAAGCTTGGCCCGGCATGGTTGCCGCCCGGCGGACCGAGGAACGAACATGGCCGCGCGCATCCTGATCTGCGAGGACAATGAGCTGAACCTGAAGCTGTTCACCGACCTGCTGCGCGCGCACGGCCATGCGGTCGAGCCGGTCGCCGACGGGCGCGAGGCGCAGGCGCGGGCGCGGCAGTTCATGCCCGAGCTGATCGTGATGGACATCCAGATGCCGCATGTCAGCGGGCTCGACCTGATCGAGCGGATGAAGGCGGACCCGGTGCTGGCGGCGGTGCCGATACTTGCGGTCACCGCCTATGCCGGCAAGGGCGACGAGGAGCGGATTCGCGGCGCGGGCGCGGCGGGCTATGTGTCGAAGCCGGTGCCGATGCGGCAGTTCCTCGATGCCGTTGCGGCGGCGCTAACGCCGGAAGCCGCCTGACCGCGCACGAAAAAGGGCGCCGCAGCGCCCTCGATCATCCTTGCGGGCGGCCGCGGCTC
>ERZ941706.314-NODE-314-length-16582-cov-6.288195_pt1 | contig 16582 bp, 17 predicted proteins | sample MGYA00521232_ERZ941706 | MGnify/ENA primary metagenome ERZ941706 (study PRJEB32759, sample SAMN07749893) | skin metagenome | biome: transportation; feature: city; material: polyester macromolecule | host: Homo sapiens | place: Hong Kong:ER line | collected...
TACATTGCATTTCAGCCAACAAATAACCTAAATGCTCGGTATGCAATCCTTGTTTTGCACCGCGGCGATAAGCACCGTTCACAGCAACATTTAATTCAAAGCGCTTAAGCTCATCTGCAATGCTTTGGTTCCATTGTTCTTTTTCATTTGAAAAATCTGGAATCACGCCTTCTGCAACTAGTGCTTTTTCGTCTGCACTCAGTTCAAATAATTCAGCGGTAAAGCGCCATAAATTATTTAATCCGTCTTGTACACGTTGATGCGCTTCATCTGTGCTTAAACTTAAACGCTCCATCCAGCTTGTCGAAAAGCGGATGTGATACTTCACTTCTTTTAAAGATTTGACAGCAAGCGCACTTAATTCAGGAAGTGAGCTTTGTGTTAAAGCCGTAAATAAATGAAGATGGTAATGGTCCATCAACCACTGGCGTACAATCGTTTGTGCAAAGTCACCATTGGGTTGTTCGCACAACAATAGGTTTAAAAACTCACGCTCAGTACGGAAATATGCAAGTTGGTCTTCATCACGCTTAGCTTCATCGTATTGACCAGCCAAAGTCAGAAAGTTTCTTGCCTGACCCAACAAGTCCAAGCCGATATTTGCTAAGGCAATATCAATTTCTAGCTCAGGTGCATGCCCGCACCATTCAGCCAAACGCTGAGATAAAACCAGTTGACTGTCGCCAATATGTAATAAGAATTTAGATAAAACTGAATGATTCATTTGCCATTCCCCTTACATGTGCTCAATGCCATCTGGGATATGGTAAAAAGTCGGATGACGATAAACCTTGTCTAAAGAAGGATCGAAAAATTCAGCTTTTTCATCTGGCTGTGATGACTTAATCAGTTCTGAACGAACTACCCAAATGCTAATTCCTTCATTACGGCGCGTATAAACATCGCGAGCATGTTGCAGTGCGATTTCATCATCAGGTGCTCTTAAGCTACCTACATGACGGTGGCTTAAGCCTTGTTTACTACGTACAAATACTTCGTAGAGTGACCAGTTGTTTTTATCTTCCATTTTGATTTCCTCAAATTTTTCCATAAATCTTGTTAAGCCACTTTGTTCGCTTCAAGCTGCTGTTTTTTCGCGTAGACCACTGCTGCATCACGAACCCATTTGCCGTTTTCCCATGCTTTACGGCGTGCTTCGATACGCTCGTGATTACATGGTCCACGTCCGGCAATCACTTCATTAAATTCGTGCCAGTCGATCTCGCCAAACTCATAGTGGCCTGTTTCTTCATTGAACTTTAAATCTGGGTCCGGTACTTCCAAGCCAAGTTGCAACACTTGAGGTACGGTGTTATCGACAAACTTTTGACGTAATTCATCGTTACTAAAGCGTTTGATTTTCCACGCCATGCTTTGCGCGCTGTTTGGAGAATGCTCATCACTTGGACCAAACATCATCAGTGCTGGCCACCAGTAGCGATTTACTGCATCTTGTGCCATCTGTTTTTGTTCTGGCGTTCCGTTTGCCAAAGCCATCATGGCTTCAAAACCTTGACGTTGGTGGAAACTTTCTTCTTTACAAATGCGTACCATTGCACGTGCATATGGCCCATATGAAGTACGGCAAAGCGCAACTTGGTTCACAATGGCTGCCCCATCGACAAGCCAGCCAATTGCAGCGACATCTGCCCAAGTCAAAGTTGGATAGTTAAAGATTGATGAGTATTTCATTTTCCCATCAATTAATTTTTCCATCATGTCATCACGGTCTGCACCTAAGGTTTCTGCTGCGCTATACAGATATAAGCCATGACCCGCTTCATCTTGTACTTTCGCAAGCAAAACCGCTTTACGTTTTAAAGTTGGTGCGCGAGTAATCCAGTTTCCTTCAGGCAACATACCTACAATTTCAGAATGGCCATGTTGCCCAATTTGACGAATCAATGTTTTGCGATAGGCATCGGGCATTTGGTCCTTAGCCTCGATCGTAATTTCATTGGCAATATTTTGTTCAAATTTCTGGTAATTGTTTTCCATTCTTTCACTCCCTGTAGGCATCACCCTTGAATCTATTTTTCGATACACTAAAAGCAAAGTCAATCACTTTTTTAGTATCAAATTAAATCCAACCAAAAAACAAGAATTAAATAGCTGAAATTAATAAATATTAATTAAAAACAAAAAATCTTTTTACGCTTACAAATCAAAATAAAGTTGACTTTTAGACAAATTAATCTGAAATTATGAATCATATTTTTGCAATTTTTATAATTGATGTATCAAATAAAAAAGGAGTTTGGTCATGCTTGAACAAGCACACCTAGAAGGAACCTCAACTGACACAGATTTTCAGCAGTCTGAGCATCAACTGCCTCATCTTGCTTCTTATATCTATGGAACATGGCATTCGACGAGTGAAGAACTGCGCCCTGTTTATCATGCCATTACAGGTGAATCGATTTATGCCGTAAGTAGTCATGGCATAGATATGAAACGTGTTGTTCAATATGCCAAACAAAATGGTTCAGAACTGGCTAACTGGACGTTTCACCAACGTGCCAATGCATTAAAACAAATTGCCCAATATTTACTTGAGCGCAAAGAAGAGTTCTACAAACTTGCTTATGCCACAGGCGCAACTCGTAAAGATGCGTGGATTGATATTGAAGGTGGTATCCAGACATTATTTGCTTATTCAAGTCTGGTTCGTCGTGAACTTAATGACGAAAAAATTATTACCGAAGATAGCTGGATTCAATTATCTAAAAATGGAACTTTCGGTGCTAAGCACATTTTAAGCCCTAAAGCGGGTGTTGCCGTTCACATTAATGCTTTTAACTTTCCAATTTGGGGAATGCTTGAAAAAATTGCACCGACGTTACTTGCTGGTGTGCCATGTATTGTTAAGCCTGCAACCGACGGTGCCCAATTAACTCAAGCAGTTGTAAAAGCCATTGAAGAAGTACATGTGTTACCAAAAGGTTCACTACAACTCATTTGCGGTCAGACTTATGACCTATTAGAGCATTTAGGCCCACAAGACTGTGTGACCTTTACAGGTTCTGCCTACACAGGCCAAAAACTGCGTAACCACCCTCACCTCAATAAATATTCAATTCCATTTAGTATGGAAGCCGACTCGGTAAACAGTGCAATTTTAAGCCCAGAGGCAAATGAAGAAACTGTCGATTTATTTGTGCGTGAAGTCTTCCGTGAAATGACCACCAAAGCAGGTCAAAAATGTACTGCGATTCGTCGTGCATTTGTTCCTGAAAATTTGTTAGCGACTGTGCAAGAGAAGCTCACTGCCAAACTTGCTAAAGTTGTGGTGGGTGATCCTCAAAAAGAAGAAACCACCATGGGTGCTTTAGCCAGTATTAAACAAAAACATGACGTTGCAGAGAAAGTTGCCGAACTCAGCAAAGACGCAAAAATTGTTTTTGGTGGCAACGATAGTTTTACATTTAATGCAGATCATCCTGAAAAAGGTGCTTTTTTCGCTCCAACTTTATTGGTGTGCGAACAGCCTTTACAAGCGACTAATGTTCATACCACGGAAGCGTTCGGTCCTGTATGTACACTCATGCCATATCAAAACATTGAAGAACTAGCTGACCTTGTTTCGCGTGGTGAAGGTAGCCTAGTGGCTTCTGTCGTTAAAAATAACGATGAGAATATTGAGCAGATTATTCAAAAAATTGCGCCTTGGCATGGCCGTGTGCATGTACTTGATGCAGAATCGGCAAAAGAAAGTACAGGTCATGGTTCACCACTTCCGCATTTAGTACACGGCGGACCTGGTCGTGCAGGTGGTGGTGAAGAGTTAGGTGGTATTCGCGCCGTTAAACACTATATGCAGCGTACTGCAATTCAAGGTTCTCCAAACAGTCTGACGCAAATTACCCACTCATGGACTGCTGGCTCAAAAGTTAATGAAGACCGTGTACATCCATTTAAAAAGTCTTTTGATGAGTTAGTAATTGGTGAACGCCTATTAACAGCGCGTCGTACAGTCACCGAAGCTGATATTGTCAATTTTGCTTGTTTAAGCGGTGACTACTTCTATGCACATACCGACAAAATTGCAGCTGCCGAGTCTTTCTTTGGTGAACGTGTGGCACACGGCTACTTCATTGTGTCTGCCGCAGCAGGTCTATTTGTAGATGCAGCACAAGGCCCTGTAATTGCCAATTATGGTATGGACAACTTACGTTTTGTTGAACCGGTTAAAATTGGTGACTCAATCCAAGTTGAACTCACCTGTAAACAAAAAACACCTAAACCACAAAAAGACCCGTCTCAGCCTGCACATGGCGTTGTGGTATGGGATATTAAAGTCAAAAACCAACGCGGTGAACTTGTCGCAACTTACGACATTTTAACTTTAGTTGCTCGCGAGGCTTAATGTTTAAAATGAGATGGGGTCACCTCGTCCCCATCTCATTTTTTTAACACTCAATGGCGTTAACAGCGAGACCACCTTTTGAAGTCTCTTTATATTTCTCAGACATATCTTTACCTGTTTCCTTCATAGTCTGAATGACTTTATCTAGTGTGACAAAGTGTTCATCGTCATCATGAAGTGCCATTTGGGCTGCATTAATGGCTTTTACAGCCGCAATTGCATTTCGTTCAATGCAAGGCACCTGAACCAAACCACCAATCGGGTCACACGTTAACCCTAAATTATGTTCAAGCCCAATTTCAGCCGCATGCTCCACTTGCTCAGGTGAGGCACCTAAGATTTCGGCTAAACCTGCTGAAGCCATTGCACATGCCGAGCCGACTTCTCCCTGACACCCTACTTCTGCACCAGAAATAGAAGCATTGAGTTTACATAAAATGCCAACGGCTGCCGCACTTAAAAAGAAACGAACCACTTTATCTTCGGAAAAGTCTTTAGAGAAAGTCACGTAGTAATATAAAACTGCCGGAATAATTCCTGCGGCCCCATTTGTAGGTGCCGTCACTACTCGACCGCCAGCAGCATTTTCTTCATTTACCGCTAAGGCAAATAAATTGACCCATTCCATCGCATGAAAAGTCGTCACAATCAGGTTTGAGTTTTTCTTATTTAATAACTTATCGTGAATTTTTTTAGCCCGACGTTTTACGTTTAATCCGCCCGGTAATATGCCTTCATTAATTAATCCGTTGTGAATACATTGCTGCATCACTTTCCAGATTTCCATAATCTTGCTACGAATCTCAGCTTCACTCCGCCAGCTTTTTTCATTTTCAAGCATTAACTCGCTCACTGATAAATGATGAGTTCTACATAAGCTTAAAAGTTCAGCCGCACTGTGAAATGGATATGGAACTTTAACGTCGTTGGTTTCAGTTTGGGTATGTGTTAATTGTCTTTCACTGACAATAAAGCCACCACCAACCGAATAGTAAGTTTCTGTATATAAAATTTCTTGAGCCCCGTTATACGCAATCAGTTCCATTGCATTGGGGTGATAAGGCAAAGATTCATCTAAAAAAAGCACATCATGCTTATAGTCAAAAGAAATACTCTTTTGCTGATTAAGCTGGATGGCTTTATTTTCAAGAACATCTTCAATCAAGCTTGTACTTACTTGAGTATCAATATGTTCAGGGTCAAAACCCATTAAACCTAACAGAACAGCCTTATCTGTCGCATGACCAACACCAGTTGCCGACAGCGAACCGTATAACTTCACCTGAACTCTAACCGTGGCTTGTAAATCGTTTTGCTTCAATAAATCTTCCACAAAACTGTATGCCGCACGCATTGGTCCAACTGTATGGGAGCTAGATGGGCCGATGCCAATTTTAAAAAGATCAAATACACTAATAAACACGTGATCCTACCTTCGATTCATTATTATTCGTATGTTCGTCATTATTGTGTCCTTTCGGATAGCTCTAAAATTATCATTAAGCCAAGTACAAATCACGAATAACTCTTCGGCAGTAGCACAAAAAGACAACGGTTGAACAATCACTATAAATAACTTTGTTCACAGCCATAACTTTTGTAGTTTTTATTAACAAATATAAATGTATTAGCGCCCCCTTCCTTAAAACAAGTACAGGAAGTTGTACAAATAAAAAACTACAAATATTAGCCATTAGTCGCACCTCCCTATTTTTATTCATTTTTGCTGGTAAAGTGCTTTACATGGTTTGATACAACCTACTTAACTCAGATGCATAATTCACCTGTTCTTGCATCTGATGTTTTTCTGCCTCTAGTCCGCTAGGGGCTTTTTTTATTATTGATTTAAATACTGATATATTAAATTTCTAGAGATAATTAAAGACAAGAAAAATGGATCGAGTTTTCAAATTAAGTATTTTAAGTTTTCTGGTTTTATTGTTAAGTGGTTGTATTGGCTGTTATAACCCGACAGGCTGTAACCGTGATACTTCGCCTTATTTCTATACAAAACAAATCACTCAAGTCAAAGGCGTAACAGTTCCTGTTGGAACAAAACTGGTTTATAAATCTCAAAAGTCCAAACAGAAAAATGAGCAAACTGCACCCCTTAAAGAAGAACATATAACAGGAATAAAGTTACCAAAAGATAGCGCTATGCTTTGGGGAGGAATGCCCACCAATCATCTCCTTCAATTTACTAACTCTGAAATGCAAGGATTTACAGCCTACCGAGCACAAGAAGCTCCAACTGTATATTCCAATCAATTTTTAAAACTCTGGAAAGAATGTGATAGTGATTTAGATATCTCGATCAAAAATAAAAATGACTGGAGCTTTAATCCTGCAAATATGAAAATTATTGGATGCGGAATTAACTATCAAGAAAGAGCATCATACAACACCAACAATCCAAGCCAAGACAAAGTGGATATTTTTCTCATCAAAATTAATCAGGCTTTACAGAAGCTGCCACAACAAAAAGAGTATCCTGTCATTCACTATGCTGAAAATTAAAATAGAAAAAGCCCACATTTCTGTAGGCTCTTTTCTTTAAAATTTGATTTACCAAACTTTAATTATACACATTAACCACAGGTTGCTTGAGTAATTTTCTTAGAAGCAGGATCAATAGTAACTTTAACTCGGTTTGTACGATAATCCATAGTCATTGGTTGACCTGGAGCCACTTTGCGCACAATTTCTGATTTAGTTTTTTGTTTAATTTGATCATCAGTAAGGTCAGATTGACCCACTAATTTTTGAGCTTCTTCTGCTACACAGTTCGCTTGGTTATCACGGAATAATTTCCATTCTTCCACGACTTGGCCATTTGGTAAGTGACAATACCCAACCTGACCATTTGCTTCATTTCTAATTTCTAATTTCCCGCCTTGTTCAACACAATATTGACTAGCTGGGTTTGGTGAACCAATTTTTGGTGGAGTTGGATCTTTATGTTGTACAGATGAACAAGCCGTTAACGAAACAAGCGCTAAACCAAGAAAGATAATTTTTTTCATAAATTTTTGCTTCTTAATAAAAAAACTAAAGATATCAAAAAAATTCATGTTTCATGTGTCTTGTTTACAATAAAAAACTCACTTGGAAGTTCTATTCACCATTTCTTTAATTGATTGGAATTTAAGATTTTCCTTTCTAAAAATAATTATCAAAATATTGCGATCATGGCCTTTCCAAAATTCGTGGTCCAGATCCCTCTTGCCCCAAAACATCTTCTGGATTTCTTAAAGGGCATTGCTCTAGTGATAAGCAACCACAACCAATACACCAGTCCATTTCATCCCGTAACCTCGTTAATTTTTGAATACGGTCATCCAGATCTTTTCGCCAATGGCTTGATAACTCTTTCCACTGTTTAGCTGTTAATTTGCTCCCCATAGGATATGCGCTAAGAGCCTCTTTAATTTCATTTAAAGGAATTCCTACTCTTTGAGCAACTTTAATAATCGCAATATATCTTAAAACGATTAATGGAAAGCGACGCTGATTACCATTGGTTCTTATACTTTTTATCAGCCCCTTCGCCTCATAAAAATGTAGGGTCGAGACAGGTACTCCACTCCTTTTTGCAACTTCCCCCACAGTCAAAACTCGACTAGAGTCAGCTTTTTTATTTTCACTTATCATGTTTAACCTCAACTTTACTCGAGGTTTATAAAAGAGCATCTTTACTTTGTCAAATAAAAATCCAAACACCTTAACTGCTAAAAACCACTTTTATGAGCTTATCGCTCTTAACTTTTCTATAAAAGCTGAAAAAATAAATTTGATACGATTATTAATTCAATTAAATTTATAAAATGAGCTGCTGACATTTAAATTTAAGAAATTAATTTTGTAGGGTACATGGGCACCCGCAAACCCAAAACATGTTGTAAACGAAAGGCATTGGTGCTCCTAATGGATAGACCTTAGCTTGTTCGATTTTATAAGTTTTTTTACGTGACTCAATGTGAAGTATATTATCGTAGCGAGCAACTACAATTCCCTTTTTATATAATTTTTTCCGTTCATTCTTTGCATCAAATTTATATACCAAAAAGTAAACTTTTTCTCCTACGCTGATCTTTGAATGATTAACCATAATGTAACCATTACAATACTTACATTGCCAATCTTTCATATCTCAAATAATCACACACTTAAATTTAAAAACACATCGAATTTTATAGTATAGATTTATTAAAGCTACAAATCTAAAGAAATATTTTAATTGAAAAAATAAGGTTTATTTGTGACAGACATCACAATAAAGATATAGAAATTTCAAACTATATCTAGAAACATCAATCACTTACCTAGCCAATTTTTAATATTATTTTTTTAAAAAATATTAAATTTATCTATATTTTATATTACTATATAATATTTCGATTAATAAATCCAAAAGTGCCTATATAAATAATTTTAATATTTAATAATCTAATTGTTTCATTATATTTAACTAAACCACAAATAAAGTAATAAATAAATTTCAAGATATTAAATTAATTTCATGTTTAATTGAAAATAATTCAGTTCACATTATACAAAATAAAAATATATAATTATTAGAATTGCAATTTAATTTTTTATTATGTCAACTCAACGTTTAAAATTAGAACTCCCATCTGGACATGATCAGTTATTACTTCATTCTTGCTGTGCTCCTTGTTCAGGAGAAGTTATGGAAGCATTAATTGATTCTGGAATTAAATTTTCAATATTTTTTTATAATCCCAATATTCATCCGGTAAAAGAATATCTCATCCGTAAGGAAGAAAATATTCGTTTTGCAGAAAAGCATAATATTCCATTTATCGATGCAGATTATGATACGGATAATTGGTTTGCTCGAGCTAAAGGTATGGAAGATGAACCAGAACGCGGTATTCGTTGTACCATGTGTTTCGATATGCGTTTCGAGCGAACTGCCCTTTACGCACATGAACACGGCTTTAGTCTCATCAGTAGTTCGTTAGGAATTTCTCGTTGGAAAAATATGGCTCAAATTAATGATTGCGGAATTCGAGCAGCATCCAATTATCCAGATATTCAATATTGGGATTATAACTGGCGAAAAAATGGTGGCTCTAGTCGAATGATTGAAATCAGTAAGCGAGAGGAATTCTATCAACAGGAATATTGTGGTTGTGTATATTCTTTACGTGATACCAATCGTTGGCGTATGAGTAATGGTCGAGACCGAATTAAACTGGGTGTTAAGTTTTATAGTAATGCCATGGAAGAAGATTAAAACTTATTCTCCTTAAAAAATTAATTCATTCTAAGCTATATTTATTCCTAATAAAAAGAGGCCACATCTGGAGAATGTGGCCAAAAGGTGTACTGTACTGAGCTTTGATATTATTAGAATAATGAAGTTAGCTTAAAATAAGATTAATAAATCTTTTAAATTTAAATTTTTTAAAATTTCATCAAATATTTAAATCGAATAAATACTTTGCCCTTCTCATTAAAAATAAAATCACTCTAAAATCGAGATATAATTTTGAAAAGTTTAGCTATTTTACTTTTTGATACTGATGGCTAGTCTCTTAATATTTTCCACCATTTCCTCAGGTTGATGTGCAGCATAGCCTAACATAACTGCTGCTTTTTTCGACTCAAGTTGACAATATCTTGATAGAGGTTGAATCTCCAAATCTAATGCCGAGCAATGAGAAATAAACTCCTGCTCTGTCCATGGTGCTTTTAACCAACATATAAGATGAATGCCTGAATCTGTTGGCTGAACGTCGAGTACATCTGAGAAGTGTTCATTAATAGCGTTAATCAATACTTGTTGACGCTCATAGCATGCCTTTCGAACTTTACGTACATGTCGAGCATAGTGGCCTTGTTGAATGAATAAGGCTAAAGCGACCTGCTCTAAATATGAACTTCGTACATCAGTATAGTATTTAGCTGCACTAAAGGTTTCAATTAATGCTTCAGGTACAACCATGAACCCTAAACGAAACTCTGGAAACATCATCTTGGTAAAAGTGCCAGAATAAATGACTCTTTGCTGCTGATCTAAACCTTGTAGTGCTTGAATTGGGTGAGTGCCATAGCGAAACTCACTATTATAATCGTCTTCAAAAATCCATTTTTCTTGTTTGTTTGCCCAATCTAATAAAGCAAAACGGCGAGCTAAACTTAAAGTTCCCCCTAAAGGAAACTGATGTGAAGGTGCTGTATAGACCAGTTTGCTTTTGAAGTAATGATTTGTAATGTCAGAGATTTGCATTCCCTCCTCATCACTCTCGATCAAATTTATCTGAGCACCAAAACTTCGAAAAATCTTAAAAGCTGCATCATATCCCGGCTCATCCAAACACACTTCATCATTTGCTTGTAGCAAGGCATAGGCTGTTAAATGAATAGCTTGCTGCGTTCCGTTTACGATAATAATTTGCTCTTCGTTGCAGTTCAGCCCTCGAGTGGAGCGAACATATTCAGAAATTGCCTGACGCAAAGGTAGATAGCCACGTGGGTCGTAAAATTGACCAAGCTGATAATACGACTGCCGCCAAGCTTGCGTTAATAACTTGCCCCACAGTTGATGAGGAAATAAATCAATACAGCCTACCCCTACATGAAATATCTTTTTCTTTTTACTTAACCATGACTGCTTTCGCCATGAATCCAATAAAGTTTCAAGATTTGGATTAATATTTAAGGAACGATGAGTATTTTTAGACGTTTCTTTTGAATTTTTTTGAACATGTATTAACTGATCTGGCACAACCTCAGCAACATAGGTACCCGAACTTGGTTTGGTAAATAAATATCCCTCATCCAGTAATCGTTCAAGAGCCGCCAATACAGAATTCCTTGAAATTGACATCATCTCTGCCAAAGCACGACTTGAGGGTAATTTTATTCCGGCAGTCAGTCTTCCATCTAAAATTGCATCACGCAAAGCCGTATATAGTCCATCTTTAATCTGGCCTTTTGGCAAAATTAAATTTGGAAAAGATGCAGAAATTGGAGCGGCCATATCAAAACTGGTACTGTGAAAAATATCAAAAGTGTATCTTATAAAAATACCACTATCAAAACTACACTCTAGTTGTCGACTTTTTTATTACTTTAAAACAGAGTGTAATTATTATGCAAAATCAAAATCTTCAAATCGTTTCTGTTCAGCAACAAGATTATTCACAATGGGAAATATATTGGCTTGCTTACCAAAATTTTTATCAAGTGAATTTACCCCTTCATGTCACAAAAGTAACATGGGAACGTTTCTTCGATGAAAATGAACCTGTGTACTGTGCCGTTGCTAAACAAGGTGAGCAAGTTTTAGGAATTGTGCACTATGTTATTCATCGTTCAACATGGGCAAAAAATACTTACTGTTATCTAGAAGACCTCTATGTTTCACCTGAAGTTCGTGGACAACACATTGGTAAACAACTCATTGAATATGTGCAGAAGCAAGCTATCGAACACAACTGTGACCGTTTATATTGGCATACTCAAGAAACCAATGTAACAGCGCAAAAGCTTTATGACTGGATTGCACAAAAACCAGGAATTATTGAATATCGTATGCCTTTGAACTAAAAAAGTGAAAACACCAAAAGCTGGAGTGCTTTTGGTGTCTAAATTTTAGTACGAATACGCTGAATCACTTTGTCATTAATAGTTGAGCATTGATTAAACGCAGCAAAACGCTTGAGCTCTTGTTCCAGTTCGAAGAAGAAGAGCTCCTTATTTTTTACTGTTTTTTCAAGATGCAAGCTAATCACTTCTAATTCTTTGATAGACCGATGCGCTTTACAATCTACTCGGCCTACTAACTCATCTTGATATAGAATCGGCAAACAAAAATAACCATATACTCGTTTGGCCGCTGGTACATAGCATTCAATGCGGTAATCAAATTCAAATAAAGAAGCTAGACGGTCACGATGAATAAGAGAATTATCAAAAGGTGACAGTATTTTTAAACCGAACTCAGTATTAAACTTTTGTTCTAATGCAGCGACCTCCACATATAGCATTTGACCTTTCTCAAGCTTAATTGCTGATACAACACCTGCGTCAATTTGCTCCTTCAGAACGACACGCATAGTTTCTTTTAAATCATTTTTCTTTAAATGAACTAATTGTTTCCATGTAAATGCACCATGTGCTCGAAGCGTATTATTAAATAAATACTGCGCATATTCATAAAGCGTAGGCATACTTAAATCAATATTTTCAGGCAAGCAGCGCTCGGTCAAATCAAAGACCTTTTCCATTCCGTTGCGCTCACAGATCATCAGGTCACCCTGCATATATAACTGCTCAAAAGCACGACGGCCTGGTCCGGTATTCCACCAGTTTCCCAAACTCTTTTTATTATTTTTATCAATATCACGTAGACGAATTTTTCCTTCAGCACGAACACGGGCCAAAATTTCATTCATGAGGTGTTGATCACCTCTATTGAAATAACGGCTTTCTCCGTTCCTGACAGACATCATGGCAGGCAATGCATAGCGATAATCTTTCATAGGAAGATACGATGCGGCATGATACCAATATTCAAAAATCTGCCGCTCACCAACCAAACTATTGAGATGACTTAGCTCATAATCAGGTAGTCGGCTCCACAATATATGGTGATGAGCTCGCTCTACAACCGATATGGTATCAATCTGCACATATCCTAAATGCTCAATAGCCTGTAAAGTTCCATCCATGCCTTTTGCAAATCGACTGGTTTTTCCTAAGCCTTGATTAAATAAAGTGAGCTGTTTCAAAGAAGAAGTCATAGAAATCAAATATTGTTGTATTCATTTAGAAATGGAAAAATTTCAATTCTATAGTATCACTATTCCCTCATTTGCTTGTGATTATAGGAACAGCAATTCTTAAAAAAAGAATCTCGGCTAACTGAATGTTTTACAGACTCCCTTTAAAATAACTTTTGGGATTCAATCTAATTACTAAAATAACAACTAATATCACACTGACTAAATGAAAAAGCCATCCTGCTTTATAAGCCCCCGTAAGATCATGCAAAATTGCAATAATCCACGGCGGGATTGCTGCCAGTAAAAAACCACCACCCTGCATCAGTGCAGATAAAGCACCTGCATGAGTCGGTTCATCAAAATGGTCTAATGCAACGATAAGCGTTAACGCAAAACATCCACCCAAACCCACGCCCAAACAAATTGCCCAAAGCATAGAGGCAAAATCAGGGATAAAAGCTATTCCAGAGAACCCGACTAGTTGCATTGCTAACGTAAACCATAACCATGGACGTCGATCTTTATATTTTCTAGCTAAAACAGGCAAAATGAGCGCTGAAGCTGCTTGGCTCAAGGCCAGCAAAGCGAGTAATTTTCCACTTTGTGCTGCACTCCAACCCTGATCTTGAAAAGAAGGTGCCAACCACGCTACCACTGACGAGTAGCCACCATTTACAAATCCAAAGCACATCATTAATAACCATGTTCGAGATTGATTTAACAACTTGCGTACAGGCGCATGATGAATGGATGAACTAACTTTTATAGGTAAAAAGACAAGCGCCAATATAAATGCAAATAAAGCTGGAATAGTAAAAAAAGCCAGACCAATCGACCAGACACCCGTTATATTTGAAATTATGGGAGCTAACCATGCACCTAGTGCTCCTCCTCCCATAAGCATAGCCGAATAAAGCCCCATCATCGGCCCAATATATTGGCTAAATTCTCTTTTAATCATGCCGGGAAAGGCCACTTGTATCATCGCAACGCCAAATCCAATTACTATTGCACTAAGAATTAATCCTTCGGATGTAGGCAATAAAAATCGGACAGCACATCCTCCACAAATGGCCAGTAATGCACCAAGAATAGCTTTTCGTTCGCCGACATAGTTCTGCAATATTGGGCCAACAAATGCAACAATCCCCATAAGCATCATCGGTAGCAAAGTAAGTAGTGCTATCCCTTGTAAGCTTAAACCAGTGGCTGTTCGAATATTGGCAATCAATGGTCCAATACTAGTTATAAAAGGTCTTAAATTAAGGCCCACCAAAGCTACCGTTACAACAAGCATGGGACGAGTCAAAAAAACTCCAGACTGCTTCATTCTTCTGGGCCTAAATTCTTGGCTTGATAATTCTTCCAATGCACATAAAGATCAGTGCGGTTTTCAACTCTGATCGGTATATATTGAATTTTCATTGATTGTTCAGAAAACGGCTTGGCAAGCTCAATATATATTTCGGCTGTAGACAAACCAAATGGTGTTCCGTCTTCATTAGAATATGCATAGCTCACCGACTTGATACCTGCTAAACGCATTGCAGCCATACACATTGGGCATGGATGACCACTTGCATACACAGAACAACCTTCTAAATTGGCAGTTCCTAAAACTTGGCTGGCTGCACGAATCGCCAGTAATTCGGCATGTGCAGTGGGATCGTTGGTTGTCAGAATCTGATTTACACCTGAAGCAATAATTTCTCCATTCTTAACAACTACTGCTCCAAATGGTCTGCCACCTTTTTCAATATTGTTATAGGCAAGCTCAATCGCATTACGTAAAAACTGTTCACCTTTTTCCATTATGTACTCTCACTTTTTATTTTGCACCAGCTGCAAGAAGTCTTTTTTCAATTTCGGGGTAGCCTCGAGAACGCGCATGTTGTAATGGCGTAATGCCGTCTTTATCTGCTAAGTTCGGATCAGTCCCTGCTTTTAATAAAAGCTCTACAATGCGTTGATATTTTGGTTCTCCATTGCCCAAAATAATGGCCTCAAGCAATGCGGCCCACCCGAAATTATTGACATGATTAACATCTACACCAAATGTACGAACCGTTTCAACATGGCCTCGCTCCGCTGCAGGAATGAGCGCAGTCCCACCGTAACGATTAGTACTTTTTAAATCGGCACCATGCATAAGTGTCATTCTTAGAATTTTTAAATATCCTTGTGCGCCAGCATACAAATACGGACTGTCTTGAATATTATCTTTTGCATTTACATCGGCACCAGCCTCTATCAGCATATGAGCAGCATGTACATTATTTGCTCTTGTAGCGACCATCAAAGCAGTCGAACCAGTTTCATCTCTCTCATCAATTAAAGCTTTTTGAAATAAAATCCGTTTAATAGATTGTGTATCATTATTTATCACTGCCTGATGTAAAGGATACTCACCCATTGCATTCGTCATATTTGTAAAACCCGAAGCCCCTAATACGACAATCAGATTCATCCATATTAGTGACTTACGCATGCTGGTCTCTCAATAGAAATTTATGGCAAAACATTTTGCAAATAGAATAAACACCACCAAAAGTATTTGGAAATTAAATTATTTAATCGATAGTATTAAGATTATAAATACTTATCTTATCGGCTTTTGAGTATGGCGGTCCCTAATATGTTTGATCCTCGCCTTTTACGTGCTTTCGTCACTATTTTTGAAACTGGCGGTTTTACCGCAGCTGCCGATCGATTACACCTGACTCAATCAACAGTTAGTCAGCAGTTAGCACGACTTGAAGAATCTGTCGGTCATGCCCTTATAGATCGGACAGCAAGACCTTTCAAATTGACGGCATCTGGAGAATATCTAATTGGTTATGCGCAAAGGATTTTGACTCTCCAACAGGAAGCTGAGGCCCTACTTAAAGATCCGGCAGGAAGTATTCCCATTCGTATTGGTTTACCAGAAGATATGATGAGTCCTGCAATGGCTGAAGTTTTCGGTATATTTGCCAAAGAGCATCGTTCCATTCGTTTAGACGTAACCTCTGGCTTGAGTCGCAACTTAACAGAACGTTATCGGAATGGTGAGTTCGATATTATTATTGTCAAAGAACCTGCGGCCAGTGCTGATCACCACGCTACATTCCCAGAAGAAATGGCATGGTTTGAAAGTTCGAATTCAACAACTGCATGGTCTGATCCCATAAGTTTAGTGACCTTTCCTCAAGGCGGACTTTATCGGGACGAAATGTTCACAACCTTAGAGCGCGAACGGCGACGTTGGTATATTGCATTTACGGGTAGTAGTCTAGAAAGCGTGTTAGTCAGTGTTGAAACAGGATTAGGATTATCTTTATTGCCTGTAGCTACGACCAATGGCCGGAGAGTACGTCGATATGATGCATTAGGAGCTGTGCCGCCTATGACCGTTTCAATTTACACATGGCTTTGTTGCACAAAGATTTGAAAGGCAAAGCGCCCCTAATTGAGCCAAATT
>ERZ941706.317-NODE-317-length-16555-cov-4.509576_pt1 | contig 16555 bp, 15 predicted proteins | sample MGYA00521232_ERZ941706 | MGnify/ENA primary metagenome ERZ941706 (study PRJEB32759, sample SAMN07749893) | skin metagenome | biome: transportation; feature: city; material: polyester macromolecule | host: Homo sapiens | place: Hong Kong:ER line | collected...
AGGCCGCGCGCGGGCAGATCTGACCCAAAGGGGGGGCTCTGGTCAGCCCCCTTCTTACCCCGTCTGCCACTGCCGGATCGCCTCGACCGGCGCGATCAGCATCACGAGGTTGAGCGTCAGATTATCGCGGATCGCGATCAGCGCGACCAGCTCCAGCGCCACCCCGAACATCGCGCTTCCCCACCACGGCAGCCGCCGCGCGATGGCGAACCCCAGCATCATGCAGCCGATGTCGCTGAGCGAGTTGAGGATGCTGTCGCCGCTATAGCCCCAGGCCATCGTCACGCTGCGATAGCGGTCGATGATCAGCGGCGAATTCTCCAGGATCTCCCACGCCGACTCGATGCCGACCGCGACCACCAGCCGCGCCGCGACGGGCCAGCGACGCAAGGCGAGCCAGCCCGCGGTATAGAAGAGCAGGCCGTGGACGACATGGCTCAGGCTGTACCAGTCGGCGATCTGTTGGCTGTTCTGGTCGGATTGGACCGCCCCATGCCACAGCGACACATGCCCGCACGGGCAGATCGGCGCGCGTCCCATAGCGTACAGCGCCGCCGCGGTCGCGATCAGCAGCGCGGCGATCAGCCGGCCACTTTTCGCCTGCGCCCACGCCTGCAAGCTTGACGCCCGGCCCAGCCCTAAGCCAGTAGCGCGCATGCCGTCCTCCCCTTGCGCCAGCGATCCGCACAACTTCCGCCGCCGCGGCATGTTGTTCGTTCTGTCCTCCCCTTCGGGCGCGGGCAAGTCCACCATCGCGCGCAAGCTGCTGGCCGACGAGCCGGGCCTGGCCATGTCGGTATCGGCGACGACGCGTAGCATCCGGCCGGGCGAAACCGACGGCAAGGACTATCATTTCGTCGACCTCGAGGAATTTCGCCGCATGGTGGCGGAAGACGAGTTCCTCGAATGGGCGCACGTCTTCGGCCACCGCTACGGCACGCCGCGCGCGCAGGTCGAGGCGATGCTGGCGGCGGGCAAGGACGTCTTGTTCGACATCGACTGGCAGGGCGCGCAGCAGCTGTTCCAGATCGCGGGCGGCGACGTGGTGCGCGTCTTCATCTTCCCTCCGTCGATGGAGGAATTGCGCACGCGCCTCACCAACCGCAACACCGATTCGGCCGAGGTGATCGATGCCCGCATGGCGCGCGCCGCCAACGAGGTGAGCCACTGGGACGGCTATGACTATGTTCTGGTCAACGACGATGTCGAGGATTGCTTCCGCGGCGTGAAGACGATCCTGGCGGCGGAACGCCTGAAGCGCTCGCGCCAGACCGGCCTTATCGGCTTCATCCGCAAGCTGACGCGGGTTACGGAGAAGCATTGAGGGGAGGGGCGAGAGCCGCCTTCCGCCCTTCCTCCGTCATTCCCGCGAAGGCGGGAATCCATAGTCACCAACCTCGATGAGCCTCACGACGGTCAGCCAGTCTGGATTCCCGCCTGTGCGGGAATGACGGGTGGGGCAGTGGGGGCGACCGCCTCACGCCGCTATACGAAGCGCGGGTTGGTCTTCCTCGGCCGCATCCAGATCGAGCGTATAGCCGATGGACGGCGCCGCCTCGCTACGCCCTAGCGACGGCTTGGCGACATTCTGACCCGTCGGCCGGAAACCGAGCTTGCGCAGGACCGCGCCCGACGTCGGATTGTCGGCGAAATGCCAGCCGGCGATCCGGCGCAGCCCCAGCGCGTGGCGCGCCATGGCGACGACCGCGCGTCCGGCCTCGGTCGCATAGCCGCGGCCCCAGGCGGCGGGGGTGAGCCAATAGCCGATCTCCATGTCCGGCCCGCCCAAGTCCATCAGCGCGATCCCGCCGACGATCGCCGGCGTACCGTCGGGCCACGTAAGGTCATGGCTCAGGATCAGGAATCGCGCCTCGTCGGGCGCATGGCCGCGCGCGCAGAAGTCCTCCGCGTCGGCCAGCGTATAGGGGGAGGGGACCCGGCTCAGCATGCTGGTGACGGTATCGTGACCGATCGCCGCGGCGAGCTCGGCCGCATCCTCCGGCCACGCGGGCCGTAGCGTCAATCTGTCGGTTCTCGCGAACATTCCTGCTCTCTCCTTGGCCACGCCGCTGCCACGCGCCTGTGACGCGGCAGGGACAGTTCGGGTCGGGAGCAAGAAAAAAGGGAGCCGGGGTGACCCGTCTCCCTTGTTTGGCTGGCATCTGCTGGCAGATGCGACCGGGTCACCCTGGTGGGCAACCCGGCTGGTTGCCCGTTATTCGGCGGCTTCCGCCATAATCTGCACCGAGCAGAATTTACGGCCGAGCTTGCCCTCGTGGAACGCCACGCGGCCGTCGACGAGCGCGAACAAGGTGTGATCCTTGCCGATGCCGACATTGGCGCCTGGATAGAATTTCGTGCCGCGCTGACGCACGAGGATGTTGCCCGCGATCGCTTCCTGACCGCCGAACTTCTTCACGCCAAGGCGACGGCCGGCCGAATCACGACCGTTACGCGACGAACCGCCTGCTTTCTTATGTGCCATGCTGCTCTACTCCTCTTCGCGCGCTGGGCTCAGCCGACCGAAACGATCTTGAGGATCGTGTGGTTCTGGCGGTGACCGTTCTTGCGGCGGTAATTGTGACGGCGGCGCTTCTTGAAGACGATGACCTTCTCGCCCTTTGCCTGCGCGACGATCTCGGCGGCGACGGTCAGACCCTCGACGCTCTTCAGCTCCGAGCCTTCGCCCGCCAGCAGGACATCACCCAGCGTGATCGATGCGCCGGCTTCGCCGTCCAGCTTCTCGACGACGATTTTGTCTCCGGCGGCGACGCGATACTGCTTGCCGCCCGTGCGCACGACTGCGAACATGGCTCTTATCACTTCCCAAGAAATATGTGCCCGCCAAGGCAGAGCCGGCGGGATTGAGCGGCGGCAGCTAAGGAATATGCGTGCCGCTGTCAACCTCTGAACCGGGGCAGCGCTGCTTTCCTGATGTGGCGATGCAGCAACAGCCGTGTGACAAACGCATGAAGCCGGTGTGACCGCCACTTGTCGCCCATTTTGAACGACATAAAGTGTCGTTGATTGTGACGGTAACGACGCCGCACGAAACGGGGGAAATTCATGAAGCGCGGAAACTTGCTGGCGAGCGTGTCGCTGTGTGTCACCACTCTGGTCTGTGCAGGCTCCGCCGCCGCGCAGGCGGTGCAGTCGGCCCCCAGTCAGGAAGCGACCGTCGACACGCAGGAGGCGAGCGACGAGGCTGCCAACCAGATCGTCGTCATCGGCAGCCGCGTCGCCAACCGCACCGCGATCGACAGCCCGGTGCCGATCGACGTCATTTCGGAAAGCGCGCTGCAGGCCTCGGGTACGGGTGAGCTCAACAAGACGCTCAACCAGCTCGTGCCCTCGTTCAACTTTCCCCAGCCTTCGATCGCCGACGGCTCGGACGTGACGCGCCCCGCGACGCTGCGCGGCCTCAACCCCGACCAGACGCTGGTGCTGGTCAACGGCAAGCGTCGCCACGTCTCGGCACTGCTGAACATCAACGGCACCGTCGGCCGCGGCGCTGCGGCGGTCGACATGAACATGCTCCCCGCGCTCGCGATCCAGCGGATCGAGGTGCTGCGCGACGGCGCTTCGTCGCAATATGGTTCGGACGCGATCGCCGGCGTCATCAACGTCCAGCTCAAGACCGCGAGCGAGGGTGGCCGGGCGCAGGTGAGCTACGGCAAATACGTCACGACGCTGGATGGTGTCGCCAACTTCAACGGCCTGCTCGGCAACACGCCCTCGCTCGACCCGACCGATTCGCGTTACCTCCAGGCGAACAGCAACGGCGAGCGCAAGGCACGCGACGGCGCGATGCTGACCTATGGCGTCAACGTCGGCCTGCCGATCGGCGATGGCGGCTTCTTCAACTTCACCGGCGAATATCGCGACCGCGACTTCACAAACCGCCAGGGCTACGACCTGCGCCCCAATTATATCCGGCCGGCAGGTGGCGGCTTCGATTCGCGTGAAGCAGGCTTCAACCGCCTCGACTTCCGCTACGGCGATGCGAAGACGCAGGACTTCAACTTCCTCATCAACACCGGCGCGCCGCTGGGATCGGCGGAATTCTACGGCTTCTTCACCTACGGCCATCGCGACGGCCTGTCGGCGGCGAACTTCCGTCAGCAGTCCGCCGCCACCAACCGCGATTTCTCCGCGATCACGGCTGCCACCACGCCGACCAACGCCAATTTTGTCGGCCTGACGCCGGACGGTTACCTGCCCAAGATCCAGTCGAACATCGACGATCTGTCGGCGACCAGCGGCATCCGCGCCGACGTGGCCGGCTTCAAGGGCGATTTCTCGCTCGGCTTCGGCCGCAATGAGCTGAACTATCGCACCGAAGACAGTGTCAACGTGTCCTTCGGCCCGCAGAGCCAGCGTTCGTTCGATGCCGGCGGCCTCGCCTTCTCGCAGATCCTGGCGAACGCCGATCTGTCGCGCCAGTTCGACGTCGGCCTCGCCGGCCCGCTGTCCTTCGCGTTCGGCGGTGAATATCGCCACGAGATCTTCCAGATCCGTCCCGGCGATCCGCAGTCGTATCAGACCGGCCCGCTCTTCCAGGCGGCGCGCACCACGACGGGGGGCAATTGCAACGCGCTGGGCGGCGTCTACGGCGGGGGTGCCGCGGCAACCGGCACCTGCACCTTCCCGGGCCGTGCCGCAGCTGCGGGTGCGCAGGGCTTCGGCGGCCTGCCCGCCTCGGCGCGCACCAACGTCAGCCGCAACAGCTATGCCGGTTATATCGAGTTCGACGCCGACCTGTTCACCGGCTTCACCGCGACCGCGGCGGGCCGTTACGAACATTACAGCGACTTCGGCGACACGGTGAACGGCAAGCTCGCGCTGCGCTATGAACTGACCGACGGCTTTGCGCTGCGCGGCTCGGTGTCGAACGGCTTCCGCGCGCCGTCGCTGCACCAGCAGTATTTCACCACCACCTCGACCAACTTCCTGGCGGGCGTGCCGGTCGACGTATCGACCGTCGCGGTCAACAGCCCTGTCGCACGGGCGCTGGGGTCGCAGCAGCTGAAGCCCGAAAAGTCGCTCAACCTGTCGGGCGGCGCGACGCTCAACCCGTTCCGCGGGTTCAACCTGACGGTCGACTATTTCCACATCAAGATCCGCGACCGCGTCGTGCTGTCGGAAAATCTGGGTGCGGCAGGCGTCGGCACGCCGGCGCAGAATAGCGCGGTGCAGGCGGTGCTGCTGGCCAACGGCTTCAGCAACGTCGGCGCGGCGCGCTTCTTCATCAACGGCCTCGACACGACGACGCAGGGTGTCGATGCGGTCGCCACCTATCGCGCGAACCTGGGCGGTCTCGGCGCCTGGAACTTCTCGGCCGCGTACAATTACACCAAGAACAAGATCGACGAGCGGCTGAACACGCTGGGGTCGCTCGCGCAGATCCCGGGACTGGTGCTGTTCGGCCGGGTCGAGGGGCTCCGCTTCGAACGCGGCCAGCCGCGTACCAAGCTGGTGTTGGCGACCGACGGCAAGATCGCCGGCGTCGGCGTGTCGGCGCGCACCACGCGCTATGGCTCGGTCATCTCGCCCGAAACGACCGCCCCGATCGCCAACCCGACCAGCCTCACGCTGCTCGGCCCGGACGACCAGGTGCTCAGCCCGAAGTGGATCACCGACTTCTCGCTGAGCTACGAATATCGCGGCGTGCAGCTGACGCTGGGCGTCGACAACGCCTTCGACGTCTATCCCGATCGCCGGCCGTTCGGCCTGCGTCCGACGAGCGTCGGCGGCAGCTATCCGGCGACCTACCAGTTCCTGCCGTACAGCAACTTTTCGCCGTTCGGCTTCAACGGGCGGTTCCTCTACGCCCGCGCGGCGATCACCTTCTGATGGAGACGGGAGGGGCGCTTCCGCGTCCCTCTCCGACCCTTAGTGCCGGTGTTCGCGACGCAGCGGGTAGCGGCCATCGGCGAAATCGCCGAACAGGCCGGGGATCGCCGGATGGTCGATCGGCTCGTCGCTGTCGTCCACCACCAGATTCTGCTGGCTGACATAGGCGACGTAGCTCGACTCCACATTCTCGGCGAGCAGGTGGTAGAAGGGCTGGTCCTTGCGCGGCCGCACGGCTTCGGGGATCGCCTCATACCATTCCTCGGTATTGGCGAAGACGGGGTCGACGTCGAAGATCACGCCGCGGAAATCGAACAGGCGGTGACGCACGACATCCCCGATCGAGAAGCGCGCATGCGTGATCGCGGGCGCGTCGATCTCGACGAGGGGCGGCCTGCCCTGCGGGGGCAGCGTACCGGTGGGATCATGACGGGGCATGGCCTCAATTTAATCGTCTTTCCGCGCTGCACAAGCACAAGGGCGCTTGCCACCACAAAACGAACCCGTTACAGGCCCGCCCTCGACCGACGGATCGCAGGGCTGAACGGCCCCGACAGACGTCTTCTGCGGAGAGGTGGCAGAGTGGTCGAATGTACCGCACTCGAAATGCGGCGTGCCTTAACGGGTACCGAGGGTTCGAATCCCTCCCTCTCCGCCACTTACTTGCATTGATTGGGTTCTGATCGGCGTCGCCGTGCGAAGCGGGCCAGCCGGCTTGTCCTGTTGCGGCTCTAACGCTCCGTTTCCTCCACGTGATGCCGGCTCCACCGTGCCGTAAAGCAGCGGTGCGCAGGTACGACGCAATGCGCCGTCTGGTGGAGAAGGACTGGACTTGAATAGAAGCGTGGTCCAGCCTCCTCAACTGATTGGGGCGTATGATGAAAAACTGGCACATCCATTCCACCTGGATCATCGGCATCTTGCTTGCGATGCTGATCGGCACAACGTCCGTGCATTGGAACTCCATTAAGGATCTGCCGGGCATTATATCGTTCGCCGTCGGACTGTCCTCGCTCATTCTTGCGGTGATCGCGATTTTCCAGTCGCTGACGTCGACAAGCAGCGTGGAAAATGCGTTGGCTGCGGTCCGGGAGGCCGCGGAAGGTGCAGGTCAAGTCGCGGTCGAGCTGGCGGCAAGTACGTCGAAGATCACCCTTGCTGCAGACGACGCCCAGCAAGCGGCCGCTGCCGCGTTGCGGGCTACTGCGGATTATGGGTCGGTTTCCAATCGCCTGTTGTCGGCAACGGAAGCCGGAAGAGAGGCAATCCACCAACTGCGCGAAGACATGAAGGGCAAGGAGGCGCAGCCTCGCGCAGACGCCGTTCAGAATGAAGACGTTCAGCCTGCCTTCGACAATGTCACGATGGGTGGTGCCGCGTTGCTTTACGCGGTCATCAAATCGTATGAAACCGGGAAGCCGTTCGTGCTTGCCGAGCTATTCTCAAAAGACATCAGCACGTCGTACGAGACGGGGTATTTGGCGGCCCTCGATAATGCGGGCCTGATATCCTATTCGATGGATAATGGCGTGTATCGGATCAAGTCGGTTAACAAGTCCATCATTGAAGCCGAGCACCCCAGCGAGCGGACATATACAAAGAAGACAACGCAGGAGGCGCACGAGCGGAGAGTGAAGCAGGTTGAGGAGTATTTCAAAGAGACAGTTTGAACTTGTCTGCTTTAGCATGACTTGGAGCGTGTCAGCGCTTTCATGCTGATTAAAACGGCACCTTTAACTTCAGCATCGCGCGTGGGCTGCTCATGCCGTTGGGGAGCGCCCCCTGTTCCGCCTCGCCGGATACGGCGGCCTTGCCGATCGTGGTGCGCGCCCGCACCGGGCGTTCGGCGTAGCGCGTATCATCGACGGGGCGCAGGCGGTTGGCGTCCGCCCGGCGGCCGCAGACGACGATCGTGCCATCGGCGTCGGGAGCGCCGCACGCGGGCTGCGGGGTGCCGGGGGCAGCGGCGGGCTTCACCGGCCGCATGTCCGCGGGCAGCGGCGGCCCCGCCACGGCCTGCATCGCCATCATCATCGCCAGCCGCATGCGCCTTGCCTTTCGCTATGCGCGTGAGGCTGACCCGCGATTGCGGCAAAGGCATGACCTATCGATAGTTGAAGCTGATGCTGATCCGTTCGCCCTTGGCGGCGTTCGGTACCACCTCGTGCCGCAACCAGCTTTCCCACAGGAAGACGCTGCCGGGCTTGGGCTGGGCATAGACGAAGGTCGCGTGCTCCTCGCCCGCATCCGGCCGCCGCGTCGGCGCCGCCATCATCATCGGCAGCCGCGGGTCTTCCAGCTTCAGCGCGCCGGCCCCCGCCGGGGTCGCGATATAGATCGTGCCGCTGACCGCGCTGTGCGGGTGGATATGCCCCGAATGCGTACCGCCGGGCTTCAGGACGTTAACCCACAGGCTGTCGAGCTTCAGCCGCCGCCCGCCGAGGTCGAATGCGCATGCCTCGGCAAAGCGCGCGACATGCTTGTTCAGCAGCTTGACGAGGTCGGCAAAGCGCGGGTCGCGCGCCGGCAGGTCGTCGAGCGAGGCGTAGGAGGTATAGCCGCGATAGCCATGCGCCTTCGACCAGGCGACGCCCGCGCGATCCTGCCGCGCGAGATCGAGGCACGCCTCTTCCAGCTCCTCGATCAGCCCGGCATCGCCCAGATCGTCCTCGTAGAAGCGCGTCGCGAACAGGGTGCGGACCGTCATTGTGCCAACCTCATCGCCACGTCATTCATGAACCGCACGTCGTCGCCATCCGCCAGCCACGGCGCCTCCGCACCGATCGCGCCGAGCATGTCGGACAGCGGGTCCAGTTCCGCCTTGGCATAATTGCCGAGCACATATCCGGTCACGCGATCCTTGTGCCCAGGATGGCCGATGCCGATCCGCACCCGGCGGAACTCCGGCCCCAGATGCTGGTCGGTCGAGCGCAGCCCGTTATGCCCCGCAGTGCCGCCGCCGCGCTTCACCTTCACCTTGAAGGGCGCAAGGTCGAGTTCGTCATGGAACACGGTCAGCGCGTCCGGCCCCAGCTTGTAGAAGCGCAGCGCCTCGCCGATCGCGCGGCCGCTTTCGTTCATGAAGGTCGCGGGCTTCAGCAGCAGCACCTTGTGGCTGCCGATCCGCCCCTCCTGCGTCCAGCCCTGGAACTGCTTCTTCACGGGCGAGAAGCCGTGCATGTCGGCGATCAGGTCGAGCGCCATGAACCCGACATTGTGCCGGTGCATCGCATATTGCGGCCCCGGATTGCCCAGGCCTGCCCAGATCTGCATGGCGCAGTGATTCCCTTACTTCGTCATCCCGGCGAAGGCCGGGATCCATGGACGCGATCGGCTTACGGATCGAGTCCCATCGGCCGCCCGAACCCATGGATCCCGGCGTGCGCCGGGATGACGAAGGTAGGTGTGCCGAACAAACGAAAAAAGGCAGGGGAGCCCAACGCCACCCTGCCCCTTTCGCAAACCGTCGATGCGGATCAGCCCTCGGCCGAATCCTCCGAAGCGACCTCGGCGTCGGCCGCATCGTCTTGCGCGGTCGGCACCGTCGGCGGCACGATCGTCGCGATCGCGAAGTCGCGGTCTTCGATCGCCGGCGTCGCGCCCTTGGGCAGGGTCACGTCGCTGATGTGGATCGAATCGCCGATCTCGCGGCCCTTCAGCGAGATGGTGAGCTCGCTGGGGATGTCGGCGGCGTCGACGACCAGCTCGACCTCGTGACGGGTGATGTTGAGCACGCCGCCCTTCTTCAGGCCGCGGCACTCCTCTTCGTCCGCGAACACGACCGGCACCGCGACGGTGACGGTGGTGTGCTCACCGATGCGCAGGAAGTCGACATGGACCGGACGGTCGGTGACCGGGTGGAACGCCACGTCCTTCGCCAGCGTGCGCTGACCGTCGATCATGATGACCGAGGTCATGAAGTGACCCGTCATCAGCGCCTTGACCAGCGCCTTCTCCTCGAGGTGAACCGAGGTCGGCTCCTTGTTCTGGCCGTAGATCACGGCGGGGACGCGGCCATCACGACGCAGCGCCCGGGAGGCTCCCTTGCCAACCCGGTCGCGCGTCTCGGCTGCGAGCGTAAGGGTGTCGCTCATGCAGAATACCTTCCGAAACGTGCTAAAGTGTCTTTCCGCAGCCTCGCCTCCAGGGATGACCAAGGCCGGAAGCGGGCGCGCATAGCGGGAAGGCGGCGGAAAAGCAACTCAGTCACCGTGCACGCGGCCGATCCACCGTTCGTGCTGAGCCTGTCGAAGCACGGGTGCCCGCAGGCGGCGGCGGCACTTCGGGCGGGCCGCCCTTCGACAGGCTCCGGGCGAACGGGAGCTGGGCAGTTCGGTAAGGTCGGCCGTCCCGCACCGACCCTCACCCTTCGCCGGCTTCGCCGTCTTATCCCCTCTCCCGGCGGGAGAGGGGAGAGGCGCGCCAGCGCCGATGGGGTGAGGGTGGGCGCGGGACGGCGTCAGTACTTCACCCGCTCCGCCTTCAGCCCCAGCTTCGCCAGCTGCACCTGCACCGAATCCGGCCCTGCCAGATGCCCGGCCCCCACCGCGATGAACACCGTCCCGGGCTTCGCCATCCGCTGCTTGATCCACTGCGCCCAGTTCCGGTTGCGATCCACCAGCAGCACCTTGGCGACCTCCGGTGAGCTCTTCAGCTCGTCGTTCATCTCGCGCGCCAGCGCATCGGGATCGCCGCGCGCCCATTCGTCGACCATCGATGCCATCTGCTTGTCCAGCGTCGGCAGTTCGTCGACCGTGCTCTCCAGGAACTGGAGCTGCGCCGTGTCGGACAGGCTGCCGAAGAACCCCAGTTGCTGCTGCGGCGTCTCGAGCCCCGACAATGGCTTCTTCGCCGCCTTCGCCGCCTCGGTGATCACCTCCTCGGGGCCATTGGCGCTATCGTAGCCCAGCTTCGACAGCGGCGCGACCGATAGCTGCGTTGCCGCGAGCCATGGGCGGAACCGATCGAGCGCATTCGCCGGCAGCCCCAGATCGGTCACCGCCTTGGTGAACGCCGCGCGCTTGCCCTCGGGCAGGCGCTGCGTCAGCGGCGGCGTGCCGACGGGCGCGACGCCGGTCGCCTGCACCAGCCCCTGCATCGTTGCCGGGTCCGGCATCACGATCTCCAGCTTCACCTCGTCCGACCGATCGAAGGCGGTCTTCACCGCCTCGTCGAACCAGGTGAGGCCCGGCTTCAGGACATGGATCGTTCCGAACAGATAGACGGTCGTGTCCTTGTCCTTCACCACCCACAAGGCAGGATCGGCATCGTTCGCCGCCCGCGCCGCGGCTTTGGAGGGCTGCTGCGCACACGCCGGCAGCGACAGGCACAAGGCGACCGCGGACATGGCGGCGGCAAGGGTTCGTATCATGCGGGGACGTATCCGTGTGATGAAGCTCGTGGCAGACGTAATGCCGCGCTGCACCACTTGCTAGACGCGGCCCTATCGGCCAAAGCCGGGCGCGTCATGGCTGCCACACCACTCTCGTTCCAGAAGATGATCCTGACGCTCCACGACTATTGGAGCGACAAGGGTTGCGTGATTCTCCAGCCCTACGACATGGAAATGGGCGCCGGCACCTTTCACCCCGCCACGACGCTGCGCGCGCTGGGGCCGGACACGTGGAACGCCGCCTTCGTTCAGCCCTGCCGCCGCCCGACCGACGGCCGCTATGGCGAGAACCCCAACCGCCTCCAGCATTACTACCAATATCAGGTCATCCTGAAGCCGAGCCCGCCCGACCTCCAGGACCTGTACCTCGGCAGCCTCGCCGCGATCGGCGTCGACATGACCCGCCACGACATTCGCTTCGTCGAGGACGATTGGGAATCGCCGACGCTCGGCGCCTGGGGCCTGGGGTGGGAAGTCTGGTGCGACGGCATGGAGGTGACGCAGTTCACCTATTTCCAGCAGATGGGCGGTTTCGACATGAAGCCCGTCGCGGGCGAACTGACCTACGGCCTCGAACGCCTTGCGATGTACATCCAGGACGTCGACAACGTCTACGACCTCGCCTTCAACGATAGCGGCGTGACCTACGGCGACGTCTTCCTCGAAAACGAACGCCAGATGTCGAAGTGGAACTTCGAGATCGCCGACACCGCCACCTTGTTCGACGCCTTCAAGAAGGCCGCGGCGGAGTGCGAGAACAGCCTGGAAGCCGGCCTGCCGATCCCGGCGTACGAACAGGCGATCAAGGCCAGCCACACCTTCAACCTGCTGCAAGCCCGCGGCGTCATCTCCGTCGCCGAACGCCAGGCGTACATCGGCCGCGTTCGCGATCTCGCCAAGGGCGCGTGCGGGGCGTGGATGGACAAGAACGGGTGGACCGCGTGAGCGACATGACCGACTTCCTCCTCGAACTCCGCTCCGAAGAAATCCCCGCGCGCATGCAGGACAAGGCGCGTGACGACCTCGCCCGCCTGTTCGCCGCCGAACTCGCCAAGGCCGGCCTCGCCGCGAGCGAGACGCTGACCTACGCCACGCCGCGCCGCCTCGCCCTGATCGCGCGCGGCCTGCCGACCGAAACGCAGGCGGTCAGCGAAGAGGTGAAGGGCCCCAAGGCCAACGCCCCCGAACAGGCGCTCGCCGGCTTCCTGCGCAAGACCGGCCTGACCCGCGAACAGCTCACGGAGCGCGACGGCGTACTCTACGCGATTACGGAGAAGCCCGGCCGCGCCACCGCAGCCGTGCTTGCCGAGGCGATCCCCGCGATCATCCGCGCTTTCCCCTGGCCCAAGTCGATGCGCTGGGGCGCCGCCTCCAGCTCGACCGAAAGCCTGCGCTGGGTCCGCCCGTTGCACGGCATCGTCGCGCTGCTCGGCGAGGATCTGGTCGACGTCGAGATCGCCGGCATCCGCTCAGGCTACGCGACATACGGCCATCGCTTCCACCATCCGGGTCAGATCACCATCGGCTCGGCGGCGGATTACGTCGAGAAGCTGCGCGCCTGCCACGTCATCGTCGACCAGGACGAACGCCGCGCACTGATCCGGCAGAAGGCGACCGCGCTCGCTGCCGACGCCGGCCTGACCCTCGTCGAGGACGAAGGGCTGGTGAACGAAAACGCCGGCCTCACAGAATGGCCCGTGCCGCTGCTCGGCCGCTTCGACGCCGACTTCCTGAGCGTGCCGCCCGAGGTCATCCAGCTCACCGCACGCGTCAACCAGAAGTATTTCGTCTGCCGCGATGCGGACGGCGCGCTCGCCAACGCCTTCGTCTGCACCGCCAACATCGAAGCGACCGACGGCGGCGCCAAGATCGTCGAAGGCAACCGCAAGGTCCTCGCCGCGCGCTTGTCGGACGCCCGCTTCTTCTACGACACCGATCTGAAGACGCCGCTCGAAGAACAGGCGGCAAAGCTCTCCAACATCGTCTTTCACGAAAAGCTCGGCACCGTCGCCGACAAGGTCGACCGCGTCGCCAAACTCGCCCGCTGGCTGGTCGAAGAGAAAATAGTCCTCCCCGGCACGGGGAGGGGGACCAGCGAAGCTGGTGGAGGGGGGGCTCCACAAGCGGTGTCGCTCGCGGAAGCCCCCCTCCACCATCAGCCTGCGGCTGACGGTCCCCCTCCCCGTACCGGGGAGGAATTAGCCGACATGGCCGAGCGCGCCGCGCGCCTCGCCAAGGCGGACCTCGTCACCGGCATGGTCGGCGAATTCCCCGAACTTCAGGGCCTGATGGGCGGCTATTACGCGGCCGCGCAGGGCGAACCGCAAGAGGTCGCCGACGCGATCCGCGACCACTACAAGCCGGTCGGGCAAGGCGACGACGTTCCAACGGCGCCAGTGACGGTGGCAGTGTCGCTGGCGGATAAGCTAGATACGCTTGTTGGTTTCTTCGCAATCGGCGATCGCCCTACAGGATCTAAGGATCCTTTCGCGTTGCGTAGAGCCGCATTGGGGTTGCTATCGCTCATAATTGATAATGGCCTTCGCCTGCCATTAATGGCGTCATCGTTCTGGAGCGAGACTCACCAAGAAGGCGTCGTCCATATTGGTCGGCCAAGTCGCCGCAGAACCGCTGCATTTAAAAAGGACCTAACGGAACAGGAGCTTTCGCTTTCCAAGAGCCTTCACTTGGACGTCAGGGCCAACTCCATTTTCTACAGCTTGAAGACCGAGCTTGATGCGCGCGCAACTCTCCCGGATTTCCTTGCCGACCGCCTCAAGGTCCAGCAACGCGAAGCCGGCGTCCGCCACGACCTGATCGACGCGGTGTTCGCGCTCGGCGGCGAGGACGATCTCGTCCGCCTGCTCGCGCGCGTCCGCGCGCTGCAAGCCTTCGTCACCACCGACGACGGCGCCAACCTGCTCGCCGGCTACAAGCGCGCCGCGAACATCCTCAAGAAGGAAGCGTACACCCCCGATACGGAGGGGAATCCGAAAACGCTGTCCTACACGCCCGAAAAGGCAGAGGCTGATCTGATCGCCGCGCTCGACTCGGCCGAACCCGCCGCCGCAGTAGCGGTCGCGGCCGAGGATTTCGAGCGCGCGATGGCGGCCCTCGCATCGCTGAGGGCGCCGATCGATGCGTTCTTTGACAGCGTGACCGTCAACGATGCCGATCCGGCAAAACGCGCGGCGCGCCTCGCTCTGCTCGCCCGCGTGCGCGCCGCGGTGCACAGCGTCGCCGATTTCTCCAAGATCGAGGGGTGACGAAAACACCCTCCTGCGTGTGACTTTTGTGACCTTTCGATCCTCCGTTAAGCTCGTCATCCTCCCCGGGACCGGCTCAAAACGTAAGCTCTAAGGACCAGCGATGACCCAATACGTGTACCGTTTCGGTGGCGGCGTTTCGGACGGCGGAAAGGGCGACAAGAACCTGTTGGGGGGCAAGGGCGCCAACCTTGCCGAAATGGCCTCGATCGGCCTGCCGGTGCCCCCCGGCTTCACGATCAGCACCGCGATGTGCACGCGCTATTACGAAGAGGGCGAGCAATTCCCGCAGAGCCTTCGCGATGAGGTCGCACAAGGTATCACGCATATCGAAGGGGTTACCGGCAAGAGCTTCGGCGACGCGGCAAATCCGTTGCTCGTCTCGGTCCGCTCCGGCGCCCGCGTGTCGATGCCTGGCATGATGGACACCGTCCTCAACCTCGGTCTCAACGACACGACGGTCGAGGGTCTGGCGACCAAGTCCGGCGACGAACGCTTCGCCTGGGACAGCTACCGCCGCTTCATCCAGATGTACGCCGACGTCGTGCTCGAACTCGACCATGGTGCGTTCGAGGAAGCGCTGGAGATCGCCAAGGAGGACAATGGCTACACGCTCGATACCGAGCTGACCGCCAGCGATCTCAAGGCGTTGGTCGCCGAATATAAGAGCCTGGTGGAAAAGGAATGGGGCAAGCCCTTCCCGCAGGACGTCCACGACCAGCTGTGGGGCGCGGTCGGCGCGGTGTTCGGATCGTGGCAGTCGGAGCGCGCCAAGGTCTATCGCCGGTTGAACGACATCCCCGCCGACTGGGGCACCGCGGTCAACGTCCAGGCGATGGTCTTCGGCAACATGGGCGACACGTCGGCCACCGGCGTCGCCTTCACCCGCGATCCCTCGACCGGCGCCAATGCTTATTACGGCGAGTTCCTGATCAATGCGCAGGGTGAGGACGTCGTCGCCGGCATCCGCACGCCCCAGTACCTCACCAAGACGGCGCGCGAGGAAGCAGGCGCCAAGCCCGCCTCGATGGAAGAGGCGATGCCGGAGGTCTATGCCGAGCTCGCCGCCGTCTTCGACCGGCTCGAAAAGCACTATCGCGACATGCAGGACATCGAGTTCACGGTCGAACAGGCCAAGCTCTGGATGCTCCAGACCCGCTCGGGCAAGCGCACCGCCAAGGCCGCGCTCAAGATCGCGGTCGACATGGCGAGCGAAGGCCTGATCACCCGCGAAGAGGCGATCGGCCGCGTCGATCCGATGGCGCTCGACCAGCTGCTCCACCCGACGCTCGATCCCGATGCACCGCGCGACGTGATCGCCAAGGGCCTGCCCGCCAGCCCTGGCGCGGCCTCCGGTGCGGTCGTGTTCGACGCCGACACCGCTGAAAAGCGCAAGGCGGCGGGCGACAAGGTCATTCTGGTCCGCGTCGAGACCAGCCCTGAGGACATCCACGGCATGCACGCCGCGGAGGGCATCCTCACGGCGCGCGGCGGCATGACGAGCCACGCCGCCGTCGTTGCGCGCGGCATGGGGCGTCCTTGCGTCTCGGGCGCCGGATCGCTGTCGATCTCGGCCAAGGACAAGGTGATGAAGGTCGCCGGTCGCGAGATCCGCGAAGGCGACGTCATCACCATCGACGGCGCCAGCGGCGAGGTGATGGCCGGTGCGGTCGCGACCGTGCAGCCCGAACTCGCCGGCGACTTCGGGACGCTGATGGAATGGGCCGACGGCGTCCGCCGCCTGAAGGTGCGCGCCAATGCCGAAACCCCGCTCGACTGCCAGACGGCGCGCGATTTCGGCGCGGAAGGCGTCGGGCTGTGCCGCACCGAGCACATGTTCTTCGACGCCGCCCGCATCACCGCGGTCCGCCAGATGATCCTCGCCGACAGCGAAGACGGCCGCCGCGCCGCGCTCGCCAAGCTGCTCCCCGAACAGCGCAGCGACTTCACCGCGATCTTCGAGGTGATGGCGGGGCTGCCGGTGACGGTGCGCCTGCTCGATCCGCCGCTGCACGAGTTCCTGCCGCAGACCGATGACGAGATC
>ERZ941706.318-NODE-318-length-16546-cov-4.755503_pt1 | contig 16546 bp, 12 predicted proteins | sample MGYA00521232_ERZ941706 | MGnify/ENA primary metagenome ERZ941706 (study PRJEB32759, sample SAMN07749893) | skin metagenome | biome: transportation; feature: city; material: polyester macromolecule | host: Homo sapiens | place: Hong Kong:ER line | collected...
AAACTGGACTGAGTTCCCTTCCTCCGGTGATCTACTATTCGGAACAGCTATTTAGTATCGTTGGTAGGCACAGCCAGCTTGGTGCTCACCTGGTTGCCGTAGTAGGGCTCTTTGTCATTGAAGGGGCTGGTACGAATGAATAGGGTGACATGGCGACAGCACATTCCCTCTGCCCGGAGTTTTTCAGCTGCACGTTCCATATATCCTGCGAGGGCTTGATGCATGGAATTCATGTGTGTGATCCGTTCACCGAATGATCGGGAGCAGATGATCTGCTGTTTGGCTTGTGTGTCCTGCTCCAGGCTGGCGCATGGGTAGCCGCGTAGCTCTAGCACGGTTCGCTCAACAACGACCCCATAACGATGCCGTAGGTTTTTACCATCGACAGCGACTAGGTCCGCCACACTATTGATCCCGTGCGCTTCGAGCCTGGTGGTCAGTTTTCTACCTATTCCCCATATTTCCCCGACCGGAGTGATAGCCATCAAACGCGCTCGACGTGCCTCATCACGCAAATCAACCACTCCACCAGTAGCAGGCCACTTCTTCGCGGCGTAGTTTGCCAGCTTGGCGAGTGTTTTGGTTGGCCCGATCCCGACGCCGACTGTGAGTCCAGTCCATTGCTGTATTCGTTCACGGATCTGACGACCATATGCTGTCAGGTCTCCCGCCCATGATTCGTTCAGTTCAATAAACGCCTCATCAACACTGTACACCTCGACAGTTGGCACCATGCCTTCCAGCGTGGTCATTACGCGCTGTGACATATCACCATAGAGGGCGTAGTTGCTCGAGAACCAAACACCGCCTACGGCCTCGAAGAACTGACGGATCTGGAAGTAGGGAACACCCATCTTGATGCCAAGCGCCTTGGCTTCTGCCGAGCGAGCCACAACGCAGCCGTCGTTGTTCGATAGCACCACGATCGGGCGCCCCTTGAGGTCTGGCCTAAACAGGCGCTCGCAGGACGCATAGAAGTTGTTCACATCGACGAGGGCAATGGCGTTGGGCATGGTTTAGCCTAGTTTGGTCTTGTGGAGTACATAGGTTACGACGCCAAAAATCTCTAGTTCTTGCCCGTCCAATAGATGGATGGGCTGGAAATCCGGATTGGCGGGTAGCAGGGCAGGGAACGGGCGTTCTTGCAGCTGTTTGACAGTGAATTCTCCATCAAGGCAGGCTAGAACGATAGCGCCGTGGCGGGCCTTGAGCGCCCTATCTACGATCAAAAGATCCCCGTCATTGATGCCCTTTTCCACCATGCTTTGGCCACTGGCCCTGACATAGAAGGTGGCAGCGGGATGCTCAATACAGATCTGGTTCAGATCTATGGTTTGCTCAATATAGTCCTGTGCTGGGCTAGGAAAGCCGCAAACCACAGGGGACAGAAAAAGCGGCAGCTCTAGAGCGTCCGGGGTTGGATGTGGGATGGCGAACATGGTGGCTCACTGGTTACTGTTTTTATATACAGTATAGCCGTATTGCATAACGTGTGCATCCGGTGTCAGTTGACATACCGGGCCCATTAGCTATGTTCGGTTCACATGGTACTGTGTTCATAGGACGCGTGATGGAATCAACAGTTTTTAGGTGTGGTCGTGGCCAGGGGGTATACCTGCCCGAGGCAGTGGCCCTGCCAGATGATGTCACGCATGTTGAGATCGTCGTGGTTGGTCGTACTCGCATAATCACACCTGTAGGTGAGTCCTGGGATAGGTGGTTTGATGAGCCTTGTATGAGCGCCGACTTCATGGCCGAACGTGAGCAGCCAACCGCCCAGGAGCGAGAGAAACTCTGAGGTTGGTCCAGCAGGGTAACTGAGTTGCGTAGCTGAGAGGGATTGTTTTTATATATATAGATAAAGCGTATCCCTCTCACCTGAAAAGGTGAATAGCTATGGCTATCATTCTCGCGTAGCGAGGATTGTTCATAGATCTGTCGGTACTCGCCCCCCAGGCAGGATAGCTCAGTAGCCATTTTTCTAGGTTGCACCACTGGTCGTGGTGCATGTGATCCAGTTATCTACCCGTGGTTTCCATTGGACCATTCGTTGAAGGTGTTTTGGTGGCACTAGAGCTGAGGTGCACAGCTGAGAGGGATTGTTTTTATATATATAGATAAAGCGCACCCCTCTCACCTAACAGGTAACGATGTGGCTACATCATTCTCGCATAGCGAGGATTGTCCATAGAGCTGTCGGCGCTTGCTCTCCCTGGTAGACAGGATAGCTCGATAGCAATTTTTTATGTTGCACCACTGGCGTGGTGCATCTCATCCAGTTAGTTATCTGGCCAAGTATTCCACCAGGAACTTGTCAAATGGGGTATTCAACTTGTTGAAATCCCCGGACTACCTGGCACATGTCGAGCACTATCATGGCTGTGCGCACCTGCATAGGAACAACCTCAACACTGGCTGACGAAAACTGTACTAGCATCATTCGTTTCCATTTTATAAGGTCTTATAGCCGTAGCTCCACAACAAAGACCTATCTGTAGCATGGAAGTAACAATGGAAAGAATTTCACTGCATTCGTTAATTCAGAGAACTATGTGTATGTTGGGGTTCTCATTAGAAAGTATGGCTGATCGGGTATCAGCACTAATCTGGCTTGGTGATAATATCGGTGAACAATGGCCATATTATATTGATGACTCAACAATAGGGTTTAATGATTGGAAATTCATACGCGATGCTGACTCAGGAGAAATCGTATTTAGTAATATGCAAGTCCCTGCTATTAGTAAACATGAGTTGGTAGAGGTCTATCAGGATGATTTTTCTGCAAACAATAATACAACTATGGAATAGTTGATATGAATGTATACCTCAAAAATGATTCATTAGAAATGGAACCACTAACAGATGAAGAGCGGATAGGGGCAGCTCGAGATCCATTGACTACGCCTGAGCAGTTAAACAAGCTATCAATGGATGATGATTCATGTGTTCGTTACTACGTCGCTGGAAATCCTGCAACTCCTATTGAGGCCATTACTCGACTAGCTCACGATGATGACGAGGATGTGAGTGAATTAGCTATCAGCAGTACTGTCATTCAACCTGGCACTCTCAGTGAATTATCGACTCATACTAATGTTGTACAGAGAGTTGCCGTAGCTAGACATCCGTTAACCCCCACAATAGTACTCAATTCATTGTCCACAGATGCTGATAGACATGTCCGTGCAAATGTGGCTCGTAATCCCTCAACCCCCTTATCCGTACTAAACGCGTTATCTCTGGATGAAGCAGAAGATGTCCGTGTCGGTATTGCTGGTAACCCGAAGGTTTCTCAAGCGTTATTGATACAATTGCTTGAGCGGACAAACTACGATGATATAAGAGTTTTGGCTGCGGCAGCCGGTAATCGAGCATTGCCATCAAGGATGTTGATTCAATTTGTTTCTGATGACCGTCCTTTAATCCGTATGTCAGCGGCGAGTAATCCGCTACTACAACCTGAACAGATGAACGAGTTACTTTTTGATAGTGATGAGTATGTGCGCAAGGCTTTGATGCGAAACCCTGCCTTGCCAGGCTCATTGAGCATGTGTTGCGTGGATGATCTGCTTTAAATCTATAATAAATGTTACAGAGCTCATACTTATGCTGAAATGTAATTAAAGAATATTCTGAAGATGATAGATTGAGATCAAGTTGACTAAATGGATACGTGGAGGTTGGAATGACATTCATAAAGATCGTCAATGGTACTGAAAAAGTAGTTGATTGTTATGAGCGCTCTATGGAGCCAATATATCAAGAGGCAGTTTCTTACGAATTTGGGATCGGCGTAGATGCTGACTTTCTAAAAGCGATTGAAATATATGAGATTGCGGCGTCACGCGGCCACCCTCAATCAAATTTAAAACTTGGCATGTGCTTTTTTCATGGGCATGGTGTAACTCAAAATATAAATAAAGCAATTAAGTATTTTTGGAAAGCTGGGAATAGTGGGTGTGTTCTGTCCTATTTTACACTAGGATGGATTTATGACGAAGGGGTTTTAATACCTAAGGATGACGATAAAGCAGAATATTGTTATACAAAATCAGCTGAAAAGGGAAATGGCAACGCACAGTATAACTTATCTCAACTGTGTTTGAAGATAAGTGAAAAAACGGCCAAGAAAAGTTATGAAAAAAAATCAATAGAATGGCTTGAGTTGGCAGTGAAAAATGGCCATCCACTTGCCCAATTGAAAATGGGTATTCATTTGGTCAATAAAAATGAAGGGCCAGAAATTGATGTGTATGCAAATAGGTTATTTACACTGTCGGCCGAACAGGGAAATATTGATGCGTTATATCAATTAGGATTAATGCATCTAAAAAGCTACAAAAAATATAAGATAGAGCGTGATCTCAATATGGCATTTGAGTTTTTAAATAAAGCAAAAGATGCTGGACATATTCAGGCGCAAGTGAAAATTGGAGACATGTGCTACTGTTGGCTGGGAGACGAACTTGATAATACTCAGTTTGAGAACATCAAGATTGGAGGACGTGAATATGAAATAGGGCCAGATTGGGGGCATTATCTCGAAGCAGCAAAAAAAGGCAGTATGGAAGCTAAATATAAGGCCAGCATCATACTGTTAAATGAAGATGCGAGCTGTAGCGATGGATTAGAGATGCTAGCATCTGCTGCATATGGAAACTATCCTGCCGCTAAATATTTACTGTCTGTGAAGGAACTTTGTGAACTCAGGTCATTATTGAATGACAAAGGTGAATGTGAGAATCATAAGGATAGATTTCTCAGAGATATTGAAAGTATTAAGAGTAGTCTAGAATACGCATCTGAAAATGGAGTAAGAGACGCAAAATGGCAACTAGCCAAATTGTACTGGCAACTCTATCGAGCAGGTTATGGTGATACTAATTGTCGGGCGGCATTGACGCACCTTATGTATTGGGTCCGAGATTATCACTTGTTAAACTACACAGAAATTAATTATTGCCATCATTTAGATGATAGCACTATAGATGAACTTGTTTCGCTAGCTAAATCAGGTGATAGCAAGGCTCAATTTGTACTGGGAACTCGCTATGCAAAAGGGCTTACTGTTTCCCAGGATATTGAAAAAGCTGAATTTTGGTATAACCAATGTATTGGTTCTGGAGACCCAGAAATCCTATGTCGTCTAGCATATATCTATCACATTGGTGATGGAGTAAATGCAGATATAAATAAATGTAAAAATATTATGGATTCCTACATTAGTCAATTCCCAAGTCTTTATGATGATGATATAAACTATCGACGTGGTTATATCGCACTACATCATGATAAGAACAAGGACGATGCAATTAAATTATTTGAGTTGGCTTCTCGTAATGGTAACCATTTAGGTGCAACATTTAAACTTGCAAAAATGTATTTGAATGATAATCATAAGTATGAAGATGGGATAAATATGTTGATTTCTATCTTAGACAAAAAAAGTGTCATGAGTGATCTTGGTGAGTGTTGTTTGCTGGCACTTTTTTCTGAATTTTTTGATAATGTCGGCAACGTGGCTAGAAAAAATATCAACGATCAAGTGATTTCTCCTGTACTAGATGAGATTCTGTCCTTGCCTACTAATTTTGATGATGAGATAAAAAAGGAAGTGCGTTGTCATATACAGTATTAAGTGCTATTTAAAATGCGGTATTGAAGATATATTATAGATGGGCGTGTAATTTAACGCCCATTTTTAATGTGTTGTTGATTGACTCCCAATTAAATAGTAGAGTTATGATATAGAGAATTTGGTTGAGCCCTGTCATTACAGGAGATTACTCCATCTCCAGAGTATAAGTGGCTTACTCAAGGCAACTTTATCCTTGAATGATAGCGTCAAAGTCGAACAAAAAAACAGCCCATTAACATCTTAGGATCACCCATGGCCGTCAATCAGGCGAAGATTTTTCAACAGCTCGAGCAACTAACCGGTGAGATCGATCGCGATGAGTTTATCTACGGCTTTATGACCGCGTTCGATTTCCCGAAGGCGACGATCACTCAGGTTCGTCAGGGTGGGGCTCGAAACGTGGCAAAAGAAGCGGGTCATGTTGCGCTGAAGAACAAACTGTACTTTCAGCCCGCAGTAGACGGTTCTGATCTCAATACGCTGTTGGAGATGCGCTTAAGCGATCCTGCTATCGCCAGACACAAGATTCGATTTGTGCTGGTTACCGACTATGTGCGGTTTATGGCGTGGGATACGTTAAGCAAAGAGCTGCTCGATATAGAGCTGGATGAGTTGCACAGCAACTATGGCTTCTTCCTGCCGCTGGTCGGACTGGAAAAAGCCATCATCAGTAGCGAAAACCCAGCCGATGTCAAAGCTGCCGAGAAAATGGGCAAGCTGTTTGACCTGATCCGCACTCTAAATGACCTTAGCCAGCCTGCTGACATCCACGCTCTGAACGTTTTTTTGACTCGCTTGCTGTTTTGCTTATTTGCCGAAGATACCGGCATTTTTGCCAAAGGGCAGTTTACTTCTGCCATCCAGAGCTACACAGAGGAAGATGGTCGCGATCTGGACTTCTTCCTCGATAAATTGTTCATGGTGCTCAACAGCGAACCAGGCAGTGCTAAGCGGCAAAATTTGCCTGTGCATCTGACGGCATTCCCCTACGTCAATGGCGGATTGTTCTCATCGGATCAACCCATCCCGGAACTGGGTAAGAAAGGCCGCCGGATCCTGCTTGATTGCGGCACCATGGATTGGAGCGAGATCAACCCGGACATCTTCGGCAGTATGTTCCAGGCCGTTATCGACGTAGAACAGCGCAGTCGTCTTGGCCAGCACTATACCTCTTACAGCAATATCATGAAGGTGATTCAGCCGCTGTTTCTTGACTCATTGCAGGCGGAGCTCGATAAACAGCTGCAAGTTGCAGCCAATAAGCGTGCTAAGGGGCTTCAAGCGTTATTGGTACGGATGGGCCAGCTCAAGGTTTTTGACCCAGCCTGCGGCTCGGGTAACTTCTTGATCGTGGCTTATAAGGAGCTGCGCAAGCTTGAGATGGCAGTGATCAAGGCATTGGAGGAAGTTGATCCGCAAGGATTTGCCATGAGCGGGCTGCATCTGTCGCAATTTTACGGCATCGAAATCGACGATTTTGCCTGTGAGATTGCCCGGCTGTCGCTTTGGCTGGCCGAGCACCAGCTTAACAGCCTGTGGCAGCAGGAGTTTGGTTTTGCTCCCCCGGCACTCCCTTTGCGTGAAAGCGGTAATATTCACAGTGGCAATAGCCTTCGGCGGGATTGGAACCAGGTATGTCCTAAAGATCCAGACGATGAGGTCTACGTTATCGGCAATCCACCCTTCTTAGGCACACTGGGACGTAGTGAAGAGCAAAAATCAGATATGCAGGTAGTTTTTGATGGATTCAAAGCTCTCGGCTATCTCGACTATGTGGCTTGTTGGTTTTGGAAAGGAGCTCAATATATTCAACAATCAAAAGCGGAACTGGCGTTAGTATCAACAAACTCAATATGTCAAGGAGAGCAAGTTTCAACATTGTGGCCTGCCATTTTCTCGCTTGGTTTGAACATTCAACTTGCTTATCCAACATTTGCATGGGCAAACAATGCTCGTGATAAAGCCGCCGTACATGTAGTGGTTATTGGATTAACTGCACAAGAAAAACAGCGTTTACTTTACCAGAGGATAAATGGAGAGTGGCATTGTAAACAGGTGAAAAACATCAGCCCATACCTGCTGGAAGGCAGCAACGTTGCTATTGGAACACCAAATAAACCGCTGGTTAATGGGGTACCTTCACTTCTTTTTGGAAATAAACCGACAGATGGTGGCAACTTATTTTTAACTACTGAAGAACGAGATGATTTGATAGCTCGCGAACCTCTATCTGAAAAGTGGGTTAGAAAAATTCTGGGCGCGTCAGAATTTCTTAATGGTAAAGACCGCTGGTGCCTATGGTTAGTAGATGCAACAGAAGATGATTTATTGGCAATGCCAGAAGTTAGAAAACGAACTGATGAAATCCGTAAGCTGAGGATAAAAGCTGGGCATCCGGCAGCATTAAAAATGGCAGAGTTACCACATCTATTTATACAGATTAGTCAACCTCGTTCTGGAAGTTATATTCTTGTGCCAAGAGTATCCTCTGAACGTAGAACGTATATACCAATGGGATTCTTAGGGCATGAGATAATATGTTCAGATGCCAATATGTTCATCCCTAATGGTACTCTGTATGAATTTGGAATCCTTTCCTCACTGTTGCACAATGACTGGATGCGCTTGGTTGCTGGGCGTTTAAAAAGTGATTATCGCTATTCATCTTCTGTCGTTTACAACCCATTCCCCTGGCCGGAAGTCACAGATGCCCAACGCCAAGAAATAGAGCGTTTAGCAGAAGAGGTCTTGCTGACGCGAGCAGAGTTTACTGGCGACACCCTAGCTAAGCTATACGACCCGGATCTCATGCCCGACAGGCTATTGGCTGCCCATCAGGCGCTCGACAGCGCGGTTGATCGCCTTTACCGCGATCGACCATTCAAAGATGCAACAGAGCGTTTAAGTTGCTTGCTGGCTCGTTACGAGGCTCTCGTCGCACATTGAGCGATGACGCAGGTCGATGGCCTGCGTTGTGTCACCATTATTTGGGAGGATTCACGATGAACAATTTATTGCATGTCGAGTATGGCCAGACAGGCCAGAGTGCCAGCTTAAATGAAATGGGGATGCGCGAGATGCAGGCGCGTGCGTTTGCCGAGCGTAATAGCCAGTATTTGTTGATTAAGGCACCGCCTGCTTGCGGCAAGTCTCGTGCTTTGATGTTTCTGGGGCTCGACAAGTTAGAGCATCAAGGGCTGCGCAAGGTGATCGTGGCTGTGCCAGAAAAGTCCATCGGTGGCTCTTTCCAGAATACGCAGTTAACCGAACAGGGCTTTTTTGCCGATTGGGTGGTGAGCCCGGAAAATAATCTCTGTGTTGATGGTAGTGATAGCGGCAAGATCAATGCTTTTCAGCGCTTTATGAACGGCGATGATCGGATTTTAGTCTGCACCCATGCCACGCTGCGGTTTGCGTTTGATAAGCTCCCAGTGGCAGTCTTCAATGACTGTGTTGTGGCCATCGATGAGTTTCACCATGTGTCCGCAGATGGTGATAACCGATTGGGGAGCCTGATCGATGATCTGATGAATAAGTCGAGCGCCCATATTGTCGCGATGACGGGGTCTTATTTCCGAGGAGATACAGTTCCGATCCTGCTCGCAGAGGATGAGGCCAAGTTTACCAAGGTCACTTATACCTACTACGAACAACTCAATGGCTACCAGTACCTGAAATCCCTTGGCATCGGTTACCACTTTTATCAGGGGCGTTATATCGATGCTTTGCCTGATGTGCTTGATGCCAGCAAGAAAACCATCATCCATATCCCTAACGTCAATTCAGGTGAATCGACCAAGGACAAGCACGGTGAGGTAGATGCCATTCTTGACGTGTTGGGTGAGGTTGCCATGCGTGACCCGGAATCGGGCATTTTGCATATCACTGCCAAAGATGGGCGGGTGTTGAAAGTGGCCAACTTGGTAGATGACAATGCCACTGAACGCCCAAAGGTTCAGGCCTATTTACGAGATATCAAACAGGCCGATGATATGGACATCATCATTGCCTTGGGAATGGCCAAGGAGGGGTTTGACTGGCCTTACTGCGAGCATGTGTTGACCATTGGTTATCGCAGCTCACTGACCGAGATTGTGCAGATCATTGGTCGTGCTACCCGTGATTGCAAAGGCAAGAGGCATGCCCAGTTTACCAATCTGATCGCCCAACCTGATGCGCAAGATGAGGATGTTCGGGCATCTGTAAACAATATGCTCAAAGCAATCACCACTTCACTGTTGATGGAGCAAATCCTCGCTCCCAGCATTCAGTTCAAGCCCCGTTCGCAATGGGATGGCACCCCACTGCCGCCTAATACCCTGATTATCGATGACACTACGGCCACACCCGTTTCTCAGAAGGTATTGGACATTTTGAACGGTGACAGGAATGAGTTGATGGCTGCGCTTTTAACCAAAGAGCAGGTGGTGAAAGAGGCGATCACAGATACCACGCCAATTGAAGCCGTGACACAGGTGGCGCTGCCTCAAGTGCTCCAGACCCTCTACCCGGAACTGAGCGAGGAAGAGCAGGAACAGGTACGGCAAGGATTGCTGCAAACCATATTGATCAACCAACAGGGAGGCTTGATTGATGGCAAAGACTTGCCAGAAGGTGCGGACGTCGATTTTGGTAGTGAAGCAGGTCATCAGGATGGCAGCACTGGAAGTGGTGTGGCGGGTAAACAGTTTTTGAAAATGGGTGAGAAGTTCCTATGCATCGACAATCTGGATATTGACCTGATCGATACAGTTAATCCGTTCCACGGTGCTTATGAGATCCTGTCCAAGCAGGTCACCGCAGCCATGCTGAAGACAATCCAGCAGGCGGTAAGTGCAACCAAATCACAGGTTTCTGAAGAAGAGGCGGTGATCCTCTGGCCAAAGATCAAGCTGTTTACCCGTGAGCATGGGCGTGAACCATCGCTGAATGCGAGTGATCCGATTGAGGTGCGCTATGCAGAAGCGTTAGCCTTTGTACGCAAGATGAAACAACAACAGATGGCCGCGCAGGGACGTTAAGATGATCCGCTTATCGACAGCCAGGCTCGCCACTAAACAGAGCCTGGGAGATATCCTCAGAGAAGAGGATGACCTGAGGTTGCTGGATGTGCAACCGCTGAAAGCCAAAGCGGCTCCCACCGATCTCGCCAGCGCACAGTTTGCTGAAATTACCGCATTCTATGAACTGCATGGCCGGATTCCCGATGAGGGAAGTGGTGCGATACTCGAGGAGAAGGTGCTGGCAAGGCGACTAAAAGGGATTTTGGCAAATCCCGCCCAGTGCGTTCGTTTGCAGGCGCAGGATAAATTCGGTCTGTTAAACCGAGGCGAAACAGCTCAAGAACAGAGTTATTTAGCTACTGCGGTTGGGCCTGAAACGTGCATAAACAAATCTGAATTGGTGACTTCGCTTGCTGATATTTTTGCCGATGACGATGATGGGTTACTCGACTTTGATGAACCTGACATCTTCAACTTGCGGCATATCTCTGGCGTGAAAAAAGAACAACCAGATGAGATTGCTCAGCGTCAACCGTGCCGTGATTTCCCCCGCTTTGCCCCATTATTTACTGCCTTCCATGATGGTTTGAAAGCGGGAGCCTTTGGTTTAGAACGCTTCACGCATAAGTTGAAAATTGCTGCTGGTGATTTCTTCATTCTCAATGGGGTGCTCGGTTATGTGGATAGTGTAGGGGAGCGCCTCGAGCAATATAGCGGGTACAATGCCAGGCTTTATCTGGTGTTTGAAAATGGCACTGAGATGCACATGCTCTATCAGTCTTTGACTCATGGTTTGGTGCGTGACAATGAAGGCCGTAAAGCTCAGCTCAATGGGCAATCATTGCGGCCTTCTTTGGATGCGGTGCCTACGGGGGTCGTTTATATTCTCAAAACACTGAGCGCTGATCCTGCTCTCGTTCCATATAAGCCCAATCTCTACAAGATTGGGTTCACTGAAACTTCGGTGGAGGAGCGGATTAAAAATGCGGAGTTGGATAGTACATTTCTGGAGGCTCCGGTTCAAATAGTTGCGATCAACCACTGTTTCAATCTCAATGCGCAAAAGCTGGAGGCTTTAGTTCATGGTTTTCTTGCCTCACGACGTCTCAATGTAAAACTAAAGGGGCACGGTGGGCAGGTGTATACACCGAAGGAGTGGTTTTGTGTTCCTATAGAGACTGCTATGGATGTAATTCAGTACATCGTTGATGGCTCTATCTCTCAGTATCGGTTAGATAACACCACTGGCAAGATTGTTGCGAAGCAGTAAAACGAGCAGTTTATTTGGGATGCTTTTACTTGAAGGGTGAGGGGATGATAAACATACTATCCCCTCACCCTTGAATTTAAAATGGTCGCGTTCACGCAGAGCGAGGAATGCTCATACATATTACCTATCTAGAAATCAATCGTAGTTCGGGCTACAATTTTGAGTTTTGCACCACAGTGGTGCATCCACGCCAGTTACAATAAATCACCTCAGAAGTCGCCTCTGTCACTAGCTCCTCATACTACATCGCAGTGTAGTGGCCTTTGTATCGCATTGGCTATTCAGATACAGCTCTATCCCACCCCTCAAAATTATTAGAGTTTATAGATAGTTTTGCCATTTCAGGGCTCAATTATAATGTTTTGCTAATAATTTCAGAGAAAAGTCAAGATATTTTTCTTTAACCTATTGCAAACGCTTTGGAATAAGCATATCGTTCTTTTCGTACATACCAGTCAGTGTATGTAGATACATAATTTATATTTATGATTTTTTCCAAGAGATTAAAAAATCTCTAAGGGGCATACCTACGCAAAATTTTGGGTGTGAATGCTAGAGAAGTATTTAAATATTTAATAACTATAATAAAAGTGTAGCGTTGAAAAACGCCACCATATTATTATAAAAACTAAATGAGGTGGATATGATTGTGTTGAGTTGTGGCGTTAACTGCCAGTTGAAATTTGGGGTTGATGAATCTAACGCGCTGAGGGATAAAATCGTAGAAATTATTGGCGATGGTGAGCCTAGGAATTCAGTAAGATTAATCAGTGACAATAAATCGGGATTTGATGCAGTGAAAATTGCATTCGATTATAAGATCACAGTCGTGCTGGATGGGCATGAGTTTAAGCCAGGTTCGAACAGGTTCAATCTAGGGGTGACGCTACTCCCATTTGCTAAAAATGAGGTGGAGGAGAAAGAAGCAATTGATTTAGTGGTGACCAGCTCTCATCATTTGTGCCCAGAGAGAATGTCCGAGGTGTCTCTAATTGATGAAGTTAGGTCTCGAACTTGTAATCAATTCCATACTAGAATCGCTGAGGCTATAAAAAACCACCTAAATGCTAAAAAAAATGCAGTATCTTTAGCGCACAATTTCTATACTAAGAATGATAATATTACTGAAACTAATATCGATCTTTGTCAAGAAAGATTATGTCTAGATCGTTTCCCTGGGATTCACATAGTTGTTACTCCACCAGGGACTGGTAAAACAACTAATTGCCTAATACCCACATTTGACGAGGCTGGGAATAATGGCATGCATCCTATTTTTTTAAATCCATCTCGAGCGTTCACGAATTCACTGTATCATGATCAGGATGAACGACACTATCATACAGATATCACCAAAAATGAAACCGGTGTCTATGGTGTTAGTCTGAGCATTTTATATAGAAAAAAATATAAGCATATCCGGGATAAGTGCCAAGTTTTGATTATAGATGAGTTTGAGGATGTTTTTAATTTAATGCACTCAGAATTGGGCATGAGAGTCTCAGTTGATGAATACATTGAAAGGATGGATAATTTCAAAAAAATTATTGCTGATGCCAGCACTGTTGTTATTGCCGATGCGTTTTTAAGTCAGGACTCATTTGATTTTATTTCAAATTTAGCTACGCTCAGTAATAAAAAAATGTTCGTATATAGATCATCCAAACCTAGGAATATGCCAGAAATATTTATAACAACTAAACCAGATATTATAAACAAGATCAATGAGCGTGCATCAAGTGGCAAAAAATGTATTGTATTTAGCGACGAGGCACACAATGCAAAAAAATCAAATGTTAACGTATTGGTAAATGCAATAAATACACCAAAAAAAATATTAATCGATGCTGACACTGCTCGTAAATTCCCTAATGGTGCTATAAACAAAAATGTTAGCAGTAAACTGGTGTCAATTTTTACACCGGTTGTGAAAAATGGATTTAGTTTCACAGATAAGGATCTAACATTTACTGCAATTTTTTCAAATGGGCTCGTTCAGCCTAATGATATTATGCAGTTTGTCCACCGAGCGAGGAATGCTAATAATGCATTTTTAGCGCTTCTTGGTGGCAAAAATAGGGTATATAAAAATAGCGATCATATCATTACAGAGTTGGTGATGTCAGCGTTGGGGTGTGATTATTCTATTGAACGTTTGCATGAGTATTGCCACAACCCCACATTAATGCATATGGTTAACCGATTGTTTATTCAACATAAATTGTGTTTGGATTATAATTTCACCCTACTAACAATGCTGGAACAACAGGGGTATAAAATTAGCTATCTTTTACCTGAGCTGAAAAATTCAGATAAAAAAATGCTTGAGTTGGCTGAGCTGAAAACTGAGGAGGAGCGAATTTTCGGGTTATTAAATAGAAGTGAGTTTTATGCTAAAGAGGCTCTTGATATTGAGCGATTTTACGGTGAGAAATTAAGTGAGGAGTTGATAAGATTTGATGATAGAGGAAATACTCGCAGAATAATTACAAATAACATTCCATTATATAAATGTACTGACGATTCTAATAGTCAAGAATCAGTAACATTTGCAATGATAAGATCGCTCGCCAATGAATTAAATCTCAGTGGCAATTATTCCTTCAGTGGTTATGAAGCCGATAAATTCCTAGCGTGGATTGAGAATGGAAAATTTAAGTTTGGTCATGAACTCATTGCAGTAAAAAAATTCTTTAATAAAGACTATTTTATCATTCCATCTAAAAGGGGAATTCCAATTAGGTTTTTAGAGTCGTTCCTCAATAAGAATTTTGGCTATAAAACGGATTCGAGTAAGCCCAAAAATTACTATCGTGATGGACCAGGATCGGTGCGTTCAAAAAGAGCTGTTAAAATAGCGTACCTGCCAAATGATATTAGTTACTGGCTTACCAAAAAATTGGCCAGTCAGTAACTATATTTAACCTGTACAGATATAGTCATCTCCTGACACCGGCCTCAAACCGGTGTCTTATTGTTTTATTTTGGAATGCATTTATTTACAGTGGTTACGCATTTTCAAATTATTACTCATATAAAGAAAATCTGTTTGTGTATTGAGCTGTATTCCTAGCTTAAGAAATATATTTCAGAATGCGTTTACGACCCTCCTTTGCTTCGATACGGCCAAAGTCCGCAAAAAAGTGCCCAAACTCTTGCAGATAATTGTCTCGTAGGTATGTAGTTTCCAATACCAAACGCCCATTACCATCAAGAGAAAAAACTTGAGCTCTCAGGAAGCATTTACAATTACCAACAGAGAACTCAAATACATTGCGAGTATCATCAAGAAAGCCATCTCGAACTAGGTTTTTTCGTTGGTTTTGTTTTATGGAGAGCAAAAACTCAACGAGAAACTCTTCATTTTCTTCTTTTAAGCTATCCTCTACAATTGCTAAATCAGCTGGGGAGAAGTCGCAGCCAATAGTTCTCATGAAATCCATATCACCCTCATGTGTTAGATAAGGGTGAGTATGCAAATTTCCGATTCGCTCATAACCCATTTGTTCAGCAATATGCTTTTTCAGATATTGCGTATCTTCTTTAGGTGTAACCGACCCTGCTTGCATAATTGCGGTAGTATCCACAGAGATAAACTCAACCTTATATGTGGTTTTCTCTTTTCCTCTTTTAACCGTACCGAAGACAGATGCGTGCAATTCTATGCCACTGCGTAACTGTCCTTGATGTTGTACAACAAAAGCCTCAAAGCCGTTCAACAGCAATTGAGCTACAACTTGTTTTGATAAATGAATGTGATGTTCCATTTTTAAATCTCAGTGCAAGTTTATCGATTGAATAACTTTAGGTGTAAAGCGATATTGCAGCGATATTGTGCAATGCATAAAATTGTCATACCTATTGTCTGACACATAGGAGACAAGGTAAAACAATGTACTCAATCGTGGCACTAGTTAGCAAGCTGGAGGCGTTGTTTCCAAAATCAGCCAGCAAGTCATGACTTCTCTGGATGAGTGGCTCGGATGGGCATTGTTTCCCAAATCGATGCAGCTTGAATTGAACTTACTGAGGGGGCGGTGATCTGATCACCACCATCCTCTTCAAATCTGCATCATGGGCTCGTCGCTTCACCCCATCACCAACTGGCCTCAATACAACAAGTCTTTGATTAACCGTGGTTCACTCACCTTCTGGGTTGATACCGAAGCCATGAACAACTGGTTCCACCACGACCATCATGGGCGGCGGGGTCGCAGCCAGCTTTACACTGACCAGACCATCGCAACCTTCCTGATGCTCAAGGGGATTTTCAGCCTCACTCTGCGAGCAACACAGGGACTACTCGACTCCCTGTTCGAGTTGATGAACGTACCGCTGTGTGCGCCGGACTATAGCTAATGGGATGGTCGCCCCTCCCCAAAACGGCATCTGAGTGCCAAAGTGGCGAATGTAAGTTCCCACTGATGAGAGAGGCGACCACCATGAAGGCTACGACTATCGGCATTGATCTGGCAAAACATCTCTTCCAATTACATGGCGTTGATCAACATGGCAAGACGGTCCTCAAGCGACAGTTGAAGCGGGATCAGATGCTCTCATTCTTTACCAATCTTCCTCCTAAATAGCTGTTCCGAATAGTAGATCACCGGAGGAAGGGAACTCAGTCCAGTT
>ERZ941706.320-NODE-320-length-16515-cov-6.814338_pt1 | contig 16515 bp, 13 predicted proteins | sample MGYA00521232_ERZ941706 | MGnify/ENA primary metagenome ERZ941706 (study PRJEB32759, sample SAMN07749893) | skin metagenome | biome: transportation; feature: city; material: polyester macromolecule | host: Homo sapiens | place: Hong Kong:ER line | collected...
CAAAAAGCTCAGCTTCAACAGCGCAACCCAGAAATTGTGCTCGACCCGATGTGTGGTTCAGGTACATTTATTATTGAAGCATTAATGATTTTAACTGACCGTGCACCAGGCCTTGTTCGCCGTTTTGGTTTTAATGGTTGGCATGGTCATGACCGTGAACTTTGGCTTTCACTTAAAGCTGAAGCAGCAGAACGTCACGAAAAGGCGCTTGAATTACCTTTACCTAAATTTTATGCCTACGATGCAGACTGGGAAGCTGTCAAAGCTACTCGTGAAAATATTATTGCGGCAGGCTTTGAAAAAGTATTAGGTCAAATTCAGATTGAAGAACGTACTTTAGCGGACTGGCCTGATTTTTCAGCTGAAGGCAAAACTGCATTTATTGTGACAAACCCTCCCTACGGTGAACGTTTAGGTGATAAAGCATCTAACCGCTCTCTTTACCTAGGTTTATCTGCGCTTTTACAAAAACATTTCCCAAATCAATATGCAGCAATTATTGCAGCGCAAATTGAACAAGCCGATGTTTTAGCGTTTGAAGCACCTGAAACTTTACGGTTAATGAATGGTAAATTACCGATTTACATTCGCTTTGGTTCAATTAAGCCGGAAAAAGTTACACAACCATTCTTAGCAACTTGGCAAGCTCAACCTATTGAAATGGAAGAAGCTCAAGATTTTGCTAACCGTTTGCAAAAAAATATGACTGCCTTGAAAAAATGGGCAACGAAAGAAAATATCTATTGCTTACGTTTGTATGATGCAGACTTACCTGACTTTAATGTCGCTGTAGATTTATATGGCGATCGCTTACACGTTCAGGAATATGCCCCCCCAAAGACAATTGATCCTGAAAAAGCAAAGAAACGTTTTAATTTAGCACTTGCTGCAATTCGTGCTGTTACTGGTTTAAACCGCGATGCCATCTTTATTAAGACACGTGCGCGCCAAACAGGTACAAATCAATATACAAAACAAAGTACTGCCTCAAAACGTTTTATTGTTCAGGAAGGTAAAGCTAAAATTTTAGTTAACCTGACAGATTACCTAGATACGGGTTTATTCCTTGACCATCGTCAAATGCGTTTACGTATCGCTCAAGAAGCTCGTGGCAAACACTTCTTGAATTTATATAGCTATACCTCTACAGCAAGCTTACATGCTGCTTTAGGCGGTGCAGCAAGCACGACAAGTGTAGACTTATCTAATACTTACTTAAGCTGGTCAAAAGAAAACTTCGTTTTAAATGGCCTGACTGTAGATCATGCAGATGAACAGCACATGTTCTTTGCAAGTGACTGTTTTGAATGGTTAAAAGAAGGTCATGAACAATACGACCTTATTTTTATCGATCCACCGACATTCTCCAACTCTAAAAAGTTCTACGGTACTTTCGACGTCCAACGTGACCATGTTTCACTCATTAAACGTGCAATGAACCGTTTACATAGTGAAGGCACACTCTATTTCTCAAACAACTATCGTGGTTTTGAAATGGACGAAGAGATCGAAGCTATTTTTCAGGTTGAAGAAATTACTTCTGAGACCATTGGCCCTGATTTTAAACGTAATCAAAAAATCCACCGTGCATGGAAAATCCAGCATCCTGGCCTAGATCAATATTAATAAGACTAGAGGTTATTATTACTTCACGGTAATAATAACCTCACCATGAACATTTTTTGATTCAAAATCATATTTGGTAAATCGGTCTGCTCTTTCGGGTAATGCCATCATTTCCAGTTTCTTCTTTTCTTTACTATCGATAACATGGTTTTGTTTTTGTTCTTGATAAGGTGAAAGTACACTTGTTCTAAGTGCATCCCATCGAACTTGTTGTAAATAATTATCCCCTAACACCTGACGTGCTTGTTGTTGTTCTATCATTGGTTTCTTAGCATCGTCTTGAGCTTTCGCAATAATCACAGGTAAGGCTGCGTTCACCGCTCCTGTTTGCGTTGCTAAGGCCCCCTCACTTAGAGGCTGCGCAGCCCATACGTTAATTGGTATCAGTATAATACAACCTAAAATACACAGCGCAGGTCCTTGTTTATTGTTCATTGCATTTATCCTAAATTGTTATTGTTCGTTATATCGAACAAAATTAACAATTTTTTAAACATGTCGCAATGTTATAAATAGACTTCCCGACAATTAACATTGATCATTTTAAAACCTGAAATATTTCACAAGCATTTAGTGAATATTCAAGTTGTTTTATAGATTTTTATTTCAGACTTGTACGACACTGCTAAATCACTTACTGTAATTTTAAAATTTATCTGTAAATTGATTTTATTTATAAATAAACACCATTCGAGGTGAAATAATGCTTCAGCAGTGCTGCCAATTATTAGAAGATCGCCAGTTCAAAATTGCTTTTATTGAGAGTGCGAGTTCGGGTTATTTAACAAGTCAGTTTTCTATTCACAAAAATAGTGGTGCAGATATTTTACTAGGTGGCTTAGTTAGCTACGACCCAAGCATTAAAATTAGTATTTTAAATATCGATCCAAAGTTAATAGAGACTTACACGGCAGAGTCACCGCAAGTCACAGAAGAAATGTGTAGGCTGGGTCAAAGCTTATTTCAACAAGCTGATATTATTGTCAGTTGTACTGGGCTATTAAAATCTGGAGGAAGTGAAACCCCAGAAAAACCTGTGGGCACCTTTTTTATTTGCATTTCTTACCAACATCATATTTATCATTATCGTTATTTTTTATCTGGTCACTCAGAACAAAAGTTAAAGACATTAACTCAGAAAGTTTCAGATGCCATAATTGCTTTGCTCACATCAACCCTAAAAACTGATTCACCATAAAAAAAGAGAATATGTTTCCATATTCTCTTTCCGGTTTTAGCAGACAAAGCTTAGCTGAGTTTCATTTTATCGAAGACTAAATGCCCATTTTCGCCTTTAACTAGAATAGTATCACCTGCGACAAAATCACCCGACAAGATTTTTTGTGCTAATGTGTTTTCAATCTGTTGTTGAATCGCACGTTTCAATGGACGCGCGCCATAGACAGGATCGAAACCAGCATCAATCAATAAATCAAAAGCGGTATCATCTACGGTTAAACTCATGTCACGATCAACAAGACGCGAACGTAATCGATCCAACTGAATATCGGCAATGCCACGAATTTGTGCTTTTTTGAGTGAATGGAAAATTACAAGCTCATCAATCCGGTTAATAAATTCCGGACGGAAATGCTGACTAACTGCATTCATTACAATGGTACGCACTTCATCGTCTGTTGCACCCTCGCCTAGCTCACGTACATCTTGTGAACCTAAGTTCGAAGTCATCACAATTACCGTATTTTTAAAGTCTACTACTCGACCTTGTGAGTCTGTTAAGCGGCCATCGTCCAACACTTGGAGCAAGATATTGAATACATCTGGATGTGCTTTTTCAACCTCATCAAACAACACCACACTATATGGCTTACGGCGAACAGCTTCAGTTAAAACACCGCCTTCTTCATAACCGACATATCCTGGAGGTGCACCAACCAAACGGCTAACAGAATGTTTCTCCATGAATTCACTCATATCGATACGAATCATGGCATCATCACTGTCAAACAAGAAGTTAGCCAGCGCTTTAGTCAACTCAGTTTTACCAACACCTGTTGGACCCAAGAACAAGAATGAACCACTTGGACGATTCGGGTCAGACAAACCGGCACGTGAACGACGAACTGCATTCGACACCGCAACAACAGCTTCATCTTGCCCAACTACGCGGTCATGTAAAAACTCCTCCATATTAAGAAGTTTTTCACGTTCGCCTTGCATCATTTTAGCAACGGGGATACCTGTCGCAGCACTAACAACTTCGGCAATTTCATTTTCAGTTACTTTAGTACGAATGAGTTTTGGCTCTTCGTTCTCTTCTGCAACTTCATCTTGCTCCAGTTGTTTTTGCAACTCTGGAATTACGCCATATTGTAAGCGTGCTGCCTCAGCCAAATCACCTTCACGCTGAGCTTTCTCAAAAGCAATACGCGCTTTATCAAGTTCCACCTGAGCCTGTTTAGTACCCTCGACAAGAGTCTTCTCAGATTTCCAGATTTCTTCAAGATCGTTGTACTCTTTCTCGACTTCAGCAATCTGTTTTTCAAGATGAGTGACTTCAGCTTTACTGCCGACATCTTCATCTTTTTTCACAGCTTCCAATTGCATTTTCAACTGGATTAAACGGCGATCGAGCTTATCAAGTGCTTCAGGTTTAGAGTCAATCTCCATTTTAATACGAGAAGCTGCCTCATCAATCAAATCAATTGCCTTGTCTGGTAATTGACGATCAGTGATGTAACGATGAGACATTTTCGCCGCAGCAATAATCGCAGAGTCTAAAATTTGCACACCATGGTGAGTGGCATATTTTTCTTTAAGTCCACGTAAAATTGCAATCGTATCTTCAACACTTGGCTCATCAACCAGTACTTTCTGGAAACGACGCTCTAAAGCTGCATCTTTTTCAATATATTGACGATATTCATCTAAGGTCGTCGCACCCACACAGCGCAATTCACCACGAGCCAACGCAGGTTTTAACATATTACCTGCATCCATCGCGCCATCACCTTTACCTGCACCTACGAGTGTATGTAACTCATCAATAAACAGGATGATTTCGCCTTCGTGTTTTGCCAAGTCTTTTAGAACAGCTTTTAAACGTTCTTCAAACTCACCACGATATTTAGCACCAGCCAGTAATGAACCTAAGTCGAGGGATAAAACACGTTTATTTTTTAATCCCTCTGGCACTTCACCATTCACAATACGCTGTGCCAAACCTTCAACAATAGCGGTTTTACCTACACCCGGCTCACCAATAAGAACAGGGTTGTTTTTGGTACGACGCGATAACACCTGAATGGTACGGCGAATTTCATCGTCACGCCCAATGACAGGATCAAGTTTTCCAGATAAAGCACGCTCTGTTAAATCAATCGTATATTTATTAAGTGAGTCACGTTGGTCTTCGTGATTATTACTCATGACTTTGTCATTACCTCGAATATGTTCAATTACTTTGCGTAAGCTGTCGGGAGTTACACCTACCGCACTTAAAATATTTTTAGTTTCGCCTGTCTCTGCCAAACCTAATAAAACCCAGTCAGTTGATAAAAATTCATCACCTGCCTTTTGCGCATATCTGTCTGCCAAATTAAGCGCTTTAACGGCTTCTGGGTTTAAGTTGACATCACCCGTTGGGTTGGCAATTGTCGGCGCATCTTTTATAGCCTGTTCAAGTTTTTGTTTAAGTTCAGGTAACCGTGCACCTGCTTGTTGCAACAAACTAATATTTGATGGCTCTTCTAACAAGGTAGACAAAATATGAATACCTGCGATAGCGGTATGGTCTTTACCCATCGCTAAAGATTGAGCATCTGAGAGGGCTTGCTGCAAGCGGTTTGTAAATTTCTCAAAACGCATTCTTGTTATTCCTCACAACAAATTTGTACTTGTCTAATAGATGGGAACACTTCTTCGGATTTCAAATAAATTTTTATATATTTTTCATAATGTTATAAAAATAACAATGAGTAAAACTCCATTATAATATGGGATTGTTTTGTATATATTTCAAGTACAGTTCAGCTACATTTTATTAAAATGATTGAATATTTAGATTCATGCTTATTCTTACTACGCTTTTCACAAAGTCCTCATTGAGAATGTAGTGATTAAGCTTTAGTTTATCTTGCTAGTTTCCTACTCGTTTTGAAATGAAAATGCACTTTAAACACATTATATTAACAACAACTTGTCTTTTTACTTCGGCACTAGCAATCGCTCAGCTTCCACAAGACTCCAGACGACCTGGTGGAATTGCAGTTGTTCCTCTAAGTACTGATATTACTCAGGTCACTTTTCAACAAAAGCCTGTTTTAATTAGCCAAGAAGGTCAGCAGCGTTATGCCGTGCTTGGTATTCCTTTATCTACTCCAATCGGCAGTATTCAACTCGACACAAATAAAGCCCCGATTCAAATAGAAGTTAAGTCTTATCATTACGCAGAACAACGGATTAAAGTCACGAACCAAGATTATGTGAACCCTAATCAAAGTCAATTAGACCGCTACGCTCAAGAAGCAAAAGAACAAAATGATGTGTATACCTCATTTACACAGAGCTCATGGCAAATCCTACCTACATTTATACGCCCGACTTCAGGGAAATTTAGCAACTCTTTTGGAAGAAAACGCTTCTTTAACGGCGAGGAACGCGCGCCTCACTCAGGTCTAGATATTCCTGCGCCAGTAGGACAAAAAGTTGTTGCTCCCGCAGATGGTGTGGTTATCCAAACTGGATCTTATTTTTTTAATGGACAAACCGTGTTGATTGATCATGGCCAAGGCTTAGTCAGCATGTTCTGCCATTTAAGCGCAATTAAAGTAGAGAAAGGCCAACATATCCGCCAAGGAGAAACACTAGGTTTAGTAGGCAAAATAGGACGCGTGACAGGCCCTCATCTGCATTGGGGCATGAGCCTTAATAATGCTCGGGTAGATCCTCAGCTCTTTCTAAATACAGCTCGTTAATTTAAAGCTTTACGAAAATACTTTGGCGCTTCGATATAGCCTTCTCTTAGGTAAAATTGATGTGCCAAAGGTCTTTGCATTCCTGAATGCAGTTCCATTCGATCACACCCTCGGCGTCTGGCTTGTTGCTCAGCCTCCTTTACAAGTAAATGCCCTACACCTTTGCTACGCATATTCTCATCAACACACAGATAGCATATTTTGGCAAAGTCACCGTGTAAGGCAATTTGCGGAATAAAGTAGAGAGATAAAAAACCATAAATTTTACCCCCTCTCTTCAGCAATCAAAATTTGTGAGTTAGCGTCATTATGGAGTATCTCAAATTTTTCTTGAATAAGAGCAAGAGGCTGTGGGTATCCCATCTGTTTAAGTAGATCACATATGGCTTGAGTATCTTCTAATTTAGCAGAACGAATATTCACTTTTCTTCTCTCTATTATTTTTTAGTTATTTTTGACAATAAAAAAAGCCAACTCTCATGTCAGCTTTTTTTAATTTCTAGTTATCAAAAAAATGCCTTATTCCGCTTCAATAATTTCGAAGTCATGTGTAATTTCAACACCACCGTCAGAAAGCATTTTACTCGCTGAACAATATTTCTCGGCAGACAATTCAACTGCTTTTGCAACCTGCTTTTCTTTCACAGCTTTACCAGTTATCACAAAATGTAAGTGGATTTTAGTAAACACAGCCGGAATTGCGTCAGCGCGCTCAGCTTTTAAATTACATACAACATTTGTCACATCTTGGCGAGATTTCTTTAAAATGGTCACAATATCAAACGAAGCACACCCACCAAGTCCCATTAATATCAATTCCATAGGGCGTGGACCACGGTTTTCACCACCATACTCAGGTGAGCCGTCCATGATGACACTATGCCCACTATCCGATTTCGCTTCAAAAGCAACATTCTCTAGCCAATGTACACTTGTTTGCATTGCAACTACCCAAAAAAAATTATAAATTTAAGCAGGGTCTGTTGACATTTCATCTATGGATTGCGTTATAGCTAAAAATTAATCCAAATAAGACGCAAAACCCAGACAATGGCAATCCTTTGTCCAGTTTTGTAATAAAGTTTGTGAAATTTCAGCCATAATCTGAGTTGCAATTAAAGCAGCGCAGGCATAGCGCAAGACCAAGTTATTTTGTACGTTCCATTGTTAAGATCTATTTATTTAGAATGGCTAAATTTCATAGTTCTTATTTGGTACGTCTAAAAGAATTGTCTTATGTTGCAACCATCTGTGAAATGTCAACAGGCCCTTGTTTTGTACACTAACATAAAATGAGTTGATAAGGAATTTCATCTCTTCTGTGTAATAGCTCATCTCGAGCTTGTGTGAATTGTTTACCCTATTCGGAACATATTAAGCATGACTTCAAATTTTTCACAACTCAGCACAGATGCTTTATCTCCGGGGCAACTACCTGAATCCGTTAAAGCATTGTTAAAACGTGCTCACATCAACAGATATCCAAAACGAACCACAATTGTTGATGCCGGAACAGAGTCAAAATCTTTATATTTAATTTTAAAAGGCTCAGTTTCAATTATTTTGCGTGAAGATGACGAACGTGAAATTGTTGTTGCGTATTTAAATCCGGGCGATTTCTTTGGGGAAATGGGGCTTTTCGAACCGAACCCTCAACGTACAGCCGAAGTTCGAACTCGTGATGTCTGTGAAATTGCAGAGATCTCTTATGACAACTTCCACGAACTTAGCAAACAATACCCAGACTTAAGCTATGCTGTTTTTGCACAATTAGTTCGCCGTCTAAAAAATACGACTCGTAAAATGACAGATCTTGCGTTCATTGATGTGTCTGGCCGTATTGCACGTTGCTTAATCGATCTATCTTCTCAACCAGAAGCAATGATTTTGCCGAATGGTCGTCAAATTCGTATTACTCGTCAAGAAATTGGCCGTATTGTTGGATGTTCGCGTGAGATGGTTGGTCGTGTACTTAAAACCTTAGAAGATCAAGGTATGATCCAAACTGATGGTAAAGCCATTCTTATTTTTGATGCATCATTAGAAGAAAACACTGTTTCTGATGATGACTACGACGATGAAGAATAATATTCATTAAATTTTTAATAAAAAGCAAACTTCGGTTTGCTTTTTTTATATGCAACAATGAGTTAATACACAAAACTTACAAACTATTCTAATTTTATGATTTAAGTTGAATACATATTCTCCGTTAGGCTAACTCAAAATTTCCAAGGATTCCGCTGTATGCAATTTAACCCACTTAGTCGCACAGGCCTTAAACTTCCAGAAATTTGTTTAGGCACCATGACATTTGGTGAGCAAAACTCCCAACAAGAAGCTTTTGAACAACTCAATTACGCCTTGGCCCATGGTTTATATTTTTGGGATACGGCAGAGATGTATTCCGTTCCACCAAAACCTGAAACTTATGGCGCAACTGAAACGATTATTGGCAATTGGTTTGCCCAAAATGGACAACGTGACAAAGTCTTTCTCGCATCTAAAATTGCAGGTCCTGGCTTTGGAGGAACACACATCCGAGAAGGCAATACACGCTTTAACAGTGACCATATTGCCAAAGCTCTAGATGGATCACTTAAACGCCTCCAAACGGACTATATCGACCTTTATCAACTGCATTGGCCTGAACGTCATACCAACTTTTTTGGTACGCTCGCTTATGGTAATCAGCAAGCTGAAAATGATTACGACACAACACCTCTAGAAGAAACATTACTTGCTCTACAAGAAGAGATTAATCGCGGACGCATTCGCTATATTGGTTTATCAAATGAAACCCCGTGGGGCACCATGAATTTTTTACATTTGGCCGAAAAGCTAGGTGTCAGTAAATTTGTAAGTGTTCAAAACCCTTATAGTCTTCTTAACCGTACTTATGAAATAGGTATGTCAGAGATTGCTAAATATGAGGATGTCGGCTTGCTCGCCTACTCTCCTCTGGCTTTTGGTTACCTAACTGGCAAGTTTAGAAATGGTGCACGTCCCGCTAATGCTCGTGTGACACTATTCCCTCGCTTTAGCCGCTACAGTAACCCTCAAAGTGAGTGGGCAACAGAACAATATGCACAGCTAGCAGAAAAGCATGGACTAAGCTTGACTCAGATGGCCTTAGCTTTTATTAAACAACAGTTCTTTGTGACCAGCACAATTATTGGTGCCACTAATTTAGATCAACTCAAAGAAAATATTCAGGCATTTGAGATTGAATTACCAAGTGAAGTTCTAAAAGGTATTGAGGCCATCCATACCCAACAACCCAACCCTGCTCCTTAAATAAAAAAACGGATGCTTAAGCATCCGTTTCCTTTATCTATATAAAATTTACATCTTATTTGCGGCTATTATAAACTGCCATTGCCGCAGGTAAGTTTTTACGCATATCACCAATACGTTGTGAGTTAGATGGGTGAGTAGACAAGAATGATGAACCACCGCCACCTTCAAGCTTATTCATTTTTTCCCAAAGCGTAATCGCTGCATTTGGATTATAGCCTGCACGCGCCATCAACATTAAACCACCTTGGTCAGCACGACTTTCCAAGCTACGAGAATATGGTAAGCCTACACCCACTTGTGTACCTAACTGAGCGGCAGCAGTACCAAGCTGGCCTACATTATTACCCGCATAGCTTAAACCGATGCCTAGAGCTAAATCAGTTAAAGCTTGTGCACCGATTTTACTTTTTGCATGCTCCTCTAAAGCATGTGTCATTTCATGTCCCATAACAGCTGCAATTTCAGCATCTGTCAGGTTCAACTTATTCACAATACCTGTATAGAACACGACCTTGCCACCAGGTGCAACGTAAGCATTAATCGTATCTGATTTCAACACCGCTAACTGCCAGCTAAATGGTTGACCAGTCTGATTCATCTGGTTGGCATATGGTTTTAAACGGTTGAATACAGCATTAATACGGTTATATGTACTAGAGCTTGTATCGAGAGCACCCTTACCACGTGCTTCCTGCACCATCTTATTAAAACCTTGAGCAGATTGAGCATTTAAGGTTGCAGTATCTGCACCAGCCATGTCCGCTACTGTTGCACAGCCAGAAATGGTCATCACACTTGCTGCACACAAGCTTAAAAAGAGTTTTTTATTCATAACACGGATCACCTAAATCGATAAAAAGCTGTTTATTCTTTTGCACTTATTATAAGAAATACCACTCATGCTTTGAATGTCTCATTTCTTCATGATCATAGTATTTATGTAACGATCAAGTAGATAAAGTCATCAAATAAATCCAGAAAATTAAACAGATTACATTTAAACCCAGATAAACATGACTTAAGGTTTTAACTTTCTCTTCAAGATTAGGACTTTCCCGTTTCCAGAGTAAATAACTATTTTGTATGAGTACAACAGGAATTAACACACATGCGAACAAAACCGACAAGCTCATAAAAGCTGTCATAAAGAAATCTTCATGATATTCCTGTCCATAAATAACCAACATCGCCAGCGTGGGTGAACCACCAATAGCAAATAAAAAAGAATAAAAAATTGTTTTTGAAATAGTTGGTTGCAGCTTCATCCTGAGCCCATCCTTCCTTATCTATATATAACGTTTTAATCTGAATCTAATAAAACGAAAACTGCACTTTAGTCGGGTATAAAAAAAGCCCCCTTTCAGGAGGCCTTTTTAATCTTTGCTAATTAAGCAGAGAATGGATGACGTAAAACAATTGTTTCTGCACGATCTGGACCAGTTGAAACGATATCAATCGGACATTCGATTAATTGTTCAATACGCTTAACATAAGCCAAAGCATTTGCTGGTAATTGATCGATACTAGTTAAACCAACAGTCGACTCGCTCCAACCAGGCATAGTTTCATAGATTGGCTTCAAGCATTCAAAAGAAACCGCATCTGAAGAACCGACACAACCTGAATCTGTATTTTCATAACCTACACAGATTTTTACTTCTTCCAAACCATCTAAAACGTCAAGTTTAGTTAAGCAAATACCTGAAAGTGAGTTTACATCTACAGAACGGCGAAGAATTTCAGCATCAAACCAACCACAACGACGTTGACGGCCAGTAGAAGCACCAAATTCATGACCAACTGTACCTAGGTGTTTACCAATCGGATCACCAGAATCAGCAGCTGCATCGTAAACCAATTCAGTTGGGAATGGACCTGCACCTACACGTGTTGTATAAGCTTTAGTAATACCTAATACATAATCAAGATGTAAAGGCCCCATACCTGAACCAGAGCTTACGCCACCCGCAGTTGTATTTGAACTTGTAACATACGGATAAGTACCGTGGTCGATGTCTAGAAGTGAGCCTTGAGCTCCTTCAAACATTACAGCCTTACCTTCTTTGCGATAGTCATGCAACACTTTAGTAACGTCAATCACTAATGGAGCAAGCACTTCACGCCATTGGTTGCAAAGAGCCAATACATCTTCAAATTTAACAGCTTCTACACCGTAGAACTGAGTTAATTGGAAGTTATGTAACTCAAGCATTTCTTGAAGTTTTTCTTCTAACGCTGCACCACCACGAACAAGGTCAGCAACACGCACTGCACGGCGAGCTACTTTATCTTCGTATGCAGGACCAATACCACGACCTGTAGTACCGATTTTAGCATTACCACGTTTCTTCTCACGTGCCTGATCAAGTGCAATGTGGTTAGGCAAAATGAGTGGACAGTTTGGAGAAATACGTAGACGTTCTTTAACAGGAACACCTTCTGCTTCCAAAATTCCCATTTCTTCAATTAACGCGGCTGGTGAAAGTACTACACCATTACCAATTAAGCACAATACGTTTTCACGTAAAATGCCTGATGGAATGAGGTGCAATACAGTCTTTTTACCACCTACGACAAGAGTATGACCTGCGTTATGTCCGCCTTGATAACGTACTACCGCAGCCGCCTGATCTGTGAGCAGGTCGACGATTTTACCTTTACCTTCGTCGCCCCATTGGGTACCAAGTACCACAACATTTTTGCCCATAATAGCCTCATTACATCATGCTGTTAAAATTGGAAACCACCAGTAAAAATTTACCGTTGGCGATTAAATCTTTTCAATATTCCATTGTCCATTTTGCGACACGAGTTGATGGGTCGCATATGGAATAGAACTTAAATCATCATTACCTAACAATTGAACTACACGTAAACCTTGAGCACGTGCATTCGAAATTGCTAAGAGTAAATCCTGTTCTGAGCCTTTTGGAGCAACAACAGTTTCGATTTCGGCGAACTGATTTGCACCTAGGGCATATAAATCACAACTAAAGCCAGTAGCAGGACGTGCGCGGCCAAAGTGCTCACCAATACCATCATAACGACCACCCTGCGCTAAAGGCGCGGCACGATTCGGTGCATAGACCGCATACATTAAGCCAGTGTGGTAGTGATAACTACGTAGCTCTACAACATCAATACCGATATTGAGATTTGGCCAACGGCCTTTAATTTGCGCAAGTGTCGTTTTAAGTGCATCTAATGCTGATTTAAACTCAACATCTTGTAAGATGTTTGCACTTAAATTCGCCTGCAATGCTTCTAGATCACTAGAATAGCGGCCAAGTGCATAGAAATCAGAACCCATATTGAGGTTTTGAGTAAATTCAGCTAACTCTGGTAACGCTTTTCTTTGATAAAGATCTGAAAGCTCATGCTCTTCATTTTTTGACAGTCCAGCACATTTTACTAAACTGCGGAACAATCCTACATGACCCAAATCTAAATGCGCGCCTTGTAAAGTATAGATGTTCTCGATCAACCCCAGCATAACATCGACCATTTCGACATCAGCTTCGATACTGTCATGCCCGTATAACTCTGCACCTAATTGTAGAGGTGCACGTGTGGCATTGAAATTTTGTGGTTTAGTATGTAATACAGTCCCTGAATAACAGTAACGTGCAACGCCTTCAACTGGTCTTACATGTGCATCGATACGTGCAACTTGCGGCGTCATATCAGCACGAACACCGAGTAAACGGCCTGAGAGCTGATCAATGACCTTAAAAGTTACTAAATCTAAGTCTTGATTTGATTCTGATAATGAAGACAACGATTCGATGTATTCGATAAATGGTGTATATACCAATTGATAACCTCGTACCGCGAGGAAATCTAAAGCTTCACGGCGAAGTTTTTCAATGACTTGCGCCTGTTCCGGCAATACATCTGCTACCCCGTCAGGCAGCAACCATGTCTCTGAAATGGTCATATTTCAAGCCTAAAATCTGATCAACGTGGAACGACCCCACATAAAAAAATCGGGAACACACCCGATTTCTCTTAGTGTAGCATGATACTTTGTGCCATGCACCTGACAATTTGCATAAATCTTTCTTAATAAACTCTAAAGTCAAAAAGAAGATTTTATGATTTAATAATAATATTCAACATCTTATTCTCATTCACTCATATCATAGACAAAAGTTCTTCGACCAAAGAATGGGCCAATATCTGAGCTATCTCCTTGTTGCCAGTTAACCAGATTTAATCTTTGAATAGCTTTCTTAAGGTATTTTAAATTTAGAAAGAATCACACAGATCCAATAAACGATTTGCATAGCCCCATTCATTATCGTACCAAGCGAATACTTTAGCTTGATGCCCTACAACCATAGTTTGAGTTAAATCAACGATGAGCGAATAAGGTGAATGATTGAAATCACTCGAAACTAATGGCTCATCTGTTACCGCCATAATTTCCGCATAATCTGTTTGAGATGCTTTAATTAGCAACTCATTAATGTGATGCACAGTAATTGGAGATTGCGCGATAAAAGTTAAGTCAATTGCAGCTACATTAATAGTCGGTACACGAATTGAATAACCATCAATACGGTCTTCCATTTTAGGCATAACACGTTTTAATGCGCCGAGTGCACTAGATGTGGTCGGGATAATATTTTGCCCTGAAGCTCTAGCACGACGTAAATCACGATGTGCGTGGTCAAGAACAGATTGATCTGCTGTCACTGCATGAATTTCTGTCATAAGCGCAGTTTCAATACCGAAAGCATCATCAATGATTTTTACTAATGGAACCAAAGCCTGTGTAGTACATGAAACACTTGATATGATCTGATCAGTCACTTTGACTTCATTATGGTTCACACCATAAACAATGGCTGCATCGACATGATCAAAAGGTGCTGCACCAATAATAACCCGCTTCGCCCCTGCTTGTAGATGACGTGTTGCATCCGCATGAGAACGGAACAGTCCCGTACACTCAAGTACCACATCAATATCTAAACTAGACCATGGTAAAACTTCGGGTTGTTTCTGCTTTAAAACCTCAACTTTTAACGCTCGTTGATTTGACTGAATATTCAAAAAAACTTTTTCATTTTCAATCAATATATCTACATTTCCATTGAAGCGGCCATGCGTAGAATCATATTTAAATAAATGCACTAATGTCTGAACATCTGCTATATCGTTAATCGCCACGATTTCAAAATGAAATTGTTTTGGGCTTTCGAACCAGGCGCGTAAAACATTACGTCCAATCCGACCAAACCCATTAATGGCGATACGTTGCATGACCTATCCTTATCAACAAAACTACAAACTAAAGAAGGCATATAGTAAAGCACGTCAAGGCCAATTGAATATAGATTTTTAGCCAAATCACAGTTTTGTAAGATATTCCTTTTAAAATCGTTGGTTCGGTGGGGTTTTTCCGCTACAATTTAGCGTTTTTAAAAAATAAGCCCCGTATCACATGCAAGGTTTGGCATAAAACAAACAGGCATTGATACATTTAGCCAAATTCGAAAATATGGAGTGACTTGGTTGTGAGTACTCGTTTAATGACATCTGCTGAAATTCGTGAAGCATTTTTGCGCTACTTTGAAACGCAAGGGCATACACGTGTCGCGTCGAGTTCTCTTGTTCCTGCCAACGACCCAACTTTACTATTTACAAATGCTGGGATGAACCAGTTTAAAGACTGCTTTTTAGGTCTTGAGAAACGTGACTATGTACGTGCAACAACATCTCAAAAATGTGTACGTGCTGGCGGTAAACATAATGACTTAGATAACGTTGGTTATACTGCACGTCACCATACATTCTTTGAAATGTTAGGTAATTTCTCATTTGGTGATTATTTCAAACGTGATGCACTTAAATTCGCATGGGAATTTTTAACCAGCGAACAATGGCTTGCTTTACCAAAAGATAAACTTTATGCCACGGTTTACCACACCGATGACGAAGCTTACGACATCTGGAACAAAGAAATCGGTTTAGCGCCAGAACGTATTATCCGTATTGGTGATAATAAAGGCGAAAAATACGCATCTGACAACTTCTGGGCAATGGGTGATACTGGCCCATGTGGTCCATGTTCTGAAATTTTCTTTGACCATGGTGATCACATTTGGGGTGGTTTACCAGGCACACCTGAAGAAGACGGTGACCGTTTCATTGAAATCTGGAACAACGTTTTCATGCAGTTTAACCGTACTGCTGATGGCGTGCTTCACCCTCTCCCTGCTCCATCTGTTGATACAGGTATGGGACTAGAACGTATTTCTGCTGTATTGCAACATGTTAATTCAAACTACGATATTGACCTGTTCCAACACTTATTAAAAGCTGCTGCAAATATTATTGGTATTGAAGACCAAGGTCAGCCTTCTTTACGTGTTGTTGCAGACCATGCACGTTCATGTTGTTTCCTCATTGCTGATGGTGTAAACCCAAGTAATGAAGGTCGCGGTTATGTACTTCGCCGTATTATCCGCCGCGCCGTGCGTCACGGTAATAAACTTGGTGCAACTGGTACGTTCTTCTACAAAATGTTGCAACCTTTAATTGAAGTTATGGGTGATGCATATCCAGAGCTTGCAGCGCGTAAAGATGTGATTGAAGCAACTTTAATTCGTGAAGAAGAACAGTTTGCTAAAACACTTGAGCAAGG
>ERZ941706.321-NODE-321-length-16515-cov-4.769016_pt1 | contig 16515 bp, 21 predicted proteins | sample MGYA00521232_ERZ941706 | MGnify/ENA primary metagenome ERZ941706 (study PRJEB32759, sample SAMN07749893) | skin metagenome | biome: transportation; feature: city; material: polyester macromolecule | host: Homo sapiens | place: Hong Kong:ER line | collected...
CTGATCGGTTCCGACGATACGGCTTTGAATCTGGATTTCACGGGCACGCCCGGAAGTTATGGGCGTCCACTTGACGATGATTTCTGAAACTTGGCTCACGGACTATTTAGCCCGTGAGTCGATCAAGCACCCTGATAAGTGACAGAACTTAACTGAAGACCTTCGACGGGAATCTTCATGCTGGCATCATACCCCGGCGGACGCACCGTGGCCGGTAGTGGCTTAGCTTCATCCTTATCCCAAGCGTAAACTTCAGGTGACTCTTCGCGAAGCGTCATCTGGTAGATCATGTCGTGGACTTCGTGTTGTTCCATGACGCGGAAGAGCTTGTTGTTCCAACCTTGGATTGGCAGGCTCAGCGTGCAAAGACTACCAACCGTGACCGCGAACGCCTTTGGTCCGAACGTGGCGGTGAAGAAGCCCGGTGTTAGCTGCTCGCGCGCGATGAACTGCTTGGCGATACGCTGGCAGGCATCGGCTCTATCGACGCACCCAAGGTCGAGCGTGAACGGACGAGGGATGCCATCTGCGAGCGCGGTAGTTTCCAGCCGCCCCCACGATACCATCTGGTAGAGTTCAGCCGGATTGGCATACTTGCCTTCGACGATGTTGTAGGTTTCGCGGAGAGGTCCAGCGGGAACCCAACTGAACGGTGACGGACTACCCGAACCGCCAATAAGATCGTTTTCATCGAACGATTGCTTAGGTCCAAGCGTGTCGTCGTAGCCACCGACGAGCGCGTAGGTGCCACCAACATCGACAAGCTTGGTGCAACCCATCGCAGCGGTGATCGCGCTAATAACGGTTTCGTGGCTATCGCTGGTGCTGAAGATACCATCGCAGGTATAACGCTGAGCCGTGCCGCCATCTTTGGTCTGAACACGCTCTTCGCACATGTTGGCGTAGGCGCGGAAGTTATCGAAGTTGATCCGCGATGCCGGGACGCCCATTCCCCATGCGAGCTTCCCGTTGATGCGGTAGCCGATAAGATAGGTGAGTAGCGCGTTCGCAGGGTTACGCCCGATTTCATTAGTGCCGTTGTAGAACGCCCACGTGGACTGATCTTCAACACGATGCGAGCCGTAGCCACCGCGTGTGCCATCAAGACGCGGATCGTAGAGCGGGCAACCTTCAACGATGGTGGTGTTCTTCTGAGGAACACCCTTTGGCCAAGCCTTTTCGCTCAGCTTGTATTGGATGGCAATGTAAGCGCATCCGGTGAAGGTGCTGTCAGAGCGCCAGTAAGCGCCGGTGCCAACCGCGAAACCGTTGCCGGGACGCCCTTCAGTAACCGCACGGAAGCTTGCGATACCATCGGAGTGAGCGACTAAGCCGCCATTCCACGTAAGATCGTTTTCGATGTAGAAGCCGGTGACAGCATTGATGCGGTGCGATGCCAGCGCGATCACACGGGCGTAGCTGTCTTTGTTCTTCCCCCACACTTCGAAGAAGCGTTCGTCGTTACCGCCAGCGGTGCGACCAAAGACGATGCGGCGCGGCGCGCTTGGAACGATGGTGGTCTGAAGACGGTCACCAAGAGAGTTCGATAGCGTGGCGGTTTTGCGGAAGAGCGTGCCCGCTGCCATCAAGCCAAGGCTGAGGCCGATGCCTACCACCATCGCGGTAGAGACGACGAACGATGCGCCGAAGATACCGGCACCAGCCGCCGTAAGAGCACCCGCAATAGGCGCTGCGAACGCGACCACCGCGACCGCGACCGCGATCAGCGCAACGGTTTTAACAACCTTCGCCATCTTACGCGCGAGCCTCAAAAGGCACGCGGAAGGCGTAACGGCACGCTGCCGTAGGAAGGATTACAAGACCGTTCGCACCACCTTCTTCGCCGACGAACCAAGAGTAGGTTCCGACACAAACGCCGGTAGTCTTGGCGTCTCGCATGACGATGTCGCCACGCTGAGCGAAGAACACACTTTCAAGCGGTTCACCGAACCAAGACTTGACGGTCTTTAGAAGCGTCCCCTCACCATGCTCTTGAAGAGCTTCAGCCGCGCCACGTCCGCTATTGTAGGTGCCACGGTATGCTTCAGCGGGATCAACGCCAGTCTGCGCACGCACGCAATCAGCGGCGAACAACGCGCAATCATGCGTTCCCCACTTGAATGGTTCTTCTGCTACGCGGTCGAGATAGACCGCTAACCGCGCTTCCCAATCTTGGAATCTTACAAGGCTACTCACCTTGTATTTAGCAGCTACCCCTTACTGCTCAGCGATCTTGTTAAGGAAGTAGCCGCCAACACCACCAAAGAGCGAAGCACCTTGTGCATAGCCGCCAAGGTAAGTCTTCGAAGGCGCTGGATCACCGTTCGCGATGGCTGGCGCATAGTCCTGCGAAGCGTCGGTCGGATCGTAGTCGCGCTGATTGAGATACGTCTGATTAGACGCATTCGAGATATTGGCTTGGTGACTTTCGATGGTGAGATTGAAGCGGTGGCTCATACCATCGGCTTGAATTTCGACCTTATCCATCGCGCCGCTACGGATGCGACGCCATAGCCACGCTGGTTCCGCCAGCGGATCGGACGGGCGCACCATGATTGCCCGCCAAAGCGTAGCCTCACGCCCCTGATACTCGTCGGGGTAGGTCTGCGCAGCCGCGATGGCGATTGTAGGATCAGACGGGATGTTGAGCGATACGGTAAGTTCATTGCTCCCCGCCATCGTGAAGGTGTTCTCACCAAGCTCGACCATGACGCCCGCCACCAGCGGATCGAACGTGTGATTGTCCAAGAGGTAGTCGCCTGAGCCGTTCGGCTGGATCGCGTTAATGCCCGTCCAAACGAAGAGGGTTTCCGATTTGAACGCCAGCCGCGCGGCAATGTAGGTGGTTATCGCGGGCGCACTGATCGCGCTGATTAGTTCAGGCGTCGAGTTGTCGCGCATTAGATCACCTCGCGCGCCGAAACCGTGCCGAACTCGGGCGCACGATCCGGGTCGAGCGTGTAGGTGGTGGCGTCACTGGACGCGAGCCGGAACAACCCGGATGGATTGGTGAAGTTGAGCACCGTGCCAGCGCCGTAGGTAAGGCGTAGCTCAGGTTCGAAAGTGATCGTCGCGTTGCCCGCCGCGTCTGAGAACGCTGGCGCTTCCACAATTCTCAGTAGTTGGTCGCCAAGCTGGAAGAACTGTCCGATGCGAAGCGTGGTGTTGACGTTCGCCGCGTAGCCGTGCGCCTGAATGGTGTTGTTGTAGGCGTAGCCGGGGATGCCGAGCACCACGCCAGCAAGCATGCTGGTGCGTGACTGGCGCGGATAGTAGCGGAAGGTGCCAATCTGCCCCCTGAGGCTCAGGAGCCACGCTGAGACGGCTTCCGCCTCGCTTAGGCGCATCTGAGGCCACGTCCATTCCAACGCCCATTGTGAGGCCGTGTGAACGGTCTGCTGGCGATAGGTCCACGTGGATTCAGTCGCGGACTGGCGGCGGTTCAGGCCGAGCCGTTCCGTCTTGAGCGTCTTGGGAAAGGTGAGAGGGTATTGCACCGACTATTTAGCCGGTGCCTTACATCGACCGCCGCTGGAGCTTCGCCATCGTCTTGTCTGCCGCCTGTTGCGTGATCGTCGGCATCGCAAGCGCAATGCCTTCCATCGCCGCGCGGCGGATCGCATCGGGATCGTTCGAAGTGATCGATCCAAAGCTAATGTTCACCCCGCCACGGTTGTCGTTCGCCGCGTTGCGGATCGCACGGGTTGGCGTAATGTTGACGTTCGAACCGAACGTGGCGAGTTCAGGACCACGCTCACCAACGAGGTAGGTGCCAGCGCCGGTGTAACCACCGTTCGCACGCTGCCCTTTGATCAGCTTACCGAAGATCGAACCGAAGATGCCGCCACCACCGCCAGCTTCGCCACCACCAAACAGAAGGTTACCCAACGGCTTTATGATCATCTGCTGAAGCGCGATCTTCAACAGTCCCGATATGACGTTATCGACAACCTCACCGAACGCTTCGCCAACGCTCTTCACGCCTTTGATCACGTCCATCAAACCATCTTGAAGATGGTTCAACCCTTCGACTTCTACCGACTCCAAAGCTTCGTTGATTTCCGCACTGGTGCGCGGGATTTGATCAAGATACGCCTCAAGCGGCGACTGTGTCTGTTGCTTCGCTTCCGCCGTAGCGTTGTCCTGAAGCTTACCAAGGATGGCGAGACGACGACGAGCAATCTCCTTTTCAGCCTCAGTCGCGTCCTTACTTGCCAGCACCGCTTCAAGCTGTAGGCGCTCAAGTTCGAACTGCTTGGCCACCATGCGAACCGCGATGTCGCGGCGTTGGCTTGAAGAGCGTGCCAGCCCCTGCTCTGAAGACAGTTCGTCAAGAGAGTTACGAAGACCGGCTTCGCTTACCGCAAGCTCGCGCTTTGCAATCTCTTCGTCGCGATCACGAATGATGCGGTCGTATTCAGCGTCAAAAGTCTGCTTTTCGAGTTGCTTCAGCAACTCCGCTTGAGCTTGCGTGTAACGCTTCTTTCCTTCACGAATCTGAGCGTCCGTGCCCGTGTCATCGCTAATGTCGTGAAGATTTGACGTGTAGGAGTTGCGTGCACGATCCGCTTCAAACTGAGCCTTTTGCGTAGGATCAGTGGTGAGCGCCGCCTGAGCCGAGTAGAGCGAGTTTTCAGCACTCCAGCGCGCTTTCTCCCAAGCGAACTGAAGTTCCTGATCAGAACGCATCATCGTTGCGCTTTTGCTGCCACCCTTCGTCGGCTTGTTCTTGCCGCTACCAGTTGGTGCGAAAGTGCCGCTGACCTCAGTAGGCGGACGAACGATAGTCTGCGCCTCACGTGCCGCGACATCGGCACGCTTGATGTTCTTACGTCCCTCCAGCGCCGCAAGGTAAACGTTGCTCCCCTTACGCCCCGCACGCACTTCAGCGTTGGCAAGGTCGGTTTGCTCTTTGAAGAGTGCTTGACGCCCCGCGTGCGTCTTCATCAACTCTTCCTTGGTGTAGGCGTCCTGCCCCTTTCCGCTCTTCCATGCTTTGTATAGCGTCGGAATGTCTTTGCTAAACGGATTGCCTTGACGAAGCGACATCAAGTTGTTCACGTTCATTTGAGCAAAGAAGTTCGCGGCAGCGGCACCAGCCTGAATGGCCGCGTTGGCGAACGCGACGAGCGCGTCCGCGTTCTGAATGATCGCGTTCGCCATTTGAGCGTTCAAGATCATCTTCATGGTATCCATTTGGTCGTTGACCTGCCCCGCGTTGCGCAGAACGTGATCATCGATCACAACACCATAAGCCGCCGCTGCCGAACCAAGCTCGTTGAAGCCTTTCGTGCCCTGTCCAAGTAGGTTGGTAAGATCAGCCGCGCTCTTACCCATCACGGACGTTGCAGCGGCTTGCTGCTGAGCGATGGTAGGAAGCTTCTGAATGCCATCCATAAGCTGGCGCAAGGCCTTATCGGGATCGCGAGCGTTCACGCCAAGAGCGTTCAGCGAAGCCGACATAGCCTTGTTGCCGTTGATAGCGTTACCAAGGTTCTTCGTAAATTTTTCGAGCGCCAAATCGGCATTCTCGATTGAGCTACCGCTTAGCTGAGCGGCATATCGGAACTGCTGAATGGTGCCGGTGTAGACGCCAGTGCGGTCACTGAGGTCTACAATCGCGTCGGCGTAGTCCAGTGCCTCTTGAGTCTTTCCGCTGAAGAGGTCGATAGCAGCCATGACACCAAGACCGCCGATAGCGCCCTTTGCCATAGACATAGCGGATGCTGTGACCCTACCAAAGTTGGTAGAAGCCTGAGCCGCAATCCGAATACCCGCCATGAACTGCGCACTTTGCAGCCCAAGATCAACAACAAGACTTCCAACATTCGCCATGTTGTATTTAGGCTTCGTCGGCTACACGCGGTTCGAGGAAGGCAATCAGCTTGTCTTCGAGCGTGAGCGCCGCTTCGGCTTCCGCCCTAAGCCGTGCTTTCTCTTGCCAATCGCGGTCGAAGAACTCAGGCGGATCGCCCTTGAAGTTTCCGGCATACCACGTGAGGGTTGCGAGCGTTTCGGTGCGCTGATCCTCTACCGGTGAGCCGAACGGTTCGAAGTAGTGGAAAGCTTCCCATTCTTCGAACTCACCCGGCCCCATTTCTTCGCAGAGTTGCTTTACCGTTTTCTTGAGGTGACCCGCGAGCCGGAAGAGGAACCGCCTTTCCGGGTTGAGGCGGAACTTTTTTTTTGATCTTCAGGCGCTACACGAATGCTCAAGTCCTGAAGGTTGCCCCACAAGCGCACAATGTCGGGATAGTCGAGATTGAGGAAGAGCGGGTAATCTTCCACTGTAAACATCCAATCACCCGCTTCATCAACGAACGCGAAGAGAATGCTCACCAGCGCCTGATCGTAGACGGTGACTTTTTCAACGCCCTTGCGCTCGCCTTCAGGAAGCTCTTGATCCTTTAGCCATTCATCGTGCGCGATGCTGTTAGCGGCAACCGCGTCGGAAAGCTCAAGCCGACGAGCAAGCGAAAGCGCACGAATGCGAGCCGTGCCGCCAAAGACTTCGACATCTTTGGTGACAGCGGCAGCATTCAGGATTGCATCACGGGAAAGAAGCACGGACATATTGATTAAGCCGTGGTAGCGGTCTTGGTGACAGCGCCCGAAAGCTCAAGGTTGGCAGAACCCTTGACCTGCTGATCTACCGCACCACTCGTCTCATTCGAGAGAACGTAGCAGTTGGCAGTGTAGGTGTAGGCGGCAGTGACCACCTTCAGTTCGCAAAGCGCCTGCGTGGACCGAGCGGTGTCAAGCGCCGCCTGTCCAGCGTCACCCTTTCGAACATTGTAGCTGATCTTGAACTGACCTTCGTCCATCACACCAACCATTTTCTCCTTAGCGATAGAGTCGAGGTCCGTCACGTCGATGACAGCGGCGGAACCGCTACCCAAACCACTGAAGTCGGTAACACCTGCGATCTTGGTAGACGCGCCGGAACCGACCTTGAGAGAAATGCCAGTGCCCCGGCTGTTTACAACTTCGTTCGCCATGATACTCCTTGTTTAACGAATCTCTGGAGTATTTAGCTTGGAGCGTTGATCAGATGGCGCTTGAGTAAAACTTGAAGAACAATAGCACGCGATGAAGCGTCACGTCCGTAGTGTCATCGGTCATCGGGTGTTCGTTCAGCCAAGACACCGATTGCACTTCGTCGTTTTCCCAAGTCGCAAGATTGCTTTTGATCGCACGGGCAAGCGTCATGGCATCGCCGAAGACGGGCGCTGAAACGGACACCTGAAACGTCACGAAGCCTTCCGTGGCAACGCCCACGTCAAGGTCGCCCATCGGCTCAGTGTCGATACGCTGGTAGATGACGGCAGGCGTCTTGTAGTTCAGTGGCGCGACGTTCGGGTAGACGTTCGCTGCTACCGTCTTCAGGCGAGCGTAAAGATGCTGTTCGATCATCGTGTATTTAGACGCCGCGCTTGATAAGCTGCTTGTTCAGAATCTTCCCGATAGCGTCGATGATCGGTTGCTGAGCATTGCTCAGAGCCTTGAGCATGAACGGATTCGCAGCATTGTGGATAGAACCGAACTCCACAAAGCTGGCGTGATAAGCGTTGCTCTTGATCGCTACAGCGTTGTGCACTTCCGTAGGGCTGGTGCTCTTCGTCTTGCGCACGATGACGTTGTTCTTGATCTTGCCGTGCACCTCTTGGCGCTTGGTGCCGCCCTTGTTGTGGCGCGTGCGAACCTCGCCCTCAGTCGTGCGCGGACTGTTTGGCGCGGTCTTCATCGTTTCCTTGCGCAGGACAGCCGCACCGGCGCGGTTAGCGATCTGCCCCGCTTTGGTGGCTTCCTGCTTGCTCAGCCCCTCCAAGCGCCGCTGTAGCGCCGCCATGCCGCGAAGATCGCCAGTGAAGATCATCCCCGCGTGACCTCTTCAAGCGTGAGGATCAGCGTGGCGCGACGGTCGGGTTCATCGATGGCGAGAATGTCGTAGAGCTTGCCGTCTACGCGGGCGCGCATCGTGGTCGCGATATTGGCACGCCAGCGGATCAGGTAGCGGGTGGCAGCGAACGTCTCGCGACCGCCAGCACGCGCCGCGTCTTGCGTGCGCATCTCCAGCCGCTGCCCCCACACGGTGGCAACCGCCTCATAGGTGGCGATACCCTGCCCGAACTCGTCGGTGACCACCTGCCCGAACGCATCGGTCGCGGGTGCACCACCAAGCGCGGTTGTCTCGCCAGCCGCCAGTAGCTCAATTTTGCGGTCGAGCTTGCCCCCATCGATCTTCATAGCCGGGGCACCCGCCACGGGGCGCAAAGGCGCTGGACGGCTTGCATGGTGCGTTCGTCGGCACCGGTGCGGTCGTCGTAGTGAGCGTGAACAAGCACTGCGATAGCGTGCTTGAGGGTGAGCGGAACAAGCGGGGTGACCGCTTCGCCGGTGACGATGTCAGTGTAGGGTAGCAGGCGAAGGCCGGTGTGGTGCTCCACGATGTCAATCGCACCCGCCTCAAGCATGTTGAGGGTTAGCTCATCCTGAGCGGTATCGATGCGGACCCATTCCGCGATTTCTTCAGGCGTAAGAATCTGCATGAAGTATTTAGCCGGAACAGAAAAAGGCGGGAAGTTTCCTCCCCGCCTTGTTCATTCTTTGGCCAAAGGCTCAGCTTATGCAGCGACCTTCAGAGCAACAAAGGCTTCCTTGTCGCGGACCATGCCACCAACGCGCTTCGTGGAGTAGAAACCGACGAACGGCTTCTTCGAATACGGATCACGAAGGGTGCGGATGCCGATACGATCAGCGATCATGTAACCGACCTTGATGTTACCGAAGACCACCGGCAGCTTGCCAGCCGCAACAAGGTCCATATCCTCGACCTCAACAATCGGGTAACCCGCCAACGTCTGAGGCGCATCAGCGGACAGCGAAGGCTGCCAGATGTAGTTGTTGTTGCCATCCTTCATGGTGCGGATCGAAAGCTGCGAAGCCGATGCCATGATGAACTTCGCACCGGCGCGGTAAGCCGCCGGAAGAGCGTAGATCAGGCTCAGGTAGGCATCACCCGAGGTCGGCAGACCAGCCGCGACACCGGTCTTGACGGTCTTCAGACCGGTCGTGGTGAGAATACCCTGAGGCTTATTCACGCCGTCACCGTTGATGAAGGCTGCGCTTTCCATCGCTGCAAACGCCCGTGCGGTCTCGTCGATCATGTAGCCGTCAAGGTCGAAGGCTGCATCGTCAAGAGCGCGCTGCGAAGCGTGCGGGTTGGCGTAAAGCTCACCCATCGGCACCTTGACTTCACCAAGCGTGTTGGTGGCAGTCTCAGGACGCGCGTCCTGCTCGCCAACCCAACCGGCTTCGAACTTACCGTTCTGCTGAAGGAAGCGGTAGTCGTCGCTCGACACGCTGATAACGGTGGCTTCCGAACGGATCGGAGACAGCGTCTCAAGAGTGCGGTAGATACCAGCCTCTACGGTCTTCGGCATGAGATAGCCACCAGCCGCCAGACCGGTCGCATCGGTGCCACCGATGGTGACAGCCTTACGCTCCAGCGCCTCAAGCTCGAACTCGCCAGCGCCCTTACGCGCCCACTTCGCCCAAGCCTGCTTGTGCTCGGTGATTTCCTGAGGGACTTCGTTTCCGATAGCGGGGCGAGCCGCCTTCTTCTGAAGCTCAGTGATTGCAGAGTTGATGGTGTCCATCTTCTGCTCAAGAACCGTGTCACGGTTCTTCAGGTTCTCTTCGTGCGTATCACGAAGCTCAGTAACTGCATTCTGAATAGCGTGCAGAGTGTCGTTCACGTTGTCGCTCATTTTACTCCTTGGATGTTTGACAAAACTTTCTGAGCGACACTCAAAGTAGCCGCTTGAATGTATTTAGCTTCGACGTTGGAAGTGTGGTTCTTCAGGAAGTCTTTGGCTTCCGCGAGCGTCATCCCGTGACGCATAAGCTCGCGCTCAAACTCGTCGGCTTCAGCCAACGATTTGACATCGCTGATCCGTGCCTTGGCGTTTGCCGGGAAGGTCACGACTGAGATTTCGAGTAGCTCGACTGACTTGATGGTGCGGATGGGTTCACCCGTTCCCGGCTTGCCAAGCTTCACTTCCTGAGGGCGAAAGCCGATTGAAAGACCCGTGATCGCGCCAGACTTCGAAGCCACGTAGGCATCGCGACCCATCGCGGTATCGATGAACTCGCCTTCAACCTTCAGGCCAAAGTCATCTTCCTCAAGCTTCGTCCAACGTCCAATCGGGATGCTGTAGGGATCGTGATTGAGAAACATCAAAGGCGTAGCATCGCGCTTCAGCGACTTCGCAAAGGCACCCGGCGCGATGACATCGCCATAGCTATCAACGTTGCCGAACACCGCGCCATAGCCGCTGAAGGTTTTTGTATCTTCAGTCGTCGCGGCGAACTTCACCTCCGCAACATTCAGTAGCTTTTGTTCCATCAGCTATTTAGCTTGAGGGCGAAGCTTCCGGGTTCTGCGGTCCGAACAGGTTTGCCGCTGGCGTCAACTTGTCCGCGCTTGGATCGTTGACCCGATCCATGCCGACGAGTTCGCGCGCTTCGTTGCGCGTCATGATCCCGCCAGCCACCAGCGTGTTGACGTAGCTCGCCTGATCCGCCGCGTTGGTGCGCAGCATCGCGCGGGTGTCATGGTGCACCCGGTGCGTGGCTTGCTCTTCACGTGTAAGAAGGTTGACCTCAGCCGATTGGCTGAACCGCTCCAGCCACGGACCAAGACAGTTCTGGTGGTGCGCAAGGAAACGCTGCTCTACGCTCGCGTAGGCCGCGCTGTTCGTCGCCTGCTGGATCATCAACGGATCGACCCGCATCACGCGGCAAATCTCTTCCGTCTGGTAACGGCGGCTTTCGATGAACTGCGCATCGTTGGCGGTGGTCTGAAGCTGCTGAAACTTCAGCCCGTTGCTAAGGACTGCCGTCTTATGCGCATTGCCAACACCGGCTTGCTGGATGTTCCACGCAAGCTGAAGCTGCATCTGCTGTTCTGCGCTAAGGTCGGCATCGGTGGTGAGTAGGCCGCTTGGCTTTGAGCCGTTGCGGAAGAGGTTCGACCCGAAGGACTCAAGATCGCTGGCAAGGCCGATGGCTCGGGCTGCGATCAGTTGAGGGTTCGCGCCATGAATGGCGTTCAGCGACGGTCCCTTGACGTGCCAGATGTTCTTTGGCGTGTAAGCGGGACTTCCGGTCACGTTCAGTTGGTAGACTACCTCACCGAAGTCACCCGCAAGCACGGTCACGCTGGAGTGCGCCAGCGGGATTAGCTCGATAGGTTGCCCCTTGCTGTTGCGGCTCACCCAAACGAAGGCATTACCGAGTAGAGAAAGCTGAAAACCAAGCCATTCGCGGAACTCGAATGAAGTTTGGAAGCTGTTAGGGGCACGGTTCAGAAGAGCGAAGAGAGGGTGATTGTAGGCATTTTGGTGACCGACGCCTTCGCTGTAGCTTTGTAGCAGGCACGGCACCTGCGCCATGCCCTCAGCGATCACACGGGCACACGCCCACACCGCCGCAATCTGAACGGCATTGATCGCGCCGTAGGACACGGAATCCCGAACATCGCGGCGAATGTCGTCCACGCTGCGATCAGGAAGCGTGTAAGTCTGTGTCGTTATGACTTCGGTAGTCGCTTTGCGCTGAACGGCACCGCCCGCCATCGCATCCGCATAAGTTCTGAAAAGGCCCATCAACTATTTAGGTTGATCGCCCTCAGACGAAGAATAGCGTTGGCACCTTCTTCATTTCTTCAACCTTCACCGTCTGCGAATACGCCATAAGCGTTGCCGCAATGCCGTCGATCTTCATGTGATCTTGTCCGGTTGGCTTACATAGGCTCTTCAAGATACCCATCTGCTTGACGCTCGCGTTCGCTGCCATCCAATTTAGGCACGCGTTATCGGGATGAACGATCTTCCCGTTCATCAAGTCGGCTTCGAAGTCTGTCATCGGTCCTGTAAAGTTGCGTGCTGTCTGCCCGAACTCCGCGCATTTAATGCCGTCCTTTTGTAGACGCTGGATCATGCTTGCCGCCTGCCAGCTATCGAAGAGCACTTCCTGAACGCTGAACTCTTTGCAAAGCTTGCGCACCATCGCTTCTACTTCTTCGTGGTCGCTCGCCTCACCGTCCGTGCGGATAAGATCGCCCTTTGCGATCCACTCACGGTAGGCCTTCGCGTTCTTCGACCGCTCAAGCGCGCCCTCGGGAAGGAAGAGGTAAGGCTGAACCGCAATCGTCCCGTCTGCCATTTCAGCGACGAGAGAAACGGCGGTGATGTCGGTCTTGGTGGAAAGATCGACACCGATGTAGCAGCGAACCGCACCACTGATTTTTAGATCGGCGCGTGCACCCTTCTTCCAATCGTTCTGGTTGAGCCAACCGCTGGCGGTGTTCTGCCAAACGTTCAGATATTTGGTGAGCGCCATCGCCTGCGCAGACGGTGACTGAAGCGCCTTCGCATACTCTGAGCGAAGATGCTTTTCATCAACCGAAATGCCGTAAGCCGGGTTAGCCTTGCGCCAGACGTTGAAGTCACGCCAATCATCGGTGTCATCGATGGTGTAGATCAGCGCGAACTTGCTATCATCCTTGATGGTGCCTTTCAGCACACCTTCGAAGTATAGCTGCTCTTGCCGACACACGCCCGCTACGTTGGTGCCAGCGGTCGAGATGATCAGTAGGAGGGGATCAGCGCCCCGGCGCTTACCCATGCCGGTCCTGAACGCGGCAAGCTGCGTTTCATCCAACGCTTGGTGAAGCTCGTCGGCAATTGCGATCCACGGTAGACCGCCGTCCTTCGTCTTCGCGATCACCATCTGAAACGATGATCCCGTGGACGGCTGGTAGATCGAACGCGCCGCGACTTCGATCCCGAGTGCCTTGGCCAACGCTGGTGTCTCAAGCACCATGCGACGAGCGGGCGTGAACACGGCTTCCGCCTGTTTCATGCTGGTAGCGCCGCTCAGACCCTCAGCGCCGCCCTGCCCCTGCGCGAACGTCATGTAGAGGCCGATAGGAGCCGCCAGCGTGCTCTTGCCGCTACCACGGGGTAGAAGGATGAACGCTTCGCGATAGCGACGAAGGCGGGTTAGCCGGTCGGTCCACCCGAACAGGTTGCAGACGATGAATAGCTGGAACGGCTCAAGCTTAATTGGCTCACCGCTCAGCGGACCCGCCACGTGCGGTAACGCTTCGATGAACTGGCAGGCGTGCGCCGCCAAATCTTCACGATACTCAAGGTCTTTCCGCTTGAAGTCGTCTAAGAACCGCTGGCAAGCGGCTCTAACCTGCCAACAAGCGGGCGTTTTTCCGCCTGTTACGCGCTTTGCGTAGTTGATTGCGGAATTGGAATGAGGGTCTTTTACGGGTTTCGACACCCGTTATTTACCTCACCACGCGATCAGGTGCGCCCATTTGAGCCTAAAAAGCACCTCTTCAGCCTCGTCTTGAGGGTAGAAGGCGAGCGTAGAACCACCATGAAGTAGGGTAAAGTAGCTGTATTCTACGTTCTTATCGCACCATTCGGCGCACTCTTCGACCTGATCGGTAATCCAAATGCCTTGTCGGCGCATGATCAGTTAGGACGCACGCTGAACGGTGATGCGGCGACTGGTTCGTTCGTCGCCAGCTTCGCCAGACGCGAGCGTTGCCCCGCGATCCCGAACAGTTCGGCAGACCGGCGAAGCTCAGTCATCAACGCGGCGCTGAGCGGTTCCTTCTTCACCGCCATTTCGCGAAAGACCGCCTCAGCGGTGCAATAGCGCCCGAACGCGCTGGAATCCTCCACCACGGCACCACACGCGACCACGCGCGGTAGCTCTTCGTCCCATACCATCTTCGCTTCCTTGCTCAGATAGGCGGGAGGGACAGGCACGCTCTTCGCTGGCGTGGTCAATTCAACGATGTTGGCGTGACGGTCCTTGCGATACGTCCCCATCATCTCCTTTTTCGTGGGGTCGGCTACCCTTCTACCTGTCTTCATGCCAGTATTTACGCTGGCAGGTGCGGGCGAGGAAGATCGATGACGGATGAGCAACTTGGCTTTGAGGTAATATCAAGCTTCTTACAGGACGTAGCGCGCTGCCATGTAGATGGAGCGATCTACCGAGGCCATGCCGATAAAAAGTGGCACGCCATCCCATCTGCTTTCCGCGAAAATGGCTACGGCATCACTTCGAAGCAACGGCTCGATAGATGGAGAGCTATTGCCAGCCGCTTCGCCAATCCCAAGCCTAATGACGATCTTGAAGCCTTAGCTCTTGCACAACACTACGGTATCGCAACTGCGCTACTCGATTGGACAAGCCATCCACTAACCGCTCTGTTTTTCGCTTGCCAGAAGACAAAGGATAAGAGTTTTGGGGAGGTCTTATTAGCGGAGAGAGACAACTTTGAGCATCTGCGCAGAACAACAAGGATTGATGTCTTCAAAGCGGATCGTTCAAAGCCTGCTCTCATCGATACTTCATCGCTCAATAATCGTTCGACCGCCCAAGACAGCTTCATGAGCCTTCATGCAGAGAGGTCTTTCACGATGCTGAGGCTGGTGCCGGTTTTTGGAATTAGTGACCGCGATAAGCGGTTTGCGTTAGCCGCGCTTCGGGTTCTCGGTCTCAGTCCAGAGAGAGTCTATGCCGATCTTGGTGTAGCAGCGCGCGAATATAACGAATGGCTTCAGATTGATGAAATGATGAACGGCGAAAAGGACATGTTTTTTCCGTTCAAGGGTGCCGAGGGCTAAAGTTACATTCTGACAACGTTAAAATTCGGCTGGGGGGCGGTGTTGGCCAAGGGCAGGTGAAAATGATTTCACCCGCCCCCTTCCATGCTTCCAAAACTATTTAGCTTCGACCGCCTTGACGAGGTCGCGGAATTGTGAATTTTGCCATCTCACAACGAGGGGGCACGACATCATGAGGATTTTTACACTATCTGCGTGCGCGTTAGCCTTGGCATCATCGGCAAGCGCGCAAGAGATTAGGGACAAGGTGATCCCGCCCATCGGAACGGCAGCGGTCGCAGCCGTTGGCGAACCCGTGTATGAACACAGTCACCTTTCCGTAGTGCAAGGCTACCAGATAAGCGAAGGCTTTTCCGGTAAGAACATCTTCGCAACGGTCACCGTCGAGGCTGGTGAGAAGTTTATAGCCATTCCATCGAAGACAGCTTTGAAGGCCTGCCATGCGGCGTCGTTTGAAGCGTTCGCTCGCAAGCAATACGACGCGTGCTTGATCGATGACGATGGCAACGGCACCTTCGACCGTTATGGAGCTAACGAAGTTCAAGGCGGTAAGAAGCTTCCCAAGCCGTTAGCCTACACAAAGACCGATGTGGTTCAGGCTACGACCGACGCGATCAAGCAAACTGTTACCTACCTTGGCGCGACGAAGGACACGCTGCGCCTGTCGTATCGTGAGTTCATAAACGATATGGCGCGTCCAGCGTTCACGGAAGAATATAGCTTCCCTATCGGAGCCACGTTCCCGCAGAAGGTCGCGTTCAAAGGCGTGAAGCTCAACGTCACCGCCATCGACGGTGAAGGCATTCACTACGAGGTCACCGCCGCTCCGAGTAGCTGAGTGGCTTCGCCAGCCCGATCCTGATCCACTCGCCAAGCTCGGGATCAAACGCGGCAAAGCGCGGATCGTAACCGCGCTGGAGGTAGCGTTGCTCCAGCTTACCCTTCGTGCTGTTGCACGGCTCGCACGCCGGGGCGAGGTTGTCGGGATCGTTGGTCCCGCCGAGGCTGAGCGCCAGCACGTGGTCGAGGTGTGTGGCTATCGTGATGCGGTTATGGTGGCGGCAATATCGGCATAGCGGCTCAGCGTCCAATAGACGCCCTCTCAGGCGCTTGTAGGCTGCTGAGGTATCTCGGGCACCCTCAGAGCCACCAATGCGCTGTAGCGGCTTCCTGCTGCCAATTTGACGGGGTTTAGATGGCACGGCTTGCCTTGGTCGGTCGGCCACGCTTGACTGGCAGTGGCGGGAGTTCCTTCAGCCCCATCCGCTCTACGTCCCATTCCGCCTGTCTGGTGGCGGAAGGTGCGGCACCTTCGCTCCAAAGGATGTCGTCGCGTAGTGTCTGCTGTTTCTTTTCGTCGCTGAGCACGCGAAGGAAGACGCGGGTGATGGTGGTGACGTAAAATGCGAAAGGGTTGCTGCTCTTCGATTCATCGAACTGTAGAGCGACCTGAGATAGCTGGACCAACGCCAGCGCCTGCATTTCATCGTTGTAGCTGTAGCCTCGCCAGTTAGATCGTTTGCCGTAGCGATCCGTAAGAAGGTAGAGCATCTTCCCCATGCGTTCGGTGATGCGTCCCTTTGTCGTGGTGAAGTGTCCGTCTTCGAAGCTTCCCGCCCAATGTGAGCGCCCTACCTCTACGAGTCCCGCTTCAGTGTTGAGGTAGTGCTTATATGGCGGGAAGTTCGTTCGGGCGTGTGTCTTGTTGGCTGCTCGACCCGGCTTGCCCTCGTTGAGCGGGATATGATCCCAAGTCATGTGGCGGACGATCAGTCCTGACACCGGCTTCTTCAGC
>ERZ941706.322-NODE-322-length-16465-cov-6.978489_pt1 | contig 16465 bp, 7 predicted proteins | sample MGYA00521232_ERZ941706 | MGnify/ENA primary metagenome ERZ941706 (study PRJEB32759, sample SAMN07749893) | skin metagenome | biome: transportation; feature: city; material: polyester macromolecule | host: Homo sapiens | place: Hong Kong:ER line | collected...
CACAAAATCATAAAAAAAATAAGACTAAAGACTAAGAAATAGATATTTTACTTTTTTGAATTTTTCTTATTTAAATCATTAACTTGCAGTTTTTTGCAATATCTTATACTCAATATTTTTATGTTGTATGTGTGTTATTTATATTATTTATTTCTTTAAAAATCAATATCTTGATTCTTATTTTTTTCTTGAGAATTATTATTGATTAAACAAATGATCTTCATTCAAAATTTACATAAAGAGACTTTTATTAGGTGTTTTTATATACAATATTCAGGATGAATCCCTCTAAGATAATAAAAATGCGGACTTTAAAACCTCTCTCTATCATTTATAACCAAAAGTCGGGTTTTCATGCGTCAAAACATGAAGATATGTATGAACAGTTAATGACCGTGTTCACCGAATTTGGTTTTGAAATACAAGTTTTTGAATTAGCGGAAGATGTTTCTTTTGATGATTTGATGAGTCAAGTAATTCATCGGCATAGCCAAAATGCAAACTTAGGTGTTGTTGTTGCAGCGGGTGGGGATGGAACATTAAATGCGGTAGCATCAAAACTTAGACATACTCATATCCCTATGGGAATATTACCTTTGGGAACTTTTAATTATGTCGCTAAAGTTTTAGATATTCCTTTGGATTTGTTAGAAGCTGCTGAAGTCATCGCTACAGGTACACCACGCTCTGTACATATTGCGACAATTAATGACCATGTTTATTTAAATAATGCAAGTTTAGGACTTTATCCATTATTTATAAAAAAACGTGAGCTTTATAATAAATATTTAGGACGCTTACCTTTACATGCCTATACCTCAGCTCTGGATGTTTTATTAAGAGAAAATAAATCCATGAAACTTTCCGTCACAGTTGATGGGAAGAAATATCCAGTTAAAACCCCTCTAATTTTCTTTGGTAATAACCAGTTGCAGTTGTGTGATATGAAATTAAGAATTGCCGAATGTGCAGCACAAGGTCGAGTCGCTGGAGTGGTCATTACGAAAAGTGATAGGCTTAGTTTATTAAACATGTTGTGGCAGTGGATTCAAGGCAAAGTAGAAGAGACACAAGATGTTTATAGTTTTTGTGCAGATCATGTGGTGGTAGATTGTGCAAAAAGATCAAAACTTACAGTAGCTTTAGATGGTGAAATATTAGAGATGAAAGCACCTTTAAATTTCTCTGTAGAAAAGAATGCTTTAAATATTATGGTGCCAAATGTTGTTACATCTGTCTGATCTGCATTTTGGAACAGAAGTTGAGGCATGTTTAGATGCAATCCGACTTTTTTGCACTCAACATAAACCTGAAGTCATTGTGGTGAGTGGTGATATTACTCAACGTGCCCGATATCAACAGTTTTATAAATGCCGTCAGTTTTTAGATAGCCTTAATATTCCTTATCTTGTTGTTCCTGGTAATCACGATATTCCGTTGTACCATGTCTGGAACCGTTTTTTCTCACCATTTACTCGCTACCAATATTTTTTTGGCCAGCTTGAACCAACTATAGAAACTGAACATTTTTATATTGTTGGGGTGAATAGTATTCGCCGTCGTTATCATACTCGTGGACATATTTCGATTGAGCAAATTCAAACTACATATGAGCGATTACAGCAAGCGCCAGCGGATAAAATCAAATTAGTTGTTTTCCATCAACCTTTTTATACTCCACCTGATGATGAGCATGGTATTAAAGATTGTCCTGTATTAGGAAAAATGGCACTCGAAAAATGGAGTACAACGGGACTATTTGGAATGTTACACGGTCATTTACATAAAACCGCTGTATATGATTTAACGCAAATTTATCATTTAAAGATAAATCATCCTATTTATGATATTCATGCAGGAACAGCGACTTCTAGCCGTTTGCATTATCATGTTCCAAATAGTTTTAATGTCATTTCAAATGAAGGAAAAATTAATCATTATTGGTTTAATTACGATTTAAAGATTTTTCAATTAATTTAATTTATAAGAATTCTCTAAGACATTTAACTTAAGAGTAGATTGATAAAATTTTATCCATTACAATGCCTAAGCTTCAAATTCTATATATGGGGAATAGGAAAACATTCTAAATGTTTTATCATTTTAAAAATAATATTAATGGATACATAAAAATTTTTAACTATATAAAAAGCCGCGATTTAAAGTAGCTACAATAAGGGTTTAGTGTTTTATGATAGTTAATAGTATTTGATTAAATGAGTATCTATTTATCTTAATATTTTAGAATAACTTAATAATATTTAAAATTTCATGGTGGAAAAATGGTACAAGTATCATTAATGGCAAATAATGCTTCAAAAAATAATACAGTTGATATTAATGTAGGCCAGACAAAAAATATTGTAGTAAATCCTAAAGAAGTCGTAAAAATCGATATAAATCCAGAAAAAATTTCTTCAATAACAAGAGAAGGAAACAGTGCAATTGTTCATCTAAAAGATGGAACTGAAATTGTTTTAGAAAACTATTTTATTAGCGAAAACCCGCAAATTCTTTTAAATGAAGGGCAGAGTTATTGGGCTGCTAATCTGGGAGAAGATGCTAGCGGACAGACCACTGTTAATTATTTAGAATTAAAAGATACGCCAAAGCTTATTGATAGTTCATCTTCTGTACCCCTCTGGTCGTGGGTAGTCAGCGCTTTAGCAGGAGCAGGAACAATTGCTTTATTGTCTCGGAACGATTCTAAAGATACGACGCCTCCTGAGCCAGGTACTTTGAATCTCAAAAATCTTTTGGATTCAGGGGCTTCTACAATCGACCAGATCACTCAAGATAAAAACTTCACTTTAAAGATTGAGGGACAGGAAAGTGGCAGCCGAGTAACGTATTTGGTCTCTACCGATGAAGGAAAAACCTGGCAGGAAACAACTGCCGCTCAAAAAGATTTGGTCGATGGTGTTTATCAATATAAAGCTGTAGTAACCGACGTTGCAGGCAATACATCAGAAACCGCTATACAAAAAGTTGTTGTCGATACAACAGCACCGCAAGCAGGCGAACTGACTTTATCTGCTTTGGCTGATACGGGTATTTCGGCAACTGATCAAATTACGCAAGATAAAACTTTTGATTTAAAGATTAGCGGACAAGAAGTAACTAGCCAAATTACTTACTGGATATCGAAAGATGATGGTAAGACGTGGCAGGAAACAACAGTTGAACAAAAAGATTTAGCTGATGGTATTTTTCTCTATAAAGCTGTAGTAACCGACGTTGCAGGCAACATATCTGAAACCAGCGTGCAAAAAGTCGTTGTGGATACCACAGCGCCGCAAGCAGGTGAACTGACTTTAGCTGCTTTGACTGATACGGGCATTTCAGCAACCGATCAGATTACGCAAGATAAAACTTTTGATTTAAAGATTAGTGGACAAGAAGTAAATAGCCAAATCACTTACTGGATATCTAAAGATGAAGGAAAGACTTGGCAGGAAACAACAGTAGCTCAAAATGATTTGGCGGATGGTGTTTACCAATATAAAGCAGTAATAACAGACGTTGCAGGCAATACATCAGAAACCACTATACAAAAAGTTGTTGTCGATACAACAGCACCGCAAGTAGGTGAACTAACTCTATCTGATTTAAGCGATACGGGTGTTTCGGCAACTGATCAGATTACGCAAGATAAAACTTTTGATTTAAAGATTAGCGGACAAGAAGTAACTAGCCAAATTACTTACTGGATATCGAAAGATGATGGAAAGACGTGGCAGGAAACAACAGTAGCTCAAAAAGATTTAACCGATGGTGTTTACCAATATAAAGCTATAGTTACAGATATTGCAGGCAATACATCAGAAACCGCTATACAAAAAGTCGTTGTAGATATTACCGCACCACAAGCAGGTGAACTAACTTTATCTGATTTGAGTGATACAGGTGTTTCAGCAACCGATCAAATTACGCAAGATAATAATTTTACTTTGAAGCTAGCTCAACCGATTGTAATCGGAGAGCAAGCTGTTTTATTAGACCACTATGAAGTCTCTACCGATGAAGGAAAGACATGGCAGGAGACAACAGCTGATCAAAAAGATTTAGCTGATGGAAGTTACCTCTATAAAGCTGTAGTGACAGACCTCGCAGGCAACACATCAGAAACTGGTGTGGAAAAGGTAATTATAGATAATTCTTTAAATATTGAATCAACTACAGTAACTGTAAAGTCGATTACTGAAGACAATACAATAAGCCTAGTTGAAAAAGACCAAGTTATTTCTATAAGACTGGACGTAGATAATCTACCAACAGACTTAAATAGCTCACTGACCTCAGTAAATACGACTTTAAACGATGTTGTTTATAACTTTCATTTTGATGAAGTCACCCAAGAATGGGTTACTGAAATTCCAGCAGAGTTTTTGTGGTCAGAAGAATCGCAAACCAATATATCAATTGATATTAGTCTTACTGATCAAGCTGGCAATACAGCCATTATTAAACAGACCCAAAATTATAATGTAGATCATACTCCAAATTCGCCAACTCTAGATTCACTAACTTTCAATAATATAGATGGAGCTATCATTTCAGGTAGCGCATATAAAGGAAGTAAAGTTGATATCTACAATAAAAATGGTGATTGGCTTGCAACTACAATAGCTAATGAGGAGGGTAAATTTACTTTAAAAGACCTTTCTATTAGTACTAATCAAGAAATTTATGCGGTCGCTACTTATAATGGATACAGCAGTGAAAATTCGTCAATTAGCCTAGTTACTGAAGTTCCTGCTATTAGTATTACAAGAATTAGTCCAGAAGGTGTGATCACTGGTTATGCGACCGAAGGCAGTCATTTTATTGTAAAAGATCAGAATGGAAATATTCTACAAGAGTTTAACTCCATTGCATTTGAGGGTTCAGGTATTACGCCTTTTAGTGTAATGGCATTAGGTGAGGTCAGACCATTTACTTTGACCCTCAACCAACCTTTAGAGGAAGGTACTCAAATTACTATCTCTACAGATAAAGATAATATTTCAGGCCATCCACAATATATTACCGCAGACTATACTCCAGCAGTATTTTTAGAAACTCCACAATTTGATATTAGTGGTGAAACTTTATCAGTACATGTTAATGAGCCGAACAGCTTTATTCGTGCATTTTCTGGAGAGGGCAATTTAATTGCTACAGGTTTTACCGATGAACAAGGCTTTGCAAGTTTACAGGTGTTCCAATTTTTAAAAGAAGGTGAGTCGGTTACCGTACAAGTAGTAGATAAAAATCAAAATACGAGTGAAGCCCTAATCGAAGTTCCAAACTTTGCTTATATTCCACATGTTGAACGTATTACACAAGAAGGCTTAATTTCTGGGTTTGCTGAAGATAATAGTACAGTAATCGTGCGTGATGCTGACGGTAATGAATTAGGAAAGGTTACATTAGGTGATGACAATAGTTGGAATGAATTTAGTCATTTTAGCTTGAGTGTAAACCGACCTTTAATTGATGGAGAGCAAATTTCCGTTCAAATTATTGATAATAAAGGATTGATAAGTCCTGAGCAGAATATCATTGTAGATCTGACTCCTCCACCTGTCCCAACAGATTTAAATTTCAATGATGCTGGCGATTTAGTTTATGGTCATGCAGAACCTTTCTCTGAAATTTTAGTTAAAGATGGGCAAGGAAACATTCTTAATAAATGGTTCTGGAATAACTGGACCGATGAGAGTGGAAGTTTTTCGATAGAACTAGGTATGTTTTTAACTAATGCTGAGACGGTTTATGTCACGGCTACCGATGTGAATGGAAATGTAAGTTTAGCAGCGCAGATACAGGCGCCTAATTATGCTTTTGCCCCTCATGTAGATAGCTTTACTTCGGATGGAGTGATAAGTGGACAAGCTGAAAATAATAGTACTCTTATTGTTAAAGATGCCAAAGGTGAAGTCGTAGCTGAAATTAAAGTCGGTGAAGATAACGGTTGGAATGGATCAAGTTATTTTAAACTCCAGCTTGACCGCCCTCTTGTTGATGGTGAGCAGTTTTTCTTATCAATTAAGGATGCTCGTGGGCAAGTAAGCACCGATACTGTAATTACCGCTGATACGGTTGCTCCTACACCAGCCAGCAATTTAGTTTTCTCAGAAGATGGTTCATATCTTACAGGCGTAGCAGAACTGAATACTACGATTCAGGTTTTTGATCATAATGGTCAGCTCGTGAATATATGGAATAACACCATTAGCTCTGACGGTACATTTACTATTTACTTAGGTAGCAACAATTTACATGGAGAAGCATTCACGGTCACAGTTAAAGACCAAGCCGGAAATGTGAGTGAAGCTGTTTCAATAAATGCTCCACTTGATGATATTGCACCAGATCCAATTAAAAATATTTTACTTGATGCAAACGGTCAAAACTTTACAGCGCAAGCAGAAGCAAATAGTCAGATCGAAGTTTTTGATTCATTAGGTAATCAGACGGGTTGGGGCTCTACAGATAGTGCTGGTAATGCTTCTGGTTCTTTCAATCAAACTTATTTACACGGTGAGGAACTCACTTTTGTTGTTATAGATCGAGCAGGTAACCGCAGTATCGAATTTAAGCAAAATGCTTTAATTGATACCATTGCACCAAATCCGATTGAAAATATCATCTTCAACGAAGATGGCCAAAGTTTTACAGCTCAGGCAGAAGCTGGAAGCTCTATTGATGTATTCGATCAGGATGGAAATAAGATTGGTTTTGGTTACACCGATAGCTCAGGTAATGTATCTGGTTATTTTCAACAAGTTTACTTACACGGTGAGGAACTTACTTTTGTCGTAATCGATCGAGCAGGTAACCGTAGTGCAGAGGTCACGCAGAGTGCTTTGAATGATGATGTCGCACCAAATCCGATTGAAAATATTGTATTAGATCTCAATGGTCAGAACTTTACAGCTCAGGCAGAAGCAAATAGCCAAATTGAAATCAAAAATAATAACGGTGACGTCGTAGGTTATGGATCAGCAGATAGCGCAGGTAATGTTTCAGGATATTTGTATCAAGTGCATTTACATGGCGAAGAGCTTACTTTTGTTGTCGTTGACCGAGCGGGTAACCGCAGTACAGAGGTCAAGCAGAATGCCTTGATTGATGATACTGCGCCAAATCCGATTGAAAATATTATATTAGATATCAATGGTCAAAACTTTACAGCGCAAGCAGAAGCAAATACTCAAATTGAAGTTAAAAATGCTGTTGGTGAGATTGTTGGTTCAGGTTATGTGGATGGCGCTGGTAACGTGTCAGGTTATTTTAATCAAGTCTATTTACATGGAGAAGAACTCACTTTTGTTGTCGTTGACCGAGCGGGTAACCGTAGTGCAGAGATCAAGCAAAACGCTTTAACTGATGATATTGCACCAAATCCGATTGAAAATATTGTATTAGATATCAATGGACAGAACTTTACAGCTCAGGCAGAAGCAAACACTCAAATTGAAGTCAAAAATGCTACTGGTGAAGTCATAGGATCTGGTTCAACCGATAGCATGGGTAATGTTTCTGGTTACTTCTATCAGGTCTATTTACATGGTGAAGAACTCACTTTTGTTGTAGTTGATCGAGCTGGTAACCGCAGTACAGAGGTCAAGCAGAATGCGTTGATTGATGACATTGCTCCGAATGTGATTGAAAACATTATCTTTAATGAAAATGGTCAAAACTTTACAGCGCAAGCAGAAGCAAATAGCAAAGTTGAAGTTAAAAATACTGTGGGTGAGGTTGTAGGTTTTGGTTATGTGGATGGTGCTGGTAATGTCTCGGGTTACTTGAATCAAGTTTATTTAAAAGGTGAGGAGCTCGCTTTTGTTGTGATTGATCAAGCTGGTAATCGTAGCGTTGAAGTAAAACAAACAGCCTTTCTTGATAATACGGCACCAGAAAATGCGACTAATTTAGTATTTAGCGAAGATGGTTCATATCTAACTGGTATGGCTGAGCCCAATTCTACGATTCAAATATTTGATCAGAATGGTCAATTATTAAATCTTTGGAATAATAATGTTAATTGGGATGGAACATTTAACCTCTATTTAAATAGTAACTACATGCATGGAGAAGTATTTAAAGTAGTTGTAGTTGATCAGGCTGGTAATTTGAGTGACGGAGTTACTGTAAAAGCACCGCTTGATGATATTGCTCCTGTAGCTGCAAGTAATCTGGTCTTTAGTGAAGATGGTTCATCCCTTTCTGGTGTAGCTGAACCAAATACCTTCATCCAGATTTTTGATCAAAATGGTCAGCAGATGAATACGTGGAGTCAGAGTGTAAATGCTGATGGTACATTTACTATTTTTTTCGGTATTTACAATTTACATGGTGAAGAGTTTACAGTCATTGTTAAAGACCTTGCTGGAAATGTCAGTGAAGCTGTTTCAGTTAAGGCGCCGCTTGATGATATTGCGCCTAATCCGATTAAAAATATTGTACTTGATGCGAATGGCCAAAACTTTACAGCACAAGCGGAAGCAAACAGTCAGATCGAAGTTTTTGACTCATTTGGTAACCAGATAGGTTGGGGCTCTACCGATAGCACTGGTAATGTGACGGGTTACTTCTACCAAGTTTATTTACATGGAGAGGAATTAACTTTCGTTGTCATAGATCGAATGGGTAACCGCAGTGTCGAACTTAAGTTAAATGCTTTGGTGGATACCATTGCGCCAGATCCAATTGAAAACATCATCTTTGACGAAAATGGGCAAAATTTTACGGCACAAGCAGAAGCCAATAGTTTTATTGGTGTCAAAAATGCTGCGGGTGAGTTTGTCGGTTATGGTTATGTCGATAGCACTGGTAATGTGTCCGGTCACTTCAATCAGGTTTATTTAAAAGGTGAGGAACTCACTTTTATCGTTATAGATAAAGCAGGTAATCAAAGTATTGAATTTAAGCAAAATGCTTTGATTGATGATATTGCACCAAATCCGATTGAAAACATTGTCTTAAATGAAAATGGTCAAAACTTCACAGCGCAAGCGGAAGCAGATAGTCGAATCGAAGTTAAAAATGCTGTTGGTGAGGTGGTAGGATCTGGTTCAACTGATAACATGGGTAATGTTTCTGGTTACTTCTATCAAGTGTATTTACATGGAGAGGAGCTTACTTTTGTTGTAGTTGATCGAGCTGGTAACCGCAGTACAGAGGTCAAACAGAATGCCTTAATTGATGATATCTCGCCAAATCCGATTGAAAATATTGTGCTCGACTCAAACGGTCAAAACTTTACTGCGCAAGCAGAAGTAAATACTCGGATTGAAGTCAAAAATGCTACGGGTGAGGTTGTAGGCTATGGTTATGTAGATAGTACTGGTAACGTGTCAGGTTATTTTAATCAAGTCTATTTACATGGAGAAGAGCTTATATTTGTTGTAATTGATCAAGCAAGTAACCGAAGTATTGAGGTTAAACATAATGCTTTAATTGATGATGTTGCACCATCAGCTGCTTCAAATATTACATTAACCTCGGACGGATTGCTTTTTGGTGAGGCTGAGCCAAATGCAACGATTGAAATTATTGATCAATATGGTGCAGTTATCGCAACAACTTATGTTTGGTACGATGGCACATTTAATCAATGGATTAATCTGAGTCAATACCAGACACAAAATTTGAGTATTGTTGTCAAAGATATTGCTGGCAACCGAAGCGAAGTTGCTCATGAATTAGTACCAGTATTTACCAACTCACCAATTACTGCAACAGAGCTAAAACTGGATGTAGATGGTCATATTCTAACAGGAAAGGCAACAGCAGGAATGTCGATTGTTGTTACATCTACTGATAGTCAGATCATTAATGGAGGGTGGAATAATGTTGTGAATGAAGATGGTAGTTTTACTATTCAGTTAATTGATTACTATCTACAGGGACAGACATTACAAGTTCGAGTTTATGACCAGAATACGAATCAATACAGCCTAATCTCTGAAATTATTGCGCCTTTAGACAATATTGCTCCAGTAATTAATGATGTGGTGATTAGTAATGACGGTTATGGTATTACCGGACAAACTGATTCAAAAGCAATCATTCAGGTAATGGATGCGGATGGAGATTTACGAGCAGAATTTCAAACGGATGAGACTGGATATTTTAACGCTAGTATTTATCCACCTATATTACGTGGAGAGCAGTTATTCATCACTGCGATAGATTTAGCCAAAAATATAAGTAAGCCATTTAATATTACTTTTAATGCAGATACTAATGCACCGCCATCAGCAGAGCATATTGTGGTATCTGAAAATGGTTTTTTTATTGAGGGAACTGCTTCGCTCAATAGTGAGGTGCGTATTTATGATGTGTATAGTAATTATATTGGTGGTGGTTCTGTAGATGAAACAGGGCATTTTAATATCCAGTTATACTCACCTCAGGCGAATGGGCAAACTTTACGCATTGTTGTGGAGCAAAATGGCTATCAAAGCGCTTACACCGAAATTACCGCACCCATAGACATCGTCGCGCCAAATGCAGCAACTCAGCTTGTTTTAGCAGATGGAAATGTACTTTCAGGACAAGCGGAAGCATATTCAACAGTTAATATTTTTGATGCTAATAATAATTTAGTTGGTCAAACTACTGTCAGAAATGATGGAAGTTTCACAACATACTTATGGTCACAATATTGGCATGGTGAAACATTGACGGTAAAAGTAGTTGATGCCAATCAAAATGTGAGTGTAGGTACAACGATTATTGCTACAAATGATACAACAGCACCGAAAGTGGTCACCCAGCTTGCCATAAATGGATGGGGAGAGCTCACGGGACACGCAGAAAGTAAGGCTACTCTTGAAATTACATATTATTTTGCTGATCAAGAACCTTCCGTAACGAGTACTACGGTCATGGCAGATGGAACTTTCTCTACTTATGTGTATGGGACTGCAATGTCATTTGACCTTACCATTATTGATCGTGCAGGAAATCGTAGTGAAACTATCAGCAAAGCGATTAATGATTTACCTACAATCACTGTCGATCAATTTAAAGGTGATGCTACGGATAATACGTATATAGTTGATCATATAAGTGATTTTGTTGAAGAATATACTGTTGAGCCGTATGCAACATATAAAGATGTTTGGATTGATAATAGCTATATGTATCCAGAATGGATTAATGAAGGGCATTATGAACAGATATGGCTTGTTGATGGATATTATGAACAACAATTAATAACAGATGTATATTATGAAAAGCAGTGGATCATAAGTGGTTATTCGACTATACAAAAAATATATATAAATCAAGATAATATAACTTATATAGATAATGGTACGGCAGAGAGCGACTATAGTCGATATGTAGAACAACATTATGATGCTGTAAATGAACAATGGCAAGAAGGCTACGAACTGACCTATATACGTTCAGAAGAAGGCTGGGTTGATACTAGTCATTTTGAAGATATCTATTTTGATACAAGTCATTATGAAGATGTTTGGGTGGATGCTAGCCGTTATGAAGATGTTTGGGTAGATACTAGCCACTATGAAGATGTTTGGGTAGAAAGTGGCTATTGGGAGAACCAGCTTATCGAATCAGGCTACCGAGATGTCGATTTTGGTGGAAACGATAAAATAGTTAGCTCTGTGAGTTATAGTCTGGTTGGATATTCTGATTGGTCGACAGGTCTAGAAAGTGGTCGTTATGTTGAAGACTTGGAGTTGGTTGGTTCTGCTCATCTAAATGCAACAGGCAATGCTTTAGATAATCTTTTAACAGGTAACTCTGGTAATAACGTTTTGAATGGGCGTGAAGGTAACGATACCTATATGACTAATGAAGGTACTGATTCCATACTGTTCCAATTGCTAAATAGCCAAGATGCGACTGGTGGGAATGGATATGATACGGTGTTAGATTTTACTTTAGGTGATGTAAGAACTGATACTCAAGCAGACAAAATCGATTTAAGTGAACTATTAATTGACTATTCTAAAGACGTGAGCACATTAGCGAAATTTATTACTGTAGAGCAAGATACTGGAAACACGACTATTAGTCTTGACCGAGATGGTGAAGGTACAATGTTTAGTAGTGTTTCATTGATAACTTTAAATCAGGTAAATACAACATTAGATGAATTGTTAAATAACCAGCAACTCTTTGTTTAACATTAATATTTATCTTTATAAAAGAGGCTATGAAAATAGCCTCTTTTATTTTGTGCTTTAAATTTAATAAAAACTCTTCACAACTTGTTAAAAAATGACCAAAAAAGATAAGTTTTTTTTCATTTTCCCCTTGAAGCCTTTTTTTTCATCCCCACAAAAGTGACATCTAAATATTTTGTTATTGCTCTGGATTAAAGCAATAACGATTAATCAAAAAGACTTAGTCTGATGGAGTTAATTATGAGCAACATTCGTCCATTACATGATCGCGTTGTAATTCGTCGCGTAGAAGAAGAAACCAAAACTGCTGGTGGTATTTTACTTCCAGGTTCTGCTGCTGAAAAACCATCTCAAGGTGAAGTAATTGCAGTAGGTAATGGTCAAATCACTGAGAATGGCGTACGTGCTTTGGATGTTAAAGTTGGTGACAAAGTATTGTTTGGTACTTATGCAGGTACAACAGTGAAAGTAAGTGGTGAAGAACTCTTAATCATGAAAGAGTCAGACATTTTAGCTGTGTTGGAAGGCTAATCAATCCATAACTCAATTCATTATCAGATTCAGTATTTAAAAAGATTCGGAGTTTAATATGTCAGCTAAAGACGTAAAATTTGGTGATTCAGCTCGTTCAAAAATGATTGCAGGCGTAAACGTACTTGCAGATGCGGTTAAAGTGACTTTAGGCCCTAAAGGTCGTAACGTAGTAATTGACCGTTCTTTCGGTGCTCCGCACATCACTAAAGACGGCGTAACTGTTGCTAAAGAAATTTCATTAAAAGACAAGTTTGAAAACATGGGTGCTCAACTTGTTCGTGAAGTTTCTAGCAAAACTAACGATATCGCTGGTGACGGTACTACAACTGCAACTGTACTTGCTCAAGCAATTTTAAATGAAGGGATCAAATCTGTAACTGCAGGCATGAACCCAATGGATTTAAAACGTGGTATTGATATCGCAGTAAAAACTGTAGTTGAAAATATCCGTTCAAATGCAAAACCAGCTGACGATTTCAAAGCGATCGAGCAAGTAGGTTCTATCTCTGCTAACTCTGACACTACTGTTGGTAAACTTATCGCTCAAGCGATGGAAAAAGTAGGTAAAGAAGGCGTAATTACTGTAGAAGAAGGTTCTGGCTTCGAAGACGCTTTAGACGTTGTAGAAGGTATGCAGTTTGACCGTGGTTATATCTCTCCGTACTTCGCAAACAAACAAGATACTTTAACTGCTGAACTTGAAAATCCGTTCATTCTTCTTGTTGACAAGAAAATCAGCAACATCCGTGAATTGATTTCTGTTTTAGAAGCAGTTGCAAAAACTGGTAAACCACTTCTTATCATCGCTGAAGATGTTGAAGGTGAAGCGCTTGCTACACTTGTTGTAAACAACATGCGCGGTATTATCAAAGTATGTGCTGTTAAAGCTCCTGGTTTCGGTGACCGTCGTAAAGCAATGCTTCAAGACATCGCAATCTTGACTGGTGCAACTGTTATTTCTGAAGAAGTTGGTATGTCTTTAGAGCAAGCAACTCTTCAAGATTTAGGTACTGCGCACAAAATCACTGTTTCTAAAGAAAACACTGTTATTGTTGATGGTGCTGGTGATGCTGCTGGTATTGCTGAGCGTGTTCAACAAATCCGTGCTCAAATTGAAGAATCTACTTCAGAATATGACCGTGAAAAATTACAAGAACGCGTTGCTAAATTAGCAGGCGGTGTTGCTGTAATTAAAATTGGTGCAGCGACTGAAGTTGAAATGAAAGAGAAGAAAGACCGTGTAGATGACGCGCTTCATGCAACTCGTGCAGCAGTTGAAGAAGGTGTTGTTGCTGGTGGTGGTGTTGCTCTAGTACGTGCGGTTAATGCATTAGATGGCTTAAAAGGCGCTAATGAAGATCAAACAGCAGGTATCAACATTTTACGTCGTGCGATCGAAGCTCCACTTCGTCAAATCGTTGCAAATGCTGGTGATGAGCCATCTGTAGTGATCAATGCTGTTAAAGGTGGTGAAGGTAACTTTGGTTACAACGCTGCAACTGGTGAATATGGCGATATGTTAGAAATGGGTATCCTTGACCCAGCTAAAGTAACTCGTTCTGCACTTGAGCATGCAGCTTCTGTTGCTGGCTTAATGTTAACTACAGAATGTATGATTACTGACATTCCTGAAGATAAACCAGCTGTTCCAGATATGGGCGGTATGGGTGGTATGGGCGGCATGATGTAATAACGCATCAACGCTTTAACCAAAAAATCCCTGCTTATGCAGGGATTTTTTATTTTTCACGTAATTTTAAGAAATAATTAAGTTCCATTATTTATATTAAAAACAGGAACAGCAGCTAGAAGTTCCTCTTTTGTTACAACCATGCTTATTTACTTGTAGGCATGGTTTTTTTTTAGCCTAATAAAATAATTAACCATGTAATAGCAATGATAGAGAGTGCAACAAATTGGGCTGCACTTCCCATATCTTTTGCATTTTTAGAAAGCTGATGTTTTTCAAGTGAGACTCGGTCAACCACAGCCTCAATAGCAGAGTTGAATAGCTCAACGATCATTGCAAAAAGACATACAATAATCAGTAACACATGCTCACTACGGCTCACATCAAGAAAAAAACTAACCGGAATCAAAATAATGTTAATCAAAACAATTTGGCGAAAAGCTGCCTCATTTTTATAAGCTGCTTTAAATCCTGAAATAGAGTAGCCCGTTGCATTTAATATGCGCTTAAGACCGCTTTTACCCTTATAGGGAGAATAGCTATTCATATACTTATATTTCTGACACTTTTCATGCATTATATAATTTGGGTCTTAAAAAATTATTAAATCTTTTTTAAAGATTTCGACTTTATAACTCAATAGAGAAGAAAAGATGAAAAAATTATGTGTAGCGTTGGGCCTTGCAATTGGAAGCATCCATGCAAGTTATGCTGAGCCAACAGCAATCCCGCAAGTACCAGGATATTATCACCATCAATTTGGAAACTACCGCGTAACTTCTTTACTTGATGGTACGATTTATTTAAATCCTGATTTATTCAAAAATTTAAATCAGGCCCAGAAAACTAAAATCTTAACCAAATATGCTGCTGTTAATGAGAAAGGGATTCAAACCTCGGTAAATGCATTTTTAGTTGATGATGGAAAAAGTTTAACGCTTGTAGACAGTGGGGCAGCAAGTTGTTTTGGCCCGCAACTTGGCTCGATTGCAAAAAATATTGAATTGGCAGGTTATAAGCTTGCTGATGTAAAAACTGTTTTACTTACTCATCTACACCCAGACCATGTGTGTGGTATTGCTCAAAATGGAAAAGCTGTATTTCCAAATGCAACTGTATATGCACATGAGCGTGAAGCTGATTACTGGTTAAATCCAGCTTCTGAAAAAACAGTGCCAGCAGACAAAAAAGAAAATTATTTGGGCACTGTTAAAAACGTAAAAACTGCTCTTGCTCCATACCAAGCAAAAAAAGCATTCAAGACATTTAAAGATGGCGACGTCATTCAAGGTTTTGAGGTAATCGATACTCGTGGTCATACACCAGGTCATCATAGCTTCCGCTTAAAAAGTAATGATCAGCAAATTATTTTTGTTGGAGACATTGTCCACTCACATTCATTGCAATTTGATGCTCCAAAAACTGGGGTAGATTTTGATGTGAATTCTGAGCAGGCGATTAATACACGTTTAAAAATGTTTGCTGAAATTTCAAATAAGCAACAATGGGTTGCCGCACCACATTTACCATTTCCGGGCATTGGTCATGTTTATAAAGTAAATGCCGAGCAATATCAGTGGATCCCACTTTATTTTGATAATGTTGTAGAGAAATAAAAAAACAGGGCATTTATTGCCCTGTTTTTTTATTAAAAACTTTATTTATTTTGCGGTTTTTTCATAATTAATAACGGCTTCACGGCCAAGTGCCGGGTCATCTGTAAAGACTCCATCAACACCCGCTTTGAAATAGGCTTCGAACTCTTTTAAAGCACCAGATGGACAGCGCTCCGCAGGTTTATCTTGACTGCACTTTAAATGCGTTGGTAAATAATAATTTTCTGGGCGGAAAGTATAAGGATGTACTTTTAAGCCAGCTTTATGCGCATCAGAAATAAACGAAGTTGTTTGAACTGAGCCACTGTCATTAAAGTTAAGAATATAGCCTTTGCTTGGCCCTACACCGTTTGCATATTTAGCCACGTCTTTTAAGCCTTGTGCTGTGGCTAAATCGGCATAAGTTTTAGTTTCTCCCGATTCAACGAAGTCGGCTGGTTGAGAGGTTTTAGCGTCATATAATTGAATGATTT
>ERZ941706.323-NODE-323-length-16423-cov-12.245418_pt1 | contig 16423 bp, 15 predicted proteins | sample MGYA00521232_ERZ941706 | MGnify/ENA primary metagenome ERZ941706 (study PRJEB32759, sample SAMN07749893) | skin metagenome | biome: transportation; feature: city; material: polyester macromolecule | host: Homo sapiens | place: Hong Kong:ER line | collected...
GTGTGCCCGTACTCGAACGCCACACGCGGCAACATCGACGTCACCGTCACCGTCAGCGACGACTGAGTGCACCTGACGCTCGCGAGGCGGCGTCACGGACAGGACGAGCGGGTCCCCACCTCGAGGTGGGGACCCGCTCGTCCTGTCAGCGACCCTGAGACTCGAGCCGGCGACCGTGCGTGCCCGTCAGTGCTGCGCGACGGGCGACGCGCCGCGCACGCCGGAGGAGTGCGGATCGTCCTCCATCGAGGAGTAGTCGAACGGGTCGCGCCCGCCGAGCACGTCACCGAGGCGCTCGCGGTCGATCGTCTTGGTCCACGTGCCGATGAGAACGGTCGCGACCGAGTTGCCCGCGAAGTTCGTCAGTGCGCGGGCCTCTGACATGAAGCGGTCGATGCCGACGATGAGGCCGACGCCGTCGACGAGCTCGGGCTTGTGGCTGCTGAGGCCGCCGGCGAGGGTGGCGAGACCGGCGCCGGTGACGCCGGCCGCACCCTTGGAGGCGACGATCATGAAGACGAGCAGGCCGATCTGTTCCCCGATCGACATGGGCATGTTCATCGCGTCGGCGATGAAGAGCGAACTCATCGTCAGGTAGATCGCGGTGCCGTCGAGGTTGAACGAGTACCCCGTCGGCACGACGATGCCGACGGTGGAGCGGTTGATGCCGGCGTGCTCCATCTTCGCCATGAGGTTCGGCAGCGCCGACTCCGACGACGATGTCGCGAGGATGAGGAGGAACTCGCGGCCGAGGTACTTGAACAGCTTCCAGATGTTGACGCGCGCGACGACCCACAGCAGCGCGCCGAGAATGACGAAGATGAACAGCGCGCACGTGACGTAGAAGCCCGCCATCAGTTTCGCCATCTCACCGACGGCCTTGGCGCCGGATTCGCCGACGACGGCCGCCATCGCACCGAACGCGCCGATCGGGGCGAGCCACAGCACCATCGACAGCACGCGGAACACGATCTTCTGCATCGTGGCGATCGCACGCAGCGCGGGTTCGGCGGAGTCGCCGATGCGCTGGATGGCGAAGCCGACGAGCAGTGCGATGAACAGCACCTGCAGGACGCTGCCGGAGGTGAACGCGGAGAAGAACGTGTCGGGGATGATGCTCTTGAGGAAGTCGATGAACCCGCCCGACTTCTCGGCCGTCTTGACGTACTTGTCGGCCGATCCGTGCTTGACCGTCAGCCCGTGGCCCGGCTGGATGATGTTGCCGACGACGAGACCGATCGCAAGCGCGAACGTCGACATGGTGAGGAAGTAGGCGAGCGCCATGCCTCCTGCGCGCCCGACCGTCGCGGCCTTGCGGACGGAGCCGATGCCCAGCACGATCGTGCAGAAGATGACCGGCGTGATCATCATCTTGATGAGGCTGACGAACATCTCACCGAGCGGCTTCCAGGCCTTCGCCGCATCCGGCGCGACGAGACCGAAGACGATGCCGGCGATGACGGCGACGATGACGCCGATGTAGAGGTAGTGGCTGCGATCCTTCTTGGGGGATGTCGCGGCCGTGGAGACCTCCGGCGGCGCGCCCTCGGCGGAACTGCGCGGTGGTGGCGTGGGCGACGACGATACGTCGTGGTCGTACTGATCCGGCACGGATGGCTCCCGATCTTGCGGCTGAACTGTGACGCCGTTCACCCTAGGGTGAAGATCAGACGAACCATGAGGTGGGGTGCCTCACACCGGATTTTGTGACGAAATCGATGCTGGCTGCGGGCGGGGGCGCTCTCGGGCTCCGGTCGACTACGAGTTTGGGCCGTGACTCAACTCACGCGGGCCGGCGTGACAGGAGCGCCGCGACCTCGGCGTGGTTGGTGTGCGGAAACATGTCGAACAGTCGCGCGGCCCGCACGTCGAAGCTCGGCATCGCGGCGAGATCGGCGGCGAGGCTCGTCGGGTTGCAGCTCGAGTAGATGACGTGCGCGACGCAGCTGCGCTCGAGCGCGTCGGCGAGCGCTTCGATGCCGCGTCGCGGCGGGTTGACGACGACGAGATCCGGAACGTCGTGCTCGGGCATGACGAGGGTGCTCGCGTCGCCGACGCCGAACGTCACGCTCGCCTCGAGGCCGGCGTCCGCAGCGCTGCGGCGTGCGCTGTCGATGGCGCTCGGTTCGATCTCGACGCCGTGGACGCGCCGGGTGCCGTCCGCAAGATGGAGGGCGAAGCCGCCGACACCGCAGTACAGGTCGAGCACCTGACGAGCGTCGACGTCGTCGGCCCACGCGCGCGCCTGGCGATACAACGCCGCGGCGACATCGGTGTTCGTCTGGAAGAAGCTGCGGTGCTGCAGGTGCAGCGTCACGTCGCGGATCGGGGCGCGCAGCGTCTGCCTGGGCGTCAGGGCGATCTCCACGTCCCCCTCGACGACGGCCTTGTGCTCCGGATGGATGTTCGCCGAGACGGCGACGATCTGCGGCAGGCGGTCCGTCAGGGCGGGCAGGGCGGCGCTGAGCCGGTCGACTCCGTCATTGGTGCGCACGACGAAGCGGACGAGCAACTCGCCGTCAGTGTTGGTCGTGACGATGACGAACTTGAGCTCGCCCGTGCGCGCGTCGACGTCATAGGGCATGAGACGTGCGTAGGTGATGAACCCGGCGAGGTCGGGCACGACGTCCCAGATCGGCCGTTCCTGGATGGGGCACTCGCGCAGGTCGACGGCCGGGCGCCCGGGCAGTGCGAGCCCGAGCGTCGGAGCGTCGACGTGGCCGCCGACGGCGAGCTTCACCTTGTTGCGAAACGCGGTCGGGCGCGATGCGGCGGGGGAGAGCCATGCCTCGGGCGCCACTCGTGCGGCGAGGGCGTGCTCGACGGACGTCTGCTTGCGCGTGAGTTGCTCGTCGTACGGCACGGTCAGGTTCGTGCACGAGCGGCACGCACCGACGTCGAAATAGTGGCAGTGCACGCGCTCAGTGGCGGACGGTGAAGTCGTCGTAACCCTCGGGGGCGACGTCTCGCACCTCGACGTCGTCGACGGACGCCGCGTCGGGGCCGTCGTGACACCAGTCCACGAGCGATTCGACGGCGTCCGGCGTACCCTCGGCGACGACGTGCACCGCGCCGTCATCGAGGTTCTCGACGTAGCCGACGAGCCCCAGCGTGCGCGCCTGCTCGGCGCACGCGGCGCGGTAGCTGACGCCCTGAACGGTGCCGGTGACGCGCAGATCGACCGCGCGGGATTGGTTCGAGACTGGCATGCGCCTACGGTACGTCAGCGGCCCGCTGGCCTGCATCAGCGCCGCAAGTGGGGGCCGTGGCCGGGTCTCGGGTGCCGCGCCGGCCGGTTTCGCAGCCCGAACGCGCGTTGGATAGGTTCACTCTCGACCCTGGTTCCTCCTGTCGCGTCGCTGGGCAGGCCTCGAGAATGGATGGCGCATGTCCGACGCACCGGGTGCCGAGGGCGCCCCGAACGAGTTGACCGACGCCGAGCGTCGCCTCGGCGGCATCCCCGACGCAGCCCGCGACGACGACGTCAGCCCCGTTGAAGCGGAGCGTCTGGCGCGTCGACATGTGCTGCACGTGTCGTTCATCGCCGCGTTCGGCGGGCTGCTCTACGGCTACGACACCGGCGTGATCTCGGGTGCGATGCTGCACGTCACCGAAGAGTTCCACATCAACGAGGAGCGCTTCGGCTCGGCGGCGCACAACATCACGGAGATCATCACCTCATCGATCCTGCTCGGCGCGGTGCTCGGTGCGCTGGGCACGAGCGTCATCGTCAAGAGGGTCGGGCGGCGCAAGGCGATCATCGGCATCGCGGCCGTGTTCGCGATCGGCGTGCTGCTCAGCGGCGCCGCGAACGACTGGTGGACGCTGTCGCTCGCGCGCGTCTTCCTCGGCCTCGCCGTGGGTGGCTCGACGATGGCGATCCCGACGTACATCTCGGAGCTCGCACCGCCCGCGAAGCGCGGCAGCTATGTGACGTTCTTCAACGTCGCGATCGGCGTCGGCATCCTCACCGCGAGCCTCGTCAACTACTTCGGCGACTCCGCGATCAGCTGGCGCGTCCGCATCGCCGCCGCTGTCGTTCCGGCGCTCGTGCTGCTCATCGGGATGAAGCCGCTGCCGGAGAGTCCACGCTGGCTGGTGCAGCAGGGGTTCGTCAACCCTGCTCGTCGGGTGCTGCGCTGGGTGCGTCCGAGCACGCGCGCGGTCGACGCGGAGATCGCCGAGATCAAGCGCACCTACCGCGAGGAGCAGCAGGCCTCCGGTGAGGGGGAGTGGCGAACCCTGTTCAGCGAGAAGTGGATTCGCCCGGCACTGTTCGCCGGCATCATGGTCGCGATCTTCACGCAGATCACCGGCTTGGAGATGATGATCTACTACACGCCGACGATCCTGAAGAACAACGTCGGCTTCTCCGACGACATGGCGCAGGCGGGCAACGTCGGCGTCGGCGTCGTCTATCTCGTCATGACGACGCTCGGTAAGTTCGTCGTCGACCGCATCGGGCGTCGCCGTCTCATGCTCGTCATGCTGCCCGGAGCCGCAGTGTCTATCGCCGCGTTCGGCATCGCGTTCTGGGTGACGAACGACGACCCGCCTGCGGGCGTCGCGCTCGCGCTCATCCTGTCCTTCATGTTCTTCCAGGCCGGCGGCATCCAGGTCGTCGGGTGGCTCATGGGTTCGGAGCTGTACCCGCTCAAGGTGCGTTCGGCGGCGACGGCGCTGCACGCGGCCGCGCTGTGGGGTTCGAACCTGCTCATCACGCTGACCGCCCTCACGCTCATCGACTGGCTGTCGCTGCCGGGCGCGATGATCTTCTACGCCGTCATCAACGTCATCGCCTGGGTGACGGTGTACTTCTTCGTTCCTGAGACGAAGGGTCGCAGCCTCGAAGAGATCGAGTCGAGCCTGCAGGACGGCACGTTCCTGCCACATCGTGGGCGCAAGCGCTCGCCCGCCGACGCCTGACGGCATCCCGCCGCAGACCGGCGTTCGTCTCGCGAGAGGCGAGCGCCGTTCGCGTCGTGGGGGATTGGTGCTGGACGTTAGGCAGACCTAACATGGCATGAGAAGCGTCGACGAACCGTTCGACAAGTAATGTCTGGTTATGTTTACGCTAACAACTCGTTCATGACGCCTGCCGGACATCACCCTGCCCGACGACGCCACCACCGCACGGCCGACGCCGTGCCACCTGCAGAAGGGGATTGCATGCGAGACCTTCGCGTCGCCGTAATCGGAGCCGGCCCGGCCGGCATCTACGCCTCGGACATCCTGACGAAGCAGCACGAGGGCGCGCGCGTCGACCTGTTCGACCGGCTGCCCGCACCGTACGGCCTCGTGCGCTATGGCGTGGCGCCCGACCACCCGCGCATCAAGGAGATCATCAAGGCGCTGCGTCGCGTGCTGTCGGGAGATCGCATCCGCTTCATCGGCAACGTCGACTACGGCACCGACCTCGACCTCGAACAGCTGCAGGAGCACTACGACGCCGTCATCTTCTCCACGGGCGCCTCGAGCGACCGACCGCTGAACATCCCCGGCATCGACCTCGACGGTAGCTTCGGCGCCGCAGACTTCGTCTCCTGGTACGACGGCCACCCCGACGTGCCGCGCGAATGGCCGCTGACGGCGCGCAAGGTCGCCGTCCTCGGCGCCGGCAACGTCGCCCTCGACGTCGCGCGCATGCTCGCCAAGCCCGCCGACGAGCAGCTGACGACCGAGATCCCGCAGAACGTCTACGACGGGTTGAAGGCGAACCAGGCGACGGAGGTGCACGTCTTCGCGCGCCGCGGCCCGGCGCAGTTGAAGTTCTCACCGATGGAGTTCCGCGAGCTGTCGCACAGCCCGAGCATCGACGTCATCGTGCACGAGGAGGGCTTCGAGATCGACGAGGCCGGCCAGGCCGCGATCAACGCGAGCAAGTCGACGAAGCTCGTCGTCAACACGCTGCTCAAGTACCTCGAGAACGAGCCGAGCGGCGCGCCGCACCAGATCCACCTGCACCTGTGCGAGGCGCCCGTCGAGATCCTCGGCGAGGACGGCCGCGTCGTCGGCCTGCGCACCGAGCACCAGGAGTTCAACGGCGACGCGACGACGCACGGCACGGGCGAGTTCCGCGACTGGGACGTGCAGGCCGTCTACCGCGCCGTCGGGTACTACAGTTCGCCGCTGCGCGACCTGCCCTTCGACGACGCCGCGGGCGTCGTGCCCAACGAGGCGGGTCGCGTGACGGACGTCAGCGGCGAGGCGATGCCGGCGACGTACGTGACGGGGTGGATCAAGCGCGGCCCCGTCGGGCTCATCGGGCACACGAAGTCGGATGCGTCGGAGACCATCGCGTGCCTGCTCGAGGACCTCGACTCGCTGCCCACGCCCAGTGGCGGCGACCCGGACGCGCTGCTGCGTCACCTGCTTGATTCGGGTGTCGAGATCACGCTCTGGGATCACTGGGAGCGTCTCGACGCCCACGAGATCGCCCTCGGCGAGAGCGCCGGCCGCGAGCGCGTCAAGGTCGTGTCCCGTGAGGACATGATCGCCGCCGGTCGGGCATACGCCGAGGATCTTGCGTCCTGACGAGCTGCTGACGATGGCGCCCGGCCCGGCTGGATCGGGATGCAAGGGGGCGAGTTGCTCTCGTGCGTCCCGATGCCGGGCACGCGGGTCTCGAGATGGCGCAAGGCCACCTCGAGACCCGCGACGCGTCAGTTCGCGGTCGACTTCTGCAGCGTGACGGACGCCGTGTGCGACGCGCCGGAGGTGTCGCTCCACGTCACCTTCATCGTCGAGCCGGGGTAGCGGGTGCCCATGAGCGAGCTGAGGGAGTCGGTCGAGGTGACGGCCTTGCCGTCGAGGGCGGTGATCGTGTCACCCGCCGTCATCCCCGTGCTTGCGACAGCCGAGCCGCTCAGCACCTGCTGCACGACGACGCCGGTGTCGCTCGCGCCCCGCAACGACGAGCTCGGGACGACGGCCACGCCGAGGGCGGCCTTCGCGCCGATGTGATTCGTCGTCGTCTTGCGGCCGGCGAGGATGTCGTCGGCGATCGACTTGGCCTGCGTGATCGGGATGGCGTACCCCTCGGCGTTGCTGCGCTGATAGCCGGTGAGCGAGTTCGTCGCGGATGCGGCGGTGTCGATTCCGACGACCTTGCCCGCGGCGTCGAACAAAGGCCCGCCGGAGTAGCCGCCGACGATGGGCGCGTTCGTCTGCACGAGGTTCGTCAGGTTCTCACCGGACGACAACGACCCCTGCTCGGAGGCGGTGATCGAGCGCCCCGTCGCCGTCACGATGCCGGAGGCGGCGTAGAGCACGCCCTCGCCGCCGCCTTGGCCGACGGCGAGAACCTCTTCGGCCGTCCTGACTCCGTCGGTGTCCAGAGTGACGGTATCGAGGTTCTTCGCACCGCTGAGCTTGAGCACGGCGACGTCGTGGGATTCGTCGTGCCCGACGACGCTCGCCGTGTATGACCCGCCGTTCGGGACGGTGACTCGGATCTGCGTCGAGCCGGAGACGACGTGGTAGTTCGTCAGGACGGTGCCATCGGCCGTGAGCACCATGCCGGAGCCCGCAGCCTCACCGCTCGGGGTGGCCACGTCGATCATGACGACGCCCTTGCTCTGAGCGGCGGTGGCGCGCGTCGTCGTTCCGCTGGATGACGCGCCACTGGCTTGCGCGCCGCCGTTCGACGGCGATGTGCTCGAGCCGTCGGGTGCGGTTTGCGGCGTCGAGGCGCCGCCCTGATCCGTGTCAGTGGATGAGCTGCCCGAATCGGTGGTGCTGCGACCGCTGGCGGCGTCGAGCTGACTGCGCAGCTGACGGGTGACGGAGCCGGCGTCGAACGCGCTGAGGGAACCGTCGTGCACGCCGATCGCCAAGGGGGCGGCGATGGCGGCCGAGCATGCTGCGGTGAGGGCGACGAGGGCGGGGCTGCGCATGGGATGCTCCTTGGGGCGAGTGCTCGGGCTTGCGATGGTGTGCGTCCCTGGCGTCGCGATGTGTTGGCGCGAGGGCGACGGCGACGGCGGTGCGTCGACGTGTTGAGACCCAGTGAAGGTGACGCACCGTGGGGTCCGCTGTCGCCGACCTGTGGAGTCGCTGTGTCGGCTGACGCCCGCGCGGCAGGTGGTGGAGGGCGCGCAGCGCACGGCCGCGACGTTGCATGACTTTTGAGCATCTGCACGAGGAATGTGCGCGATATTCCTCGTGCAGATGCGCAGAACTCGTGCAGCTGCGCGCGCCGGGGCCGGCTCGGAACGGTGTGAGGGGGTAGGAGACACTGGTCGCCGGGGGACAGGTGCGAAAGGGGGCGGTGTGAACATCTGGCCGCACATCGGCATCAGCGCCAGTGGCGTCGTCGGCGTCGTGGTCGCGACAGTGGTGCTGTACGCCGTCTTCGTCGCGATCCTGCATTTCTGGGGCGTACGGTATCTGGCGGCCGGTTCGACGATGTCCGTCGCCGTGTTCACCGTCCTCGGGGCGCTGTGCGCCCGCGCGATGCTGGGCAACTCGCCGACGTTGTGCGGTGCGCTCGTCGCGATGGCCACCCTGTTCGTCCTGGAGTTCGGTTTCGGACGGCTGCACGCGGTGATGTCGATGCGCAGCCACCGCGCCGCGGGTCGCGCCCGGGCGTGGGCCGTCATGATCGACGGGCGGGCACGCCCGGACGCCCTGCGCCACGTCGGCCTCACCGCCGAGCGGTTGCACGAACGGTTGCGAGCCGGGGGAGTGCGGCACCTCGACGACGTCGCCCTCGCCGTCCTCGAACCGCGCGGCACGCTGACGGTCGTCCGGCGCGGCGAGAGCATCGACCCGCAGTTGCTGGTCGGGATCGCCGGGTTGCCGCCGGGGTTCGGTGACGTCGATACGACCGGCGGCCGCTGAACACCCCTCGAGATCGGGTGGCTTCCGTAGAGCACGTGTTCTCGCGATCTGCCACAGTGGCGGGATGACGATGCGCGCAGTGGTAATGCAAGAGATCGCGGGGGCCGTCGGCGTCGAGGAGGTCGAGGTGCCCGCCCTGCCTGACGACGCCGTCCTCGTCGAGGTGCGCGCGACGGGGTTGTGCCGCAGCGACTGGCACGCGTGGGCCGGTCATGATGACGTCGAGCTGCCGCACGTGCCCGGTCACGAGTTCGCCGGGGTGATCACTGAGGTCGGTTCGGACGTCGTGAACTGGCGGGTCGGGCAGCGGGTGACGATGCCGTTCGTCGAGGGCTGCGGCGCCTGCGAGTGGTGTCGCACCGGTGACGCGCAGGTCTGTCCGACCCAGGATCAGCCGGGGTTCACGCACTGGGGATCGTTCGCGCAGTACGTCGTCGCGCGACGCGCGGACACGAACCTCGTCGCCATCCCCGACGCTGTGAGCTTCGCGGCCGCCGCGAGCCTCGGGTGCCGGTTCGCGACGGCCTTTCGAGCTCTGACGGCTCGTGCTGATGTGCAGCCGGGTGAATGGGTGTGCGTCGTCGGCGCCGGGGGAGTCGGACTCAGCGCCGTCATGATCGCGAAGTCGCTCGGGGCGCGTGTCGTCGCCGTGGACCGCAACGCCGACGCGCTGGCGCTCGCGACGCGCGAGGGCGCGGACGCCGTCGTCCTGGCCAGGGGCGCCGGGGTCGCTGAGACCAACGAGCCTGTCGACGTGGCGGCCCGCGTCCACGAGATCACGGGTGGCGGAGCGCACGTCGCCGTCGACGCGGTGGGCAGCGAATCGACGTGTTCTGACGCGATTCATGCGTTGCGGCGTCGTGGGCGGCACGTGCAGGTGGGGTTGTTGCCGCCGGTGGACGGGCATCCGCGCGTGCCGATGGCGCGCGTCATCGGTTGGGAGCTCGACGTGTTCGGCAGCCATGGCATGGCCGCCGCCGACTATCCGGCGATGCTGGCGCTCGTCGCCGACGGCCGACTAGATCCCGGGCGACTCATCGCCCGCACCGTCAGCCTCGACGACGGCGCGGCGATGCTGCCGACGTTCGACGCTTCGCCGCTCTCCGGCGTGACGATGATCGACCCGCGTCGCTGACGCACCCAGCTCGTGGCGAGCGCGGTACGCGTGCTGTCGGCAGTAACCACTCCAGACGACGACAACACTGACAAAGAAGCGTCCGTCCTGTGCGTCGTCGCCCAGCGTCATGGCGGGCCCGAGGGCGCGAGGTGCGACGCATCAACGGGCGGGGCGTCGACAAGGCCATCTTGCGCCTGAGGGAGGTAGTTCTGTTCACCCCTGAGTTCGGTGGAGCATCTCGCCGACGAGCGTGCGACAGCGCTCGGCGATGTCGTCGCGGATGAGCTGCATGCGCTCGGTGCCCTCGATGCCGCGCGTCGACGGCTCATCGGTGTGCCACGTCTCGATCGTTGCGAGCATGCCGTCGATCGGTTCGAGCCGTGCAGCAGAGCCGACGATGATGACGCGGTCGGCAGTGCGCAGCACGGCGGGGTCGATGGCCTTGGGATGTTCGCCGTCGAAGGTTGCGCCGAGGGTGGCGACGGCGGTCGCCGACTCCGCGTTCACGGCCCTGCCGGGCTGAGTGCCGGCGGAGTGGACATCGAGGCGCTCGCGAGCGAAATGGCGCGTGAGCGCGGCCGCCATCTGCGACTTGCCAGCGTTCTTGACGCAGACGAAGAGGACGCGCGGTCGACGATCCGCGTCAGCTGCGCCGTCGGGCGAGGAGGTGGGACGGTCAGCGCGGGGCATCGTGGCCGGCCTCGAGCATGGGTTGGGGGAAGCGATCGCGCAGAGCCAGGCTGACGTAGACCAGAGCGACGAGAACGGGGACCTCGATGAGCGGGCCGACGACCCCGGCGAGTGCCTGGCCGGAGGTGACGCCGAACGTCGCGATGGCGACGGCGATGGCGAGCTCGAAGTTGTTGCCGGCAGCGGTGAAGGCGAGAGTCGTCGTCCGTTCGTAGCCCATGCCCAGGGCCCGGCCGAGCAGGTAGCCGCCGCCCCACATGAGCGCGAAGTAGGCGAGCAGGGGCAGCGCGATGCGGGCGACGTCGAGGGGGTGCGACGTGATCTGTGCGCCCTGCAACGCAAACAGGACGACGATGGTGAACAGCAGGCCGTAGAGCGCCCACGGCCCGATGCGGGGCAGAAAACGCGACTCGTACGCCTTACGGCCCCAACGCCTCTCGCCGATGCGGCGACTGAGGTAACCCGCGAGCAGCGGGAGGCCGAGGAAGACGAGAACCGACGCGGCGATGTGCCAGGGGGAGACGTCGAGATGTGATTGGTCGAGGCCGAGCCAGCCGGGCAGGACGCTGAGGTAGAACCAGCCGAGCGCGGCGAACGCGACGATCTGGAACAGCGCGTTGAGCGCGACGAGCACCGCAGCCGCGTCGCGGTCGCCGCAGGCGAGGTCGTTCCAGATGATGACCATGGCGATGCAGCGCGCGAGGCCGACGATGATGAGGCCGGTGCGGTAGGTCGGCAGATCCGGCAGGAAGATCCACGCGAGGGCGAACATGAGCAACGGCCCGACGATCCAGTTGAGTGCGAGCGAGGCGCCGAGTAGCCGCCGGTCGGACGTGACGGCGTCGAGCTTGTCGTAACGCACCTTGGCGAGCACCGGGTACATCATGATGAGCAACCCGATGGCGATGGGCAGCGAGACCCCCTGGATCTCGACGGCTGACAAGGCGTCGTCGAGGCCGGGCACGAGGCGTCCCAACAGGAGGCCTGTCACCATGGCGGCGATGATCCACACGGGCAGGAAGCGGTCGAGCGTCGACAGTCTCGCGCGGGGCGATGCAGGGGAGTTCACGGTCGGCCGCCTTGTTTCGTCATCGGTGAATACGGTGCCATCGTGAGGCGTGATTCGACATGTGTCAAAATAGTTGAGTGACGATCGACGGGTGTGAGCGGCGAGGTGAGGCGACGTCGCGGGATGGTGCGCCTCGAGTCGTGGCGAACGACAAAGATGTTGCGCGCGCTGCTGCCGTGTTCAAGGCGCTCGGCGATTCGGCGCGTCTACGCCTGTTCGACGCGATCGTCGCGGCGGCGCCGGGGGAGATCTGTGTCTGCGACCTGCCGGACCTGGAATTGTCGCAGGCGACGATCTCGCATCACCTGCGCAAGCTGCGCGACGCGGGGCTCGTCACCTCAGAACGTCGCGGCACGTGGGTCTACTACCGCAGTGTGCCCGGGTCGCTGGATCCGGTTCGGGAGCTTCTGGGGGTCGAGTCGTCCCGAGTGGCGGCCCGGACGACGCTCGCGAGGTCGTAGCGACAACGCTGGAGGCGTCACCTCCATCGCGCGTGCGCCCCTCTGATCGACGCTTGCAGCGCCGGGTGTGACTCGAACGCCGGCACCGCTGCCTGCGCGCGGGTTCAGGAGGGTGGAAGTTCGCCTCGTCCGGGCCGTACGCGTCGTTCGGCCTCGGTGATGGCAACATCGTTGATGCTCGCCTCGCGACGGCTCATGTAACCGTCGGCATCGAAGTGCCACAGCTCGTTGCCGTAGGAACGCCACCACTGACCGTCATCGTCATGCCACTCGTACTGGAAACGCACGGCGATGCGGTCGTCGGTGAACGCCCACAGGTTCTTGCGCAACCGGTATTCGTGTTCGCGCGCCCACTTGCGAGTGAGGAACTCGATGACGGCGTCACGCCCGACGATGCTCTCGCCGCGGTTTCGCCACACGGTGTCCGGCGTATAGGCGCCGGCGACGCGTTCGGGGTCTCGCGTGTTCCACGCGTCCTCGGCAGCTTGCACCTTTGCGGCCGCTGTCTCGGCTGTGAAGGGTGGGACAGGGGGACGGGGTGCGTTCATGGCGGTCTCCTGGAATAGTTGTCGTTCAGATGGATGCTACGCGTTCGATCACACGTCCGCGCCACGCCAACGAGGTGTGCGACGTGCTCGTCCCCGCGTCGGCGGGGCACACCGCGGTCATGATCGGGACGCCCACGTCGGGGGCGCCGGGCGGTACTCGATCCCATCTTGGACCTCGCGTGCGCGCTCAGGGGTGGCGGGGCGTCCGACGAGATGCAGGGCCATGTCGATGCCGGCGGAGACGCCTGCGTCCGTGATGACCTGCCCGTCGTCGATCCATCGCTGACCCGGGCATGGTTGGGCCTTGGGGTCGAGGGCCGCGACGCTGTCGAACGTGTCGTGGTAGGTCGTGAACGGGCGCTGGTGCAGCAACCCCGCGGCGGCAAGGAGGCGAGCGACCGTGCAAACACTCGCGACGATGGCACCTCGCTGCGCAGCCTCCTGCAGCCAGCCGCGGTGGCTCTCGTCTCGCAGACGCTCGAGCGAACCGTCGCCACCGGGCTCGATGACGACGTCGGCCCCGGGGAATGTTGACCTCTCCGCGCGCGGTGTGAGGATCAGGCCCTTCGCGGAGCGTCGATGACGACTCCAGGTTTGCATCCGAAGCGAACCAAGCAGGCAAATAGCTCGGGGAGGCGAGCGTCACGCGGCGCCGTCTGTCACCGCGTCTGCGCGGGGCAGCAGTTTGGGCAGGATGTCGCCCAGGGTGACGACGCCACTGAAAGCGCCGTTGTCGGTGACGACGGCGAGCTGGTGGCTGCCTTCACGCATCAGCCGAAGCGCTTCATGCAGGGCCGTGTCGCGGGGCAGTTCGAGGACGGGACGGGCCACGGTGTCCGCAGGTGTCGCCGCGGGGAGCATCAGCGTGTCTCGCACGTGCACGACGCCCCGTACGCCGGAACCAGCGCCGGCGGGCTCCATCAGCAACACGCGCGTGTGCCCCTTGCGCATCACGGCAGCCTGAACATCACCGACGGTTGCCGTGGCGGGAGCCGCCGTAGGGGCGCCACGCCCGTCAAGCAGGTCTGCGATCGTCAGGCGTTCAAGGTCGATTGCACTTGTCAGTGAGGTGCGGTAGGCGAGGTCGAGCGCTCCGACGCTCGCTGAGTGCTCGACGAGCTGGCGCAATGACGTCGAGTCTTGCGATTCGCTGACTTCATCGACCGGTTCGACACCGGAGCGGCGCACGAGCCAGTTCGCGGCACGGTTCAACGCCGCAAGGATCGGACGTGTGACACGCATGAAAGCGCGCATCGGCAGCGCCAGCATGATCGCGGACTTTTCGGGGTGTGCGATCGCCCATGACTTGGGCGCCATTTCCCCGATGACGAGGTGCAGGAACGTGACGATGATGAGCGCGAGGACGAACGCGGCGACGTCGGCAGCCGTCTCACCCAGGCCGACCATCTCCAGGGGTCCCATCAGGGCGTGGTGCACGGCAGGTTTGGTGATGGCACCCAATGCGAGGGTGCACACGGTGATCCCAAGCTGTGACGCTGCGAGGAGCATCGTGATTTCGCCCGAGCTGCGAAGCGCGGCACGCGCGGACGCTGACGGGTTGTCTTCAAGGCGGTGGGTGCGCGCGTTGATGAGGGAGAACTCGGCGGCGACGAAGAACGCCGACAGGGCGATGATGGCGATTGTCGCGATAGTCGTGGCGAAGGGATTCATCGGTCGCTCCCTTCTTCCTCGGTGTCGTGCGGGGCTGATTCTGGTTCGAGCAGGGTCAACCTGAGCAGGGACGGCACGTGCCGTTCCACAGCAAGAACTTCGATGTCGAGGCGGGATGGCGGGGCGTCCTCATCCACGGCCAGTACACGCGGGCCCTGGGGTACGTCGATGACGACACGCTCACCGACGCGCGGGAGCGTACCGAGGCGACCCACCACGAGGCCCGCCACCGTTTCGTATTCACCCTCGGGCAGGTCTACGTCAAGAGCACGTTCGACCTCGTCGATGTGCACGGACCCTTGCATCACCCACTGGCCGTCATCGGGCAGCGGCGCATACTCGGGTAGGACCGGGTCGTGCTCGTCGGTGATTTCCCCGACAACTTCCTCTGCCAGGTCTTCGACGGTGATGATGCCGGTGAACCCGCCGAACTCGTCGATGACACATGCGAGTTGCTGCTTGGCGCGGTCGAGTTCGCTCAACGCGGTGGACAACCCCATCAGCTCAGGAACGATCAGTGCCGGACGCATCACCGACGAGACCGGCCGAGCGCCATCCTGCGCGGCGAGCACATCGACGAGGTGCACGACACCGGCGACGTCGTCGGTGCCGTCGATCACGGGGTAGCGCGTGTGCCCGCTCGCCATGAGAGCGCGCATCTCAGCGATGTTTGTTTCAGTTCGCACTGAGTCGACCTGAGCGCGGGGGATCATCGCGTGATCGACGTTCTGGGTGGGAAAGTCGATGATGCGATCCAGCATGTCTGACAGTTCCGGCGCGAGGTCGCCCGTCTGCTTCGACGCCTCGACAACGTGGTGCAGGTCATCCGCTGTGGCGGCCTGCTCGACGTCGTGCACCGGTTCGATGCCGACACGCTTCAACAGCAGCTCAGCGGACTTGTCGAACACCCAGATGGCCGGGCCGAACACCTTCAAGTACAGGGCGCTCGACCGTGCGAGAGCGCCGCTGACCTGCTCGGGGCGAGCTATAGCGTAGTTCTTCGGGTAAAGCTCACCGAACAGCATCTGCACGAACGTGGAGAAGGTGATTGCGAGAATGCCGCCCACGGTCAGGCCGATGCCGGTGGGGATGCCGACTCCGCCGAGCATGGACGACAGCGCCATTCCGATGAGTGGTTCGGCCACGTAGCCGACAAGCAGGCCTGTCACGGTGATACCGAGCTGCGCGCCGGACAGGAGGAACGAGGTGCGGCGGGTGATAGCGAGGGTGCGGCGTGCCGTGTCATCGCCTGCCTGCGCGCGAGCCGTCAGCTTGGAGCGGTCCACGGACATGTAGGCGAACTCTTGCGCCACGAAGTACGCCGTCACTGCGGTGATCGCAAGAACGACGACGACACCGGTCAAGAGGGACAAGGCGTCGTTCATGGCCGCTCCGCCCCGGGTCCGCTGAACATGTTGGAAAAGGGCGGCGGTGGTAGGGGGTTCATCCGTATTCCCGATCGTGGGTTCGCGACAGCCGCACTGGGCGCGTCTCGCGCGCTCTGCGCGTGACGGCCCAGCGTAGCCCGTACTGTGTCCCCATCTCTTTTAGTCCGCGTACGGGCGGCGGTGCACCGGGTGCCGCTACCGCTCGACGACCCACGTCCGGTCGGGAAGCACCGGCCGTTTCCCTCATCGGGGACAAGAAGCGGTCATTCCACCCGGTCGGCCTGTAACCGGGCGGCGCGGTTCAAATTGGATGCAACAAATAGGCGGCGTGGTCCTGGCTATCTGCTCTTGGTTCACCCTGGAAGCAAAGCGACAGGCCGTGTGGGGGTGCTGGGGAAGGCCCCTCATCCGCTTACTTAACATAATGTCGATTATCGGATGACGACCGTGGCGCAGAAGAGGTCCCAATGACAGTGGGTCACACCGCTGTGTGCGATGTGACCCACTGCTGGCTCTCGCCGCCAGACTGCTGACGCTTACGTCCGCGCGCCCGAAGCGTCAGGACACGTCGTCGAGCGTCAACATCGTGCCGTTGAACTCGAATGTGTCTTCGGCTCGCTTGCCCTCGATGGCTGCGT
>ERZ941706.326-NODE-326-length-16321-cov-4.792881_pt1 | contig 16321 bp, 15 predicted proteins | sample MGYA00521232_ERZ941706 | MGnify/ENA primary metagenome ERZ941706 (study PRJEB32759, sample SAMN07749893) | skin metagenome | biome: transportation; feature: city; material: polyester macromolecule | host: Homo sapiens | place: Hong Kong:ER line | collected...
TCCGCCGCCGCATCGGCAAGCGCACGATCTTCAACCTGATGGGCCCGCTGGCCAGTCCGGCGCGCGTGTCGCACCAGCTCATCGGCATCGCGCGCCCGGATTACGCCGGCCTGTATGCCGAGGCGCTGGAACAACTCGGCACCGCCCGTGCCGCGGTGATCTCGGGCGAAGAGGGCCTCGATGAGCTATCCACCGCCGGCGCCAGCGTGGCCGTGAACGTCGGCGCGGCAACCCTGCCGACGCGGATCACCCCGGAAGACGCCGGCCTGTCCCGCCATCCGCTCGCCGCCATCCGCGGCGGCGACCCGGCCTATAACGCTGCCGCGCTGCGACGCCTGCTCGACGGCGAGGCCGGCGCCTATCGCGACGCGGTGCTGCTGAACGCCGCCGCCGCGCTCGTCGTCGCCGGCCATTCGCCCGACCTCACCGCCGGCGTGCAGGCCGCTGCCGTCGCGCTGGACACCGGCAGCGCCGCCGCGCTGCTCGACCGCTGGATCGCCTACCGATGACCATCCTGTCCCGCATCATCGAGACCAAGCGTGCCGAAGTCGCCGCACGCAAGGCGACGACCAGCCTTGCCGACCTCGAAGCGCGCATCGCGTCGGTGACGCGTCCCCGCGGGTTCCGCGCGGCGCTGGATGCGAAGCCTGGCCACGCCCTCATCGCCGAGATCAAGAAGGCGAGCCCGTCGAAGGGCCTGATCCGCGCCGATTTCGATCCCCCCGCGCACGCCCGCGCCTATCAGGCCGGTGGCGCTGCCTGTCTGTCCGTTCTTACCGACGAACAGTGGTTTCAGGGCCACGACGACTATCTGATCGCCGCGCGCGCCGCCTGCGATCTGCCCGTCATCCGCAAGGACTTCATGGTCGACCCCTGGCAGGCGACCGAGAGCCGCTCGATCGGCGCGGACGCGATCCTCATCATCGTCGCGGCACTGGACAACAACCAGATGGCGGAAATCGAGGCGTCCGCCCTCGATTGCGGCATGGACGTGCTGGTCGAGGTTCATGACGAGGCCGAACTGGAACGCGCGCTGCGTCTCAAGTCGCGCCTGATCGGCGTCAACAACCGCGATCTGCGCGACTTCTCCGTCGACCTCACCCGCACCTACAAGCTCGTCGGCAATGCACCAAAGGACTGCACCTTCGTCGCCGAGAGCGGGCTTGAAACGCGCACAGACCTCGACGCGATGGCCGAGCACGGCGTGCACTGCTTCCTGATCGGCGAGGCACTGATGCGTGCCGACGATGTCGAGGCGGCGACGCGGGCGCTGGTCGGGTGAGCGGCCTCACGCATCTCGACGCCGATGGCGCCGCGCATATGGTCGATGTCGGCGACAAGGCGGTGACACAGCGCCGGGCAATCGCCACCGGCCGCATCGCCATCGCCGCCGATGCGCTCTCCGCGATCCGCGACGGTGCCGCCAAGAAGGGTGACGTGCTCGCCGTCGCGCGGGTCGCCGGGATCATGGCGGCGAAGAAGACCGCCGACCTTATCCCGCTCTGCCACCCGCTCCCCCTCACCCGCGTGACGCTCGACCTCGCGCTCGACGATAGCGGCATCACCGCCACCGCGCTGACCGCGACGGACGGCAAGACCGGCGTCGAGATGGAGGCGCTGACCGCCGTCTCGGTCGCGCTGCTGACGATCTATGACATGGCGAAGGCCATGGACCGCGCGATGACCATCTCGGACATTCGCCTGCTCGAGAAAGCCGGCGGCAAGTCCGGCGACTGGCGCGCCTGACATCATGGCACTGCTGCCGATCGCCGAGGCGCAGGCGCGCCTGTTCGCCGGTGCCGAGCCCGTCCCAGTCGAGACGGTCCCGCTTGTCGGAGCGCATGGCCGTTGGGCCGCCGCCGATATTCTCGCCCGGCGCACGCAGCCGGCGACCGACCTGTCCGCAATGGACGGCTATGCGATCCGTTTTGCCGACCTGCCCGGCCCCTGGACGCTGATCGGCGAAAGCGCTGCCGGGCGTCCCTACGGCGGCTCCATCGCCCGCGGCGAAACCGTTCGCATCTTCACCGGCGCGACGATGCCCGGCGGCGCCGACACGGTGATGATCCAGGAAGAGGTCGCCGCTGTTGGCTCCGCGATCCAGCTGACCGGCGAGGGGCCGGCAACGCTGGGGCGCAACACACGCAGCCGCGGCCTCGACTTTGCCGAGGGCAACCGACTGGTCGCCAGCGGTGACCGGCTGACCCCGGCCCGCATCGCCGTTGCCGCGACGGGCGGCGTCGGTGCTCTGGCGGTCCGTCGGCGCGTGCGGGTCGCGATCTGTGCGACCGGCGACGAACTGGTCGAGCCCAGTTCAGCCGCGGACCGTGCCGCGCTTCCAGAGTCCAACCGCGCGATGCTGGCGGCGATGCTTGCCGATCTGCCGGTCGAACTGATCGACCTCGGCATCCTGCCCGACGACCTCGATACCCTTCGTGACGCCTTCGCTGGGGTTGAAGCGGACCTGCTCGTCACCACCGGCGGCGCGTCGGTTGGCGACCACGATCTCGTCCGCCCCGCCCTGCAGGCGGCGGGCGGCACCATCGACTTCTGGCGGATCGCGCTCAGGCCCGGCAAGCCGATGATGGCGGGGCGGCTCGGAGCGATGCAGGTGCTGGGCCTGCCCGGCAACCCGGTCTCCGCCTTCGTTACCGCGATCCTCTTCGTCAAACCCCTGGTCGCGCATCTCGCCGGAGCATCCGATCCCCTTCCCCGCGAAACGCGTGCGATCCTGGGCGAGGACCTGCCCGCCAATGGCCCGCGCACCGACTATCTGCGGGCCGAGCTGCGCGAGGGGCGCGCCTTCGCTTCGACCATTCAGGACAGCTCAATGCTGCTGACGCTCGCCCGCTCGCACTGCCTGATCGTGCGCGCGGTGGATGCGCCACCGGCCCACGCCGGCGACTCGGCGGAAATCCTCGTCATCGCTTGACGGCACCCCGATTGTTCCCTAGAAGTTCCGCGTCTGTTCTGACGGGGAAGGACCGCTATGCTCACGCGCAAGCAGCACGAGCTTGTTTGCTTCATCAACGACCGGCTCGAGGAGACGGGCATCTCGCCGTCGTTCGAGGAGATGAAGGACGCGCTCGATCTTAAGTCCAAGTCCGGCGTTCACCGCCTGATCAGCGCGCTGGAAGAACGCAACTTCATCCGCCGCCTCCCCAATCGCGCCCGCGCTCTTGAAGTTCTGCGCATGCCCGAGCGCTCCGAGCGCAAGGCGACGCCCGCCCCCGCTGCGGCGAAGGAGCCCGTCGGCAAGGACAGCAACGTCCGCCCCGCGCCGGCGCCAGCGAATGACGTGATCGAAATCCCGCTCCACGGCCGTATCGCCGCCGGTGTGCCGATCGAGGCATTCGAAGGCAGCTCGATGCTCGCCGTCCCCGCGGCGCTGCTCGGCTCGGGCGAGCATTATGCGCTGGAAGTCGCCGGCGATTCGATGGTCGAAGCCGGCATCCTCGACGGCGACTACGCGCTGATCCGCCGCACCGACGTCGCACGCGACGGCGAGATCGTCGTGGCGCTGATCGACGAAAGCGAGGCCACGCTCAAATACTTCCGCCGCGAAGGCGCGATGATCCGCCTCGACCCCGCCAATCGCGCGTACGAACCCCAGCGCTACGTCCCCGCGCACGTGCGGGTGCAGGGCAAGCTCTCGGGCATCCTCCGCCGCTACGACTAAGGCGGGCGGGGCAAGACATGCCTAGGCCGCAGGAATACGCGGTCTGGGCATAGCCGCCTCGCCTTTTACAGCAACCCGGCCTTCCACAGTCTTGGTCGCCCGTCATTCGAAATGTGTTCCGCAGTCCGCAGTTCCGCAATATCAACGGCTTGCGAGCATGACGGAACGGAGTTGCGCCACGCGGTTACGATGACGTCCGGACACGAGGGTCAGCGAATCGCGCAGAGGTCCTCTCGTCCCGAATGCGGGCGTCACCAGGGCGGAGCCGAACGCGAAACGTCGCGATCAGCGTGACTTTCCAGCCGGCGCTGCGACGTTTGACAGGCCCTCCTTATCCCGCACGTCACCACCGGTCCGTGGCGGCATGAGCGTCGGCGCCACCAGCCACGGATGGCGATCCCCCGGCTGGCGCACCGTCACGATCTTTCCCGTCGCAAACGTCACCGCGACGCCGCCCGTCCGGCGCAGCGTCGGCGCGTCCAGCTTCAGCCAGCGCGGGACACAGGCGGCCGGCAGCCGTCGTTCGCTGACGACGATATCCGCCGCGGCACAGGCTGCCACAAGCTCGCGCCAGTCCAGCCGGTAACCGCTCCGCGTCGCCAGCACCCGCACCAGGCGGCCGCCCCGCCGCACTGCCGCCTGGCACGCATCGGGCGTACAGCGCGCGTCCGCCTGCTCGGCGAGTAGCAGCGGCTCGCCGTCGACGCCGCCATTTTCCGCCAGCATCGCCCGCGTATAGTCACCCGCCCGATCCCGCAGCAGCGCAAGCCCTGCCCCGGTCCGGATCGCCAGATGCCGCCCATCGCCGGTCACCAGCAGGTCGGGCGTCGGCGTCAGCAGCGCCCAGGCCGCCCCCGCGCCGAACGGCAGCCAGCCGAGCCGCCGCCAGCGCGTCCGCCATAGCGCCAGCCACAGCCCGCCCGCGACCATCAGCCCGAACGCCCCTGCCGGCATCGACGGCAACGCCACCGACGATCCCGGCGCCGCCGCCACGCGATGCGCCAGCCACAGCAGCGCGCGCAGCGACAGGTCGGTCGCCCACCACAGCGGCGCGCCCAGGCCGACGGCATCGAACAGCAGCGCCCCCGCCTCCAGCGGCATCACGACGAAGGTCGTCAGCGGGATCGCCACGATATTCGCGAACGCGCCGTAGATGCCCGCCTTGTGAAAGTGAAAGACCGCAATCGGCATCAGTGCCGCCTCGACGACCAGCCCGGTGAGCAGCAGCGAGGCGAGTCCACGCAACAGCCGGCGGCCCCGCCCCTCCTCACGCTCGGCAAACCAGCCCTCGACGCGGGGATGTTCGTGCAGCGCCACGATCGCGACGATGGCGGCAAAGGACAATTGGAAGCTCGGTCCGACCAGCGACTCCGGCCGGAACAGCAGCACGACGAACGCGCCTGCCGCTACCAGCCGCAGCGTCACCGCCTGCCGCCCCAGCACGAGCGCGACCAACACCAGCAGCGCTGCCACGCAGGAGCGGATCGTCGGCACCTGCGCCCCCGTCAGCAACGTATAGCCGATCGCCGCTGCGGCCCCAGCCCCGGCGGCAACCAGCGGCAGGCGAATGCGGATCGCCAGCCACGGCCACAGCGCCAGCAGCCGCAGCGTCACCAGCATCGTCGCCGTCACCGCCGCGGTGATGTGAAGCCCGCTGACCGACAGCAGATGCGCGAGCCCTGCCCGCCGCATCGCCTCGGAATCCTTCTCGCGAATCGCGCCCTCGTCGCCCGTCGCCAGCGCGGCGGCAATCCCGCCGCGGCTCCCCTCCAGCCGGCTGGTGATATGCGCGGTGAGGCGGGTCCGCAGGCGGGCCCGCGCGTCACCGGGCGCAAGCACCCGCACCGGCGCAAAGCCGCGCCCCGTTGCACCGACACCCGCAAACCACGCCACCCGCGCGAAATCATAGGCACCGGGCACCGCAGCACTGGGGGGCGGCATCAACCGCGCACGCAGCATCAGCCGCGCACCTTGCGTCGCATCACGCGGCACATCCGAGGTGGCAAGATTGACGCGAACCCGGGGCGGCAGGCCGCTGTCCTCCGTCGCGATCGTCAGCCGCAGCAGATCGCGTGCCGGCAACGGCTCCACGCTCACGATCCGTCCCGTCACCGTTGCGACCACCGGACGGGCGAGCACCGGCTCGGCGACCCGCTCCGCACGCCACCAGCTCAGCCCGACACCCGCCGTCGCCGCCAGCGCGCCGATCGCGATCGCACGCGACGCCCGGCCTCCCGTGCCGATCGCGACCGCCGCGCACGCCAACGCACAGCCGGCAAGGATCGCCGCCAGCCAGCCGCGCGGGTCGGGCAGCAGGAACCAGGCCGCAATCCCGCCGCCCATCGCGACGGGCAGCCACAGGATCAGCTGATCGCGCTCGACCTCCAGCCATGCTTCGACACGGCCGCGCAATCGATGCCACGCTCGCGGCATTTGAAGGCGCACGGAGCGCGTGCTAGGGCCCGCGGCGGCTGAACTGGCCATCAGGTTTCGAACTTTGGGAGCAAGCGCGGTTGGGCGCAACAGTTGAAAATCGTTCGGGCGCAGGCGGTGGCATCGTCACGCGATTCGCCCCCTCGCCCACCGGCTATCTGCACCTCGGCGGCGCACGCACCGCGCTGTTCAACTGGCTGTACGCCCGCCATCACGGCGGCACGTTCCTGCTGCGGATCGAGGACACGGATCGCGTGCGCTCGACGCAGCCCGCGATCGACGCGATCCTAGCAGGACTGACGTGGCTCGGCATCGACTGGGATGGCGACGCTGTCTTCCAGTTCGCCCGCGCCGATCGGCATGCCGAGGTCGCGCACCAGATGGTGGCGAACGGCCACGCCTACCGCTGCTACATGACGCAAGAGGAGATCGCCGCACAGCGCGAGGCGGCGCAGGCGGCAAAGCAGCCATTGCGTATCCGCTCGCCCTGGCGCGATGCCGATCCCGCGACCGCGCCGGAAGGCCAGCCTTTCGTCGTCCGCCTCAAGGCGCCGCGCGAGGGCGCAACGACGATCGAGGATCGCGTGCAAGGATCGGTGACGGTCCAGAACAGCGAACTTGACGACCTGATCCTGCTGCGCTCGGACGGCACGCCGACCTATATGCTCGCCGTCGTGGTCGACGATCACGACATGGGCGTGACCCACGTCATCCGCGGCGACGACCATCTCAACAACGCCTTCCGCCAGCTGCCGATCTATCGCGCGAATGGCTGGCCGGAGCCGGTCTACGCGCACATCCCGCTGATCCACGGCACCGACGGCGCCAAGCTGTCGAAGCGCCACGGCGCCGTCGGGATCGAGGCGTATCGCGACGAGCTCGGCATCCTGCCCGAAGCCTTCGACAATTATCTTCTCCGCCTCGGTTGGGGCCATGGCGATGACGAGATCATCAGCCGCGAACAGGCGACCGAGTGGTTCGACCTCGACGGCGTCGGCAAGAGCCCCTCGCGCTTCGACCTCAAGAAGCTCGAAAACCTCAACGGCCACTATATCCGTGCCGCCGACGACGCCCGGCTTGCGAAGCTGGTCGCCGGCATCGGCGGCTATTCGGATGTCGATCTGCTCACCCGCGCCATGCCGGTGCTCAAGGCGCGCGCCGCCAACCTCAACGAATTGAGCCAAGGCGCGGCTTTCCTGTTTGCGGTCCGGCCGCTTACCGTGGATCAGGCAGCATCCGACCTGCTCACCGCCGACGCCCGTGCGCTCCTCGCTGCGCTGCACGCCGCGCTTGACGCGGTGCAGCAGTGGGATCAGGAGACGATCGAAGCTGCGGTACGGCAGGTGGCGGACAGCACGGGCGTCAAGCTCGGCCAGGTCGCCCAGCCGCTCCGCGCCGCTCTCACCGGGCGCAAGACCTCGCCCGGCATTTTCGATGTGCTCGCGCTGCTCGGCAAAGAGGAAAGCCTCGGCCGCATCGCGGACCAGATGCAAGTCTGATAGGAAGGACAACGACATGACCGAAGCCGCAAAGGTATCCGTGAATGGCAAGGACCTCGACTACCCGGTCATGTCCGGCACGGTCGGCCCTGACGTCGTCGACATCCGCAAATTCTACGCGCAGACCGGCGATTTCACCTACGATCCGGGCTTCACCTCGACCGCCTCGTGCCAGTCGAAGCTCACGTACATCGACGGTGACGAAGGCGTCCTGCTGCACCGCGGCTATCCGATCGGCGAGCTTGCCGAACAGTCAAGCTTCATGGAGGTCGCCTACCTCCTCCTGAACGGCGAACTGCCGTCCGCCGACGAGCTGAAGGGCTTCACCAACACCATTTCGCGCCACACGATGGTGCACGAGCAGCTGGCGGCGTTCTTCCGTGGCTTCCGCCGCGATGCACACCCGATGGCGATCATGTGCGGCGTGGTCGGCGCCCTCTCGGCCTTCTACCATGATTCGACCGACATCCATGACCCGGTGCAGCGCACGATCGCTTCGCACCGCCTGATCGCCAAGATCCCGACGATCGCAGCGATGGCGTACAAGTACAGCGTGGGCCAGCCCTTCCTGTACCCGGACAACTCGCTGTCCTACACCGGCAACTTCCTGCGCATGACCTTCGGCGTGCCCGCAGAGCCGTATGAAGTGAACCCGGCCGTCGAAAAGGCGATGGACCGCATCTTCATCCTGCACGCCGATCACGAACAGAACGCGTCGACCTCGACCGTGCGTCTGGCCGGTTCGTCGGGCGCCAATCCGTTCGCGTGCATCGCGGCGGGCATCGCCTGCCTGTGGGGTCCGGCGCATGGCGGCGCCAACGAAGCCGCGCTCAACATGCTGCGCGAGATCGGCACGCCCGAGCGGATCCCGGAATTCATCGCGCGCGCAAAGGACAAGAACGATCCGTTCCGCCTGATGGGCTTCGGTCACCGCGTCTACAAGAACTACGACCCGCGCGCGACCGTGATGCAGAAGACGGTGCGCGAAGTGTTTGACGCGCTGAAGGTCAACGACCCGCTGTTCGACACCGCGCTGCGACTGGAAGAGCTGGCGCTGTCGGACGATTACTTCATCGAGAAGAAGCTGTTCCCGAACGTCGACTTCTATTCGGGCGTCATCCTGTCGGCGATCGGCTTCCCGACCACCATGTTCACCGTTCTGTTCGCTCTGGCCCGCACCGTGGGCTGGGTCGCGCAGTGGAACGAGATGATCACCGATCCCGACCAGAAGATCGGCCGTCCGCGCCAGCTCTACACCGGCCCGACGCAGCGCAGCTACGTCCCCGTCGAGCAGCGCTGATGCGCCGGGCCCGGCCGGTCCTCCTCTCGATCGGCGTCATGCTGGCGCTGGTCGGGTTCCTGTGGATCGGCCAGGGTCTGGGTTACATCCATTGGCCGCAGTCGAGCTTCATGCTCGACCAGCGGCCATGGGCAAACCGCGGCGCCGCTGTCGCCGTGTTCGGATTGCTGCTGATCCTGGTCGCGCGCCGTATGCGGCGCTGACCGTCAGACGGGCAGGGTCAGTGTGAAGCGCGCGCCCTCGCCCGGTGCGCTCTCCACCGTGAGGTCGCCGCCCATCGCCCGGGCGAGTCGCCGGGCGATATAAAGGCCCAGACCATTGCCGCCTGCTTCGGTCGGGTCGACGCGCTCGAACTTCTCGAAGATGCGGCCCTGATCCTCGGGCGCGATACCCTTGCCCTGATCCGCGACCACCGCCTCCGCCATCGTGCCGGTGCGCAACGCCGTGACGCTCACCACGCCGCCCTCGGGCGAATAGCGCACGGCATTGCCGATCAGATTGACCATGATCTGCAAGGCACGCCGGAAATCGCCTTGCACCGGCACGCGCAGGTCGGGAAGCGGTCGCGCAATAGCGACGCCGGCGTTCCCCGCACGCACCGACAACAGGCCGGCGGCGCGGCGCGCGACGTCGGCAAGGTCGATCGCCTCGGTCTGCAGGGCAAAGTCCGGCCGCTCGATCGCCTGCAGGTCGACGAGGTCGTCCACCAGCCCGAGCAGGTGCCGCCCGGCATTGGCAATGTCGGACGCATAATCGGCATAGTCGCTCTGCACCGGCCCCTCGGCCTCGGCATGGATCGTATCGGCATGCGCGATGATCCGCGCGAGCGGCGTGCGCAGTGCCTTGTCCAGCCCCTCGGTAAACGCCGGCGCGATCGTCGATTGCGGCGCGGCCGGAGACGCCTCCGCCTCCGCCACGCGGGCGATACCCGATAGGCCGGCAAAATTGCCGGAGAGGTCGCGCCGAACGTTTGCGGTCAGCAGCACTGCGACGTCGCCGCCACGCAGCCGCGCCCGCTGCCGATCGAGCGGCCGTTGCCGCGCTACCGCCTCCAGGATCGGCATCGCACCGTCACCATCCGCCTCGAGCGTGAACAGCGTCGTCAACGGCTGGCCGAGCAGTGACAGCGCGTCGAACCCGAGCCGCCGCGCCGCGTCGATCGAAACGAAGGTAAGCCGCAAACCGCCGTCGGTGTCCCAGGCCAGGTCGCCCGTCTCGACCAGCGGCACCGCAGGCGTCGCCGCGACCGGTCGTGCGCGCAGCTCGCGCCAGCCGCTTACCGCCATGCGTACGCCATCGTCCTCAGGCTGCGCACGGACCCACAGGTCGAGGTCCGCATCGCCATCCGCCACGACCACGCCGCGCGAGACGAGGACACCCAACCGCCGCGCCAATCGCGCAACGGTCGCAAGCTGCGGCACTGCCAACGCCTCGCCGAGCGTACCGCCCGCGGCGTCGTTCAGCGCGAGCAGCGCCGGGTCCGCCGCAACTAGCCGACCCTCGCCATCGATCATCGCGTGGCTGACGGGCACGTCGGGAATTCCGTCCAGCCTCATCGTGCCGCCTCCCGCGCCAGTGCATCGATCGCCAGGCGCAGATCGTGATGCAGCGTCAACGGCGCCAGGGCCGATCGTGCCGCCTCGGCCGGCACGGCGGCGATCGCATCCAGGTCATCCGCGAAACTGTCGATGTCGCGACGGGGATCGGCATCGGCGAGCGCAAGCGCAATGCGGGCGATCGTCGGCCTGTCGAGCGCTGCGGCGCGGAGCGCCAGCCACAGGCGGTCGCCCTCAGGCTCCAGCACGATCGCGCGCGCGCCCTCGAAATCCAGGTCGACCGCACGGCCGAGCAGGGCGGCGAACAGGATCAGCCGACGGTCCCCCAGCGCCTCGATCAACAGGTCGCCCAACTCATGCGGACGCGCATCGATCGCGCTCGCCAGCCGTACCGCGATTGCTTCGACGCGTTGCCCTTCGTCGTGCGCGGCCAGGCTGCGTTGTGCCGCCTCGACGATGGCGCGGTCCACTCCTGCGTCGGCGCCGGTGGCGGCCAAGTGACCTTCGCGGATCGAGGCGGCGACCCACCAGACCAGCTGATGGTGGCGCTCTGCCGGAAGCAGCCCGTTCATCACCCCGCCCTGTTCGGCGGCAGCGCGACGGCGGGCTTCGGCGGTCAGCAGCGCACGCGCCGCGGCCGCGACGACTCCGTCATCCACCTCTGCCAGGCGGACGAGCAGGCTCGGCTGATCGGGCTGGCCGACATGCGCCGGCAGCGCCGCGGCGATCAGGTCGCAGCGGACCTGCGCGATCAGTTCGTCCATCAGCGCGCGGTCGCGCAGCAGCCCGGCGCGCGACAGCCGCCGCACCACGTCCTGATGCCCTTTCAGCAGCTGTTCGGCTTGGCCCTCGGCACCACGGCCGGCGAGCACGCGTGCGGCATGGCGGCGGATGTCCGTCTCGACGCCCTGCACCACCGCCGCCACCATCTGGCCCAGCGCCACCCGCGTGCGCTCGTCCAGCCGCGCGTCGTCGGCCAGGAAGAAATCGTCGATCGCACCGCTCAGCCGCGCGTCGGCCCGCGCCGCCAGACGATTCGCAGCGCCGATGCGCGTGGCGAGCACCTCCCGCTCCGCCTGATCACTTACGACCGTCATAGCCCGCTTGCCTACGCTCCCACGATTAAGACAGCGTTATGCAAGGGCGCGCAATCGTTCGATTGCGGCTGTGAGCGTCGCAGTTGCGTAGGTTGCGGCGAGGCCGAGGCCGAGCATCGGCGCCGCGAACAGCGCTCCCATCCACACCAGCAACAGATACACCGGCGGGCTGCCCCACCACAGGCTTCGGGGCCCCGCGCCCACGGCGCGCTCGCCCAGTGCGGCAAGCACCACACCGGCCAATGCGAGCAGCTGTCCGCCATTGTCCGCCGACAGCTGCGAGGCGTCGTGGCCGTACAGCAGGACAGCGACCCCCGGCAGCACCGCGGCGGCATGACGCAGCCAGCGCGCGCTCGCTGCCTCATCACGCAGATCGGCCAGGATCGCGCCAAGCGACAGGCCGAGTGTTGCCACCAGCGTCAGCAGCAATCCCGACACACCATAGCCGAATACGGTCAGCGCCGCACCGACGAGGCCGATCGATCCCGCCGCACCGGCGACCGCAACGACCGGCACCGTCTTGGGGACGAGCAGCGGCAGCAGCGATCGCGCGAGCGGCGCGGTGACATAGCGCTCGAACCAGCCGCTGCGCGTCGAAACCATGGCGGCCATCGCGCGTCGGCTGCGCACGTCGAGTGCCTGCGCGGAATGGCCGATGCCGTGGCTGCTGCGGATCGCGTCGGCCGCGACAAGGACATGGGTAGCCCGGGCCTGGGAAGCGAGGCGGATGAGGGTCGAGGGGACGTCGTAGTCGCGCGGCATGGCGGCCAGTTCGGCGAGGCGCCGCGAATCGAGCCGCGCTACTCCTGCCCAGACCATGCCGCCGCCGACGCGCTCATAGCCCATACCCACCTGCTCCTCGGGCATCACCAGCAGCGCGTCGCCGCCCTCCCGCGCCAGCACCGCCAGCGTATCCCCGGTGGTAGTGAGCCCGTCGGCCAGCATCAAAACACGGGCGAGCGGGTGCAGCGTCTCGGCGGCTTCGGCAGCGGTGCGGACGGTATCGACCGCGACGCCGCGCTTGCCGATCCGATTGATCGCGCCCAGCAATTCGGGTGTGAGCCGCGCGACGACGATGATGATCTGCGCCGCGCCCGCCGCGATCAGCAGCCGCGCCTGATATTCGATCAGGGTGACGCCGCCGAACGGCAGGGTCGCGGTCAGCATGTTGGGCCGATCGTCCGCGTCGTGCATGGCGAAGAGAAGGCCGGCGAGCATCCGGTGCTGTTAAGCGGTCATCCTGCCCCTGCCTAGGCCGGATATGGCCGATAGCCTTGTGGTTACAGGCGCATCACCGAGCGACGCAGCTTGCCGAGAATCGCAGTATCCCAGACACCATCGGCGGCTTGCGAGGCCAGCGCCATCAGCCGCACCGCGCCGAAGCTCGCCGCCAGGCCCTTCAGGCGCGAGGCGGCATCACGCCACTCCTCGCGCGTTTGCGCGGCATCCATCGCAGCCAGGGCCCGTTCGGCGCTTTCGGTGAAGGCAAGCCGCAGCTCGGCGATGAGGCCGGGTTCGTCGCCCACTGCGGCGGCCAGCGCCGCGTCGATCGCTCCGGGATCATAAGCCATGGCGACCGGCCTAACGCACTGGTCCTTAACCGAGTGTTGCACTTTCGCTTTATGAGGATCGCGAACATGGTTAAGCCCGTGCCACACGAACGGGGGTTCCATGATTATCGACCTGCGCGCGGATGCCGCGGCCACCGACGATGCCCTGGACCGGTACGCGCCGGACCCTGTCGGCCACGAATCGATGGGCGGCCATCATGCCGACGACGATGGCGATGCGCGCGCCTGGACCGAGGCGGTGGACCATGAGCCGCGCGGCGCCGCCTGGCTTGCCCCGACGGCGGCGATCGCCGTCACGCTGGCCTGGACCGGCGGCATGCTGTGGCTGGCGCGCGATCAGCTGCCGTTCCTGCTCCCCGTCCCGCTGGCCGAGTTCATCGCGGCGCTGGCCGTCATCCCCGCTCTCATCGGCATCATCTATCTGCTCGCGATGCGCACCAGCCGTCGCGAGGCCCGCCGCTTCCGCAGCACCGCGCAGGCGATGCGCACCGAGGCTGCCAGTCTCGAACGAACCGTGGCGGCGGTCTCGCGGTCGCTGGACGCGAACCGGCGCCAGCTCGCCGACCAGATCACGACGCTGATGGCGATGGGCGATGGCGCCAACGAGCGGCTGGCGGCGGTCGGGCGCGGCATGGCGCTGGAGATCGGCCAAGCCGATGCGCACGCCCGCGCGTTGTCCGATGCGGTCGCGGACGCACAGACGCATCTCGGCGTCCTGCTCGCTTCGCTGCCCCGGGCGCAGGCCGAGGTCGCTGAAGCCGGGCGGCTGCTCGACGACACGGGCCTCGCGGCGGGCGAACACGCCGCGGCGCTGGAAGCGAAACTCGCCGCGCTCGCCGAGCGGGGACGCGAGGCCGATCTCGTCGCCGGGGGGGCGGCGCAGAAGCTCGCGGCGCACATCGCGCGCATGGAGGCGACCAGCGAAACGGCTGGCGCGCGGCTCGAATCAGTGACCGGCGACATGTCGGAAGCGGTGGACGCGCTGCTCGGCCGCACCGCGGACGCAGTGGACGAAGCGCGCAAGGGCATCGCAACGCAGGGCGAGGCCATGCTGGCGATGCTGCGCGCCAACCAGGCGGCGCTCGACACCGCCGCACGTCAAAGCGCCGATGCGCTGGGCGAACGGATCGCCGCGGTTGAGGATGTGATCGACCGGGTGACGCTGCGCCTGCAGGATCAGCGTGGCGCCAGCGAATCACTGCTCGCCGGACTGGATGCCGGGATCGGTCGGGTCGAGACGCGGCTTGAGGCGCTGCACACCCAAGGAGTCGACCGCTCGCAGCTGCTCGCCGCCTCGATCAGCGCGCTTGGTGGATCGGCAGATGCGATGACCGAGGCGCTGCGCGCCGGCGAAGCCATGGCGACTCGCACGATCGGAACGACCGAATCGCTGCTGATCGCGCTCGATGCCGCGGCACGCGAGATCGACGAGACGCTGCCCGAAGCGCTGGCACGGCTCGACAGCCGGATCGCATCGAGCAAGCAGGTCGTCGTCGCGGCGAAGCCCGAACTGCTGGCGCTGGTCACGGCGGCTGAGAGCACGCATGATGCGATCGCCGCGATTGCCGAGGTGATCGCCGAACAGACCAGCACGCTCGACCGCTTGTCGGGCACGCTGCTCCAGACCCTCAACGACGGGCGCAGCAAGGCCGATGCGCTCGGCATGATGGTCGACGAGACGATCGACCGTACGCATCGCTTCGCCGAAGAGGCCGCGCCACGCCTGGTCGATGCGCTGCTGCGCGTCCGCGACACCGCCGCGGTCGCCGCCGACAAGGCGCGCGAGACGCTCGCCAGCGTCATACCCGATGCTGCGAGCCAGATGGAAGAGGCCAGCGCTGAAGCGATGCGCCGCGCCACCAGCGACACGGTCGAGCGGCAGGTGCGCGCGATCACCGACGCGACCGGCCAGGCCGTGGACGCTGCGACACGGGCAACAGAGCGGCTTTCGGGTCAGGTGCAGCAGATCCTCGATCAGACCGCGCTCGTGGAAACCCGGCTGGAGGATGCGCGCACCGAACGCGAGGAGGCCGAACGCGACACGTTTGCCCGCCGCGCCTCACTGCTGATCGAGTCGCTCAACTCCGCCGCCATCGACATTACCAAGGCGTTTGCCCCTGAAGTGTCGGACAGCGCCTGGGCCGCCTATCTGAAGGGCGATCGCGGCGTCTTCACCCGGCGTGCGGTTCGCGTGCTGGAGCCGGGCGACGCGCGCGACATCGCACGCCTGTATGATGACGACGCGCGGTTCCGCGAATCGGTCAATCGCTACATCCACGATTTCGAGGGGATGCTGCGCACCATCCTGGCGCAGCGTGACGGATCGCCGCTGAGCGTCACCTTGCTTTCGTCCGACATGGGCAAGCTGTACGTGGCGCTCGCCCAAGCAATCGAACGTCTGCGATAAGCGATCGGAATGCAGCGGTCGCGTCAGACCGCCGGAGATCAGTGCGGCCGGCGCCCGGCGTCGCGAGCGAGGCTCTGCAGGTCATCGATCGCAGCCGCAATGCGGGCGGCGACCAGCGGGCTGCCCTGCTCGTCCATCAGCAGCAGCGCCCGCTCGAGCAAATCCAGCGCCTTCACGTCCTTATCGCACATTGCCGATGTCCCGACAGCGACCGCCGACCGGGCGACCTTTGAAAAGATCGATACCAGACAAATACTTGCAGAAGCCTGACACGAAGATGACGTTTGCGTCAGCCGTGCCGCGTCAGCCCTGGTTATACACGGCGGCGCGATCGAACAGGTCGAGCATCTGCGGCGTGACCCATCCGAATTCATAGTTGGCAACGAAGAGCGCGAACAGAATTGTCGCGACGATCGTCACGCGCACCGCGATCCGCCCCAGCCGGAACTCGTGCGGCGCGCTTTCGGCCTGGCCGGCGATATGCTCGCCGCCGACCTCCTGCGTCGTCCGCACGCCCCAGGGCAGGACAAGGAAGACCGAGAACGCCCAGAACAGGACGTAGATCGCGAGCATCGACGTCCAGCGCATGGCGATCAGGCGTCGATGACCAGCACGTCGACGATCGGCTTCTTGCCGGTCCAGCGGGACGCGATGCGGCGTACTGCGAGGCGCACGTCCTCACGCCGGCGGTCGAGCTCACGCCGTTGGCCCTTCAGCGCCTCTGCAGCAGCTTCGGCCGCGTCCGTGATGAAAGCGGCGCGATCTTCCTCGACCGGCAC
>ERZ941706.327-NODE-327-length-16316-cov-4.135847_pt1 | contig 16316 bp, 18 predicted proteins | sample MGYA00521232_ERZ941706 | MGnify/ENA primary metagenome ERZ941706 (study PRJEB32759, sample SAMN07749893) | skin metagenome | biome: transportation; feature: city; material: polyester macromolecule | host: Homo sapiens | place: Hong Kong:ER line | collected...
CTTCTATGAGGGGGTCTTCGAGACGGTGCTGGAGCGGGTGCAGATCGATGGCAACGAGATGGCGCTCTTTCCCCTGGAAAGTGGCACGGCGGGCTGCTCCGGCGCCCTGGCGAAGGGGGAGAGCTATGTGCCGAGCCTGGATGGCACCCGGATCTATCTGCGGGTGGCTGACATCGAGGGGGCCATGGCCCGGGCACTGGCATCGGGCGGGGCCTGTCTCTATCCAGTCACCCGGGTCGGGGAGAGCCTCCGGGTGGCGGAGTGTCGGGATTGCGAGGGGAATCGCATCGCCTTGCAGGAGGGAACCTGACCATTATTTATCCGGTGCATGGGGTGTGTTGAGTCATTCATACGATGAATAAAGAGGGGGATTTTCCCGCTCCGGGAGCCTCAGCCTCGCGGTAAGGCCCCGGTATGGTCAGTTGTCGCCCCCCGGATCCCGTGCTACTTCATCTGGTGCGGCAAGAAGGCGAGCACCCGTTCGCCCGGTCTGTCGCCCCAACTCTCAGGAGGCATCATGGAAGGACATTGTCTGTGTGGCGGGATCACCGTGTCGAGCGGCGATCACAAGGAGGTCAACCTGTGTCACTGCGCCATGTGCCGGCGCTGGTCAGGGGGGCCCATGTTCGCGGTGCACGGGTGCAAGGGCGTGCGGTTCACCGGGATGGCCCCGGTGGCCTACCGCTCGTCGGAGTGGGCGGAGCGCGGATTCTGCCCCACCTGCGGCACCCATCTTTTCTACCATCTGTTGCCGACGGACGAGTACATCCTCTCCGCCGGCCTGTTTCAGGATCAGGGGTTCGAGCTCACCGGGCAGATCTTCATCGACGAGAAGCCCGACTTCTATGCCCTCAAGAACGACACCCCGACCCTGACCGGACAGCAGGTGTTCGAGCAGTTCACCCCCAAACCCTGAGCCTGTACTCACCTCGAGGAGAAGCCATCATGGATGAACAACCGAAGGTGAAGGGGCCTGCCTCCTACTTTCCTGCCATCGAGCAGAAATACGGCCAGCCCATCGCCCACTGGCTGACCCTGCTGGCAGGGCGGGAGGAGCGCAAACACATGGCCCTGGTGGCCTGGCTCAAGGACGAACACGCCATGGGCCACGGCCATGCCAATGCCCTGGTGGCCCACTTTTTGGCGCAGCCCGATGCGCCCGGCGTGGCATGACAGTGCCACAGTGCAAAACGTGCAGGAAAGCCAGAGGATCAGAGAGATGAAGATAAGCGTCAGCGTCTGGGTTGCCAGGCCGATTGCCGATGTGTGGCAGGGCTGGAACACCCCCGCCAGCATCATGGCATGGAACGCCGCCTCCCCGCAGTGGCACTGCCCCCAAAGCCGGGTGGACCTGCGGGTGGGTGGGTGGGCGTTTTTGCCACCACATGGCGGCGCGGGATGGCAGCACGGGGTTTGATTTCGAGGGGACCTTCACCGAGGTCACAGCGCCGACGGGGCTCGGCTACGTCATGGACGATGGCCGCGAGGTGAGCGTGCGGTTCGTGGCAGAGCAGGGGGGCACCCAGGTGGAGGAGCGGTTCGATGCCGAGTCCCTGCACAGCGGCGAACAGCAGCGGGCGGGGTGGCAGAGCATCCTGGATAACTTCAAGCGACATATGGAAGCCGCCAGCTGACCCCTGTGGGGCGCCATAAAAAAACCACCGCAAGCTGGCGGTGGTTTTTTTATGGCGTTCGCCCGGGGCAAGGCGGGGCGGGGAAGGGGGTCACTCCTCGATGTCCAGCAGCACCAGGATGGCGCTCTCGCCCCCCCACTCCCGCGGCGCCTGGTGAAAGGCGCGCACAGCGGGGTGCTGGGCCAGCCAGCTCGGGATGCGCTGCTTGAGGATGTGCTTGCCGATGCCGTGCATCACCGAAGCGACGTGGATGTTCTCTTTTCGGCACAGGGTGAGCAGGGCCGCCAGCTCCTGCTTGGCCTGGTGCTGGTTCATGCCGTGCAGATCCAGATAAATCTCCGGCGGGTAGCTGCCGCGCTTGAGCTTTTTCAGCTCGAATTTTGACACGTCGTCGCGCACGTAACGGGTCGGCCCGTCCGCCTCGAGATGGGGCTGGTACTCGTCGCTGAAAAAGTGGTCAACCCCAAGCTTTTCGCGGCTCTCGCGCACTTCGCGTTTCTGCTTGACCGGGCTTGAGGAGGCCCTTATGGTATCTTGCTTAATTTTCCGGGTACCTTTGACAGCATCACGAAACAACAGGCTTTCCTCGTCTGTGAGTGAGGGCGTATTTTTCATCAGGTACTCGTCTTGCTCGCTGTATAAAATTCTCGGGCCGGATATTACTCGACTTGGAGGTGGATTTGGACAAGATATTTATCGATGAGGTGGTTGCCGAAATGCACACCATCCAGGACATGTTGCGCTGGGCCATGAGTCGTTTCAACGACGCCGGGATCTTCTACGGACATGGTACCGACAACGCCTGGGATGAGGCCGTGCAACTGGTGCTGCCCGCGTTACATCTGCCGCCGGACGTGGATCCGGGCATGCGCCACTCCCGCCTGACCACCAGCGAGCGCCACCGCATCGCCGAGCTCATCATCCGCCGCGTGCAGGAGCGCATTCCGGCGCCTTACCTGACCAACAAGGCCTGGTATGCGGGCTGGGAATTCTACGTGGACGAACGGGTGCTCATTCCGCGCTCCCCCATCGCCGAGATGGTGGCCAACCGCTTCGCCCCCTTCCTGAAAGACGAACCGACCCGGATCATGGACCTGTGTACCGGCTCCGGCTGCATCGCCATCATCATGGCCCACGAGTTCCCCCATGCGGAAGTGGATGCCATCGACATCAGCGTCGATGCCCTCAACGTGGCCGAGCGCAACATCAACGATCACGGGCTGGAGCAGCAGGTTATCCCCATTCGCTCCGATCTGTTCCGGGATCTGCCGGCCGGTGACAAGTACGATCTCATCGTCTCCAACCCGCCCTATGTGGACTCCGAGGACATGTCGGATCTGCCGGAGGAGTTTCGCCACGAGCCGGAGCTGGCCCTGGCGTCGGGCTCCGACGGCCTCAAGCTCACCAAACGTCTGCTGGCCAATGCCGCCGACTTCCTGAAAGAGGATGGCGTGCTGGTGGTCGAGGTGGGCAACAGCATGATCCACCTGGAAGCCCAGTTCCCCGAGGTGCCCTTCACCTGGATCGAGTTCGAAAACGGCGGCCACGGCGTCTTTGTGATGACCCGCGCAGAGCTCGAGCAGTACCAGGCCCATTTCGCCATTTACAAGAACTAAACAGCAAGGAGCATTCATGGCAGGGAACAGTTTCGGCCAACTCTTTCGGGTCACCACTTTCGGCGAGAGCCACGGTCTGGCGCTGGGCGCCGTGGTCGACGGCTGCCCGCCGGGGCTGGAGATAAGCGAAGACGATTTGCAGGGGGATCTGGACAGGCGCAAGCCCGGTACGTCCCGCTACACCACTCAGCGCCGCGAGGCGGACGAGGTGAAGATCCTCTCCGGGGTGTTCGAGGGCAAGACCACGGGCACCTCCATCGGGCTGCTCATCGAGAACACCGATCAGCGCTCCAAGGACTACTCCGAGATCAAGGATCTGTTCCGACCCGGCCACGCCGACTACACCTATCACCAGAAGTACGGCCAGCGTGACTACCGTGGCGGCGGCCGCTCCTCGGCCCGCGAGACCGCCATGCGGGTCGCGGCGGGCGCCATCGCCAAGAAGTACCTGAAACAGGTGCACGGCATCGAGATCGTGGGTTTTCTCTCCCAGCTCGGCCCCATCAAGGCGGAAGGGTTCGACGAGAGCCAGATCGAGCAGAACCCCTTCTTCTTCCCCGACGCGGGCAAGCTGGAGGCGCTCGATGAATACATGCGTGCCCTCAAGAAAGAGGGAAACAGCGTGGGGGCCAAGGTGTGCGTCGTGGCGCGCAACGTGCCGGTAGGCCTAGGGGAGCCGGTGTTCGACCGCCTCGACGCCGACATCGCCCACGCCATGATGGGCATCAACGCGGTGAAAGGGGTGGAGATCGGTGACGGCTTCGCGGTGGTGGAGCAAAAAGGCTCGGAGCACCGGGACGAGATGACTCCGACCGGCTTTGCCAGCAATCATGCGGGGGGCATCCTGGGGGGCATTTCGTCGGGTCAGGAGATCGTGGTGAGCATGGCCCTCAAGCCTACCTCCAGCATCACGGTGCCGGGCAAGACCATCACCACCAGCGGTGAGGCCACCGAGATGATCACCAAGGGGCGTCACGACCCCTGCGTCGGCATCCGTGCCGTGCCCATCGCCGAGGCCATGCTGGCCCTGGTGCTGATGGATCACCTGCTGCGCCACCGCGCCCAGAACCAGGGCGTGCACACCCAGACCCCGCAGCTGCGCTGATCACGCTGCGGGCCAGGTGAGTGATCACCAGATACCACAAGGCGACCCCAGGGTCGCCTTTTTCATGGTTTTTTGCCGGCGTCGGCGTCAGGGGGCCGATGGCGTCGAGAGCGATGGGTGCCGGGTTGCGTCCAGGCGGCAGCGGGGCGGCGCAAAGGCGGGATCCGGTGAGGGCAGGGTGGCGATGGCGGCATCGATGCGGGCGAGCGCCTCATCGTTCACGGCCTTTTTGGCAAACATCAGGCGCACCGGCTGCTGGTGCAAGAGTACCTGACACTGGATGGCATTGCTCGCCCCGAGCTGGTAGCGGGCGTATTGCCACTCCATGATGACGCCGTCGAGGCGGCGCGCCAGCAAGAGGGTGAGCAGCCTGTCATCGCTGTTGTATTCACTCGCCTGCCCGAGGGCAGGGCACTCCTCGTTCATCGGCAGGGGGCGGGTACCCCGCAGCTTGCCAAGTCGAAGCCCCTTGGCCTGGCAGAGGGTTGCCAGCTCTGTGAGCCCTTGCCAGCCGTCGGGCTCCCCGGCCTGCGGGCGCTGGCTCAGCAGCACGAAGCTGGCGCGCCGATAGGGGGCGGAGAAGCGGGCGAACCGCTCCCGCTCGGGGGTTTTCAGGGCGCCCATGGCCACGTCCAGCTGCTGGCGCTCCATGAGGTAGAGGGCCCGGGCCCAGGGGAGGTTGCGAAAGGCGGGCTCCACGCCTGCCTTGCCCAGGATCTGGCGGGTCAGGGTCACGTCCAGTCCGCCGAGGGTGCCGTCTGCAGCGATTTGACTGAAAGGGGGCCAGTGGCTCCAGGCCACCGACAGGGTCTCCCTGGCGGCGAGGGGCTGGGCGAAGAGCAGGGGCAGGACGAGGCCCAGCATGCGCCGGGCGGTGGGGGTGAACTTCCGTTTCAATCAAAACCTCCTGTTCCGTGTATCGCGCCGTCCCCGGCAGGCTGCGCAGGGGCATTGATACATACGGCGATTCGGGCCATTTTGTCCTGCCTTCGTCCCTATTTCCAGCCGTGCTGGGAGGCGCATCACATTTTCCTCGTCTAAGTGCGCCAACTCCGTTAGACTGCGCCTCTATTCTTTCCCCTTTGCTCTGCTCCCCGGGGAAATCGTTGTTTTCTCTATAGGCCCGGATCCTGTGAGATGGCATCGGCTCAGCAGAGGAGCCCCACCACGATCTTTGGCGCCCCTATCCCTAGCAGGTAACTATGAGTTTTACTTCCCTCGGTCTGGCCGAACCCTTGTTGCGTGCCGTTGCCGAGCAAGGCTACGACACCCCGTCTCCCATTCAGCAACAAGCGATCCCGGCGGTACTGGCTGGCCGTGATCTGATGGCCGCCGCCCAGACCGGGACCGGCAAGACCGCAGGTTTCACCCTGCCGATGCTGCAGCGTCTGATTGAAAGCAAGCGCAAGGTCTCCCCGAACCGCATCCGCGCCCTGGTGCTGACCCCGACCCGCGAGCTGGCCGCCCAGGTGGGCGAGAGCGTGCGCAACTACGGCAAGCACCTGCCGATCCGCAGCCACGTGGTATTTGGCGGCGTGAGCATCAACCCCCAGATGATGGCGACCCGCCGTGGTCTGGACGTGCTGGTGGCCTGCCCGGGCCGCCTGATGGATCTCTACAACCAGAACGCCGTCAAGTTCGACGAAGTGGAGATCCTGGTACTGGACGAAGCGGACCGCATGCTCGACATGGGCTTTATCCGCGACATCCGCCGCATCCTGGCCCTGCTGCCGAAGAAGCGCCAGAACCTGCTCTTCTCCGCCACCTTCGCCGACGAAATTCGCGAGCTGGCCACCGGTCTGCTGGACAACCCGGCGGTGATCGAAGTGACCCCGCGCAACAGCACCGCCGAGCGCATCGAGCAGCTGGTACACCCCTGCGACAAGGCCAACAAGATTGCCCTGCTGAGTCACCTGGTCACCAGCAACGACTGGCAGCAGGTGCTGGTGTTCACCCGTACCAAGCACATGGCCAACCGCGTTGCCGAGACCCTCGACAAGAACGGCGTCAGCGCCGCCGCCATCCACGGCAACAAGAGCCAGGGTGCCCGTACCCGCGCCCTTGCCGGTTTCAAGGATGGCAGCGTCAAGGTGCTGGTGGCGACCGACATCGCCGCCCGTGGCCTGGACATCGACAAACTGCCCCAGGTGGTCAACTTCGAGCTGCCGAACGTGGCGGAAGATTACGTGCACCGTATCGGCCGTACCGGCCGTGCTGGCGCCGCTGGTCACGCCATCTCCCTGGTGGCCGCCGATGAGGGCAAGCTCATCAAGGCCATCGAGCGGCTGACCAAGCAGAACATTCCGTGCGAGCAGGTGGCCGGTTTTGAAGCCTCCCGCGAGACCCTCGACAACATCGCCCGTGGCATCGGTGCGCCGCTTCGCAAAGAGCCGCGGGATCCGAGCGAGCAGCGCCGTGCGCCGCGTCCGCAAGGCCAGGGCCAGCGTCAGGGGGCCGGTCGCTCCGGCAATGGCGCCGGTGGTAGCGGCGGTGGCAAACCGGCCCAGGCCCGTCGTCCCCGTCGCGCCAGCCACAACCAGTAAGCGGCCAGGGAGCCAGGCTCCCCCACTGTTCGGTTGATACAAAAAGCCCCGCCAATCTGGCGGGGCTTTGTTTGTCCTGGTAGACGCTATTCACCGTAGAGGCGGATCTCCAGCACATGAGTGATGGCCTCGCCGCTCCAGTGGTACTCCAGATGACGGGCGTGGTCCACCCGGCTGACCAGACGGGGGCGATAGAGCACGTGACAGTCGTGACCGGGGTGGCGCACCGAGCGGTAGTGGATGCCGTCCGCCCCGGCGACCTTCTGCTCCCGGGCGAAGGCCTGGGCGGGGCCGTAATCGGTGGCGTGATAGAGGGGGCCTGGCAGATACGCCGGGCCCGTGATGTCGATGAGGCTGGCGCTGAACTGCGCCTGGATCACCCGCATCTGCACCTTCTGGGCCGGCTCCCGGGTGTACCCGAAAATCCGCTCCCTGTGGTAGACCGTCTCCTTGATGCCGGTGTCGAGGGAGGGGGCACAATAGTAGCCGCCAAAGTCCCCCGTGGTGAAACGGGCACCCTCGGGATTGAGGTGAGTGAAGGCGGCCATCACATAGCTGCCGCCGGGCAGCCCCACCAGCCAGTCTTCCCTGGGCACCCGCATCAGCTCGCCCGCCTCTTCCCTCAGCCTGTCGTTGGTCAGGGCCTCGACGGCCCAGACCGCCTCCAGCTCGTCGGCGGTAGCGACGTCTTCATAGAGGCAGATGGGGGGAAAGCGGCTCGGAATGATGCGATAGGCGCAGGCATTGTGGGAGGCGCGCAAGGGCGGGGAGGACATCAGGCCATCTCCCCGCGCCAGGCGTGCAGCCGGGTGGCCACTTCGTAGAGATCGGCCACCCGCCCACCCTGCATGACCTCCATGGCGCTGCGCCCGGCGAAGAAGGGGTGGCTGTTGGGTTTGCGCACCCAGCCATAGATGCTCTCATCCAGGCTGAACAGCAGCCGCAGGCTCTTGTGGATGTTGAGTAGATAGCTCATCCGCTCCTGGAGATCGGCGCTGAGCCGAATGCCGCCGCTGGCCTCCTTGTACTTGTTCAGGGTGGAGCGGGAGGTAATGCCAAGCAGCCTGAGTTGTTCATCCGTGCTGCACTGCCATTTGTCCAGGATGCGAAACACCACGGGCAGGGCCTTGCTGGGATCGACGGCGGGCTGTTGCCGGGGAAGAGATGCGGTGGCGGCCATGTTGCCTCCCGGGTTGGCGTGCCAGACGGGCACGGGATCATGGGTTGTCTGCTAAGCAGTGTAGGACAGGGGCGCAGTCATGTACACATCTATACATGGTTGCACTCAAATGTTCATTATTGGATGGGCTTCGCGAGGAGGGGCGCGAGTCGGCCAAGTGAGCCCGTGCCAATGAAACGCCCCGCCAACTGGGTTGGCGGGGCGTGTCTCTTTGCGGCGTTTCTGTTAGTCGGGCCGGGGAAATCAGAGGGCGGGCAGCAATCCCATGCTGACGCTTATCTGCACCCCGACGATCAGCACACCCATGGCGCCGGCAAGGCCCAGGGCCAGTACGCCGCCCGGGACGCGGTAGTGGTTTGCCTCGGCCTGCTTGCGGCTCTGCCACACCAAGGCCACCGGCAGCAGCACCGCCAGCACCGCCAGCGCAATGGCGGCGTAACCGAGCGCCATGATGAAGCCTTGCGGGAAGTAGAGGGCGAACAGCAGGGGCGGCACGAAGGTGATGAGGCCGGTCTGGGTGCGGCCCTGCCAGTTGTCCTTGCGACGGGTCACCTTGGCCATGAAGTCGAACAGTCCCAGGGTCACCCCGAGGAAGGAGGTGGCGAGCGCGAGATCCGCAAACAGATGCATCGCCTGGTTGAAGGCGGGCCAGCTCACCAGGCCGCCGACGTTGGCCAGCAGGCTGTCCAGGGCGCCGCCGGTCTGGATCAGGGATTGCTGGCCCAGCAGCCCCAGGATGGCGACCTGCCACAGCACGTAGAGCACGAGTGGCAAGGCGGAGCCCCACACGAAGACCCGGCGCAACTGCCTGGGGTTGTCCCCGAGGTAGAGCATGACGCTCGGGATGGAGCCGTGGAAGCCGAAGGAGGTGAAGATGACCGGCAGGCCCGCCAGCAGCAGGCCTTCCCCGAGGGGCATGGAGAGCAGGTGCTGCCCCTGGGCGCGGGGCAGCAGCAGCGCCAGCACCGCCACCATGATCACCAGCTTCACGGTGAACATCAGGCGGTTGAGGTAATCCACCTGCCTGGTGCCGACGCACACCATGCCGCCAAACAGCAGGGTAAAGACCCAGGCCGCCTGCTCCTGGCCGAGGGGAAGGCCGGCATCAGCCAGTGCCTGGGCCAGCAGGCTGCTGCCGCCGCTGATGTAGGCGGAGGCCAGGGCGTAGAACAGCATCAGGATGCAGAAGGAGGCGATGCCCTTGCCCCAGGGGCCGAGCAGGTGATCCGCCAGCTGGTGCAGGTACCACTTGCCGGTGCTGAGGCTGGCTTCCACCTGCAGCATGGCGGTGAAGGCCATCAGGGCCCAGAGGCCGATCATCAGCATCAGGGTGGCGGGGCCGCCCAGGGACGAGGAGGCCAGCGGCAGGGCCAGCATGCCGGCGCCTATGGTGGTGCCGGCAATCAACAGGGTACAACCCAGGGTCTTGGTATTCATGTCATCCATCCGAAAGTGAGGGGCGCTGTTGCAAACAAGAGAGAGCCAGTTGGCTGTGTCGGGAGACGCCTCCGGGGAAAAGCCGGAGGCTAGCAATATCGGAGTGGAGACATCGTTACGAACAGCCGCAGGTTGTAAAACAGGGTTGCCACGTTAGCCGATTAAAATATCGAAAACAAGCGGGAGTGAGCGAAGGTTCTACTGTGAAAGGCGCTTGTGTGGAAATAAATGATGACAGTTGTCTGGAGTGGATGGCGTAAAAACACGCAAAGGCGACCGTGGTCGCCTTCGGCACGTCCGTTTCGCGTCAGCGGCGGCGTTTGAGGGTACGGCTCACATAGTGCAGGCCGCTCTGGTAGTCGCCATTGACCGCCTTGAGGGCCAGCGTCAGGGCCTGGCTTGCCAGGGCGTCGTGCTGCTGGGGCAGGGAGTTGATGCCAAAGGGGAGGAAATCGAGCAGGCGGTCATCCCCGAAGGTAGCCATGGCGAGCTGGCTCATGTCGGCCTCCTGCTCCAGCAGGTAGTCGAGCACCCCCTCCATCAGGATGTAGGAGGTGGTGATCAGCGCCTCGGGCAGTTGGCCGAGCTGCTGATGGAGCGTCTTGATCAGGCGATACCCTTCGGTGCGCGAGAAGTGGGCCCCTTCACACAGGTGGCGGGTCGCACTGTGACTGGCAATGGCCTGTTCGAAGCCCGCTTTTCGCTCCTGACTGATCGTCAGTTCCGGCAGTGCAGTGATCAAGGCGATATGACCGATGGCCGGGGTGAGCAGGGAGGCGGTGAGGTCCAGGCTCGCCTTCTGGTTTTCACTCGCCACGGTGACGAAGTGCTCGGTGGCCATGGCACGGTCGATGGCGAGGATCTGCACGCCCCGGGACTGCTGCTCCAGGTAGAAGGGATCCGCCGGGGGGAGGCAGCTTGCCACCAGGAGCGCGTCCACATGGCGGCTCACCAGCATCCGGGCCAGCTCCTTTTCGGTGTCCGGATCGTCCTCCGAGCAGACGATGAGCAACTGATATCCCTGGGTGCGGGCCCCTTGCTCCAGGCGCTTGGCGAGCTTGGCGTAACTGGCGTTTTCGAGGTCGGGCAGGATGAAGCCGAGGGTGCGGGTCTGGCCGCCGCGCAGGGAAGCGGCGCGGCTGTCCGGCTGATAGTTGTGGGCATGGACCACGGCCATCACCTTGTCGCGGGTTGCCTGGCTGATGCGGTATTGATCGGCCTTGCCATTGATCACATAGCTGGCGGTGGTGCGAGAGACACCGGCCAGCGCGGCGATTTCATCCAGTTTCATCATGTTGGCTCTGTTTGAGTTGCAAGGCCCGCGCCGGTTCCTGGTTGGGGCGCCGAAAAGTGTGCGCGGGATCATATCATTGAAACGTACTTTCTGCGGGATCTTGAACAATGCGCTGAAACGATTCAGTCTGAGTGTAAATGAAACGATTCAGCTTGTCAGTAACGGATGATTATCTGCACTTGGAAATGGGTTCCGGCTCACCAAAGCGAGAGATCACCGTCTATTGTCAGCAGGCAAGTTACCCGAAAATCGAGTTGAGTTGAGCCGGTACGCCGCGAGGCGAAGCCGGACCTGATGGAGAATCTCTATGTTGAAGTTGGCGCGACAGCAAATCCTGCTGGGACAATCGGTGACGACCAAGGCGGACGCCATCGCACTGCTGGCAAGCAAACTGACCGACGCCGGTCTGGTTGAAGCAGGTTACGTGGACGGCATGCTGGCGCGGGAAGCGCAGCACGCCACCTATCTTGGCAGCGGTATTGCCATTCCCCACGGCACCACGGACACCCGTCATCTGGTGAAGAGCACCGGCGTCATGGTAGCCCAGTTCCCCCACGGCATCGAGTGGGACGAGGGGCAGATTGCCTACGTCGCCATCGGCATCGCCGCCAAGTCCGACGAGCATCTGGGCATTTTGCGCCAGCTCACCCACGTGCTGGGTGACGAGCAGGCCGCAGCCCAGCTCAAGGGGGCGACCGACGAAGAGACCATCATCAATATCCTGACTGGCGCGACTGCCGCCAAAGAGGTGCAATACCTGACCCTGGCGGACTTCCCGGCCGACGACCAGGAGCAGTTGCTGCTGGGGGCTGCGGCCCGCGCCAAATCCGCAGGCTGGGGAGACGCCGCCATGGTGAGCGCCCTCCTGGCCAGCCAGCCTGTTCACCTGGGGGAGGGCATCTGGCTGGCCCGTGCGCAAGCGGCCCAGACCGGTTGGGTGCTGGCCACCCCGAGCACCCCGCTGAACGTCGGTGAATTGCCGGTCAGCGCCCTGCTGCTGCTGTGTGCCGCAGATAGCGGCCATTTGCCGCAACTCGAGAATCTGGCCAAGCTGGCCGCAGCCGGCCAGCTGGCCACCCTTTCTGGCAGCGACGGTCTTGCCATGTTGCAGGCGGGTCCGGCGAGCGGGCTGTCCGAGACCTTCACCATCATCAACCCCCACGGTCTGCACGCCCGTCCGGGCGCCATGCTGGTCAAGGTGGCCAAGGAGTATGAATCCGACATCCGCGTCGCCAACCTCGATGGCAGCGGTGAAGCCGTCTCTGCCAAGAGCCTGATGAAGGTGATCGGGCTTGGGGTCAAGTGCGGTCATCGTCTGGCGTTTCGCGCCGAAGGAGCGGATGCCGAAGCAGCCCTCAAGGGCATTGGCGAAGCCATTGCCGCCGGCTTGGGCGAGGGGGCGCACTGATGGACATCGTCACCATCACCCTCAATCCCGCGCTCGATCTCACCACCCGTCTGGAGGCCATGCACCCTGGCGAGGTCAATCTGGTGAGCGAGGCCAACTTGCGCGCCGCGGGCAAGGGGATCAACGTCGCCATGGTCTTGAAAGATCTCGGCCGTGACGTAGGCCTGACCGGCTGGCTCGGTGAGGGCAACCAGCAGAGCTTCGTCTCCCTGTTCGAGGAACGTGCCCTTGCCGATCACTTCGTGCGCGTGGCGGGCGACACCCGGATCAACGTCAAGATCTCCGAACAATCCGGCCGGGTGACCGATCTCAATCTGCCGGGACTCGCCGTGCAGGAAGGCGATGTCAGCGCCCTGGAAGCGGCGCTGGAGCGACTGGCTCCCCACACCGACTGGTTCGTGCTGGCGGGCAGCCTGCCCAAAGGGGTGTCCCCCGATTACTGTGGCCATCTGATCCGCCTGCTCAAGGCCAAGGGCAAGCAGGTGATCTTCGATTGCAGCGGCGCGGCGTTGAGCGAAGGGATCAAGGCGGCGCCGACCCTGGTCAAACCCAACCTGGAAGAGCTGAGCCAGTGGGCCGGTCGTCCCGTGAAGACCCTGAGCGAGCAGGCCGAGTGCGCCCGCGCGCTGCAGGCAAGCGGGATCCCCAACGTGGTGATCTCCAATGGTGCCGACGGCCTCATCTGGTTTGCACCGGATGCCACCTGGCAGGCGATTCCGCCGCGCATGGAGGTGGTCAGCACCGTGGGTGCCGGCGACTCCCTGGTGGCGGGCCTGGTCCATGGCATGAGCCTAGACTGGACGCCGGAGCAGACCCTGCGTCTGGCCACCGCCGTCTCGGCACTGGCGGTGAGCCAGGTCGCGGTCGGCTTCAACGATATCAATGTGCTCAAACCGTTACTCGAGCAGGTGCGCGTACAGCGTCTGGATGATCTGGCACCGACTCAACCCCAACCCCATTTGATGGCTAACTCAGGAGATGCCCAATGAAAGCAATTCTGGTTACGGCTTGCCCGGCGGGCATTGCCACCAGCTTTCTGGCTGCAAAACGGATAGAACAGCAGGCCAAACTGGCTGGCTGGGAGCTCACCCTCGACGTCGAGTCCAGCGTGCAGCCCCGTCAGGTTCCCTCGAAAGAGCAGATTGCCGCCGCCGACCTGGTGCTGGTCGTTGCCAGCGCACCGGTGGATCTGGCCGCCTATGACGGCAAGTCGCTCTATCGGGGCGACATGGATCTGGCGCTCCAGGATCCCGCTGCCCTGCTGGAAGCCGCGCGAAGCGGTGCCAGCGTCTATCGCCATGAGGCGGCACCTGCCGTTGCCAAACCGACCAGCGGTGCCAAGCGCATCGTGGCGGTGACGGCCTGCCCGACCGGGGTGGCCCACACCTTCATGTCGGCCGAGGCCCTGGAGACCATGGCCAAGCAGCTGGGTCACCAGATCCGCGTCGAGACCCAGGGATCGGTCGGTGCCCAGAATGCCTTGACGGCGGACGAGATTGCCGCCGCCGATCTGGTGTTCCTCGCCACTGACATCGAGGTGGACATGGCGCGCTTTGACGGCAAGCCGGTCTATCGCACCAGCACGGGGGCTGCCCTGAAGAAAACCCGGGCCGAGCTCGACAAGGCCTGGACCGAGGCGAAGGTCTATCGCCACAGCGGCGCGGCTGCGGTCAAGAAAGAGGAAAAGGCGGGCCCCTACAAGCACCTGCTGACCGGTGTCTCCTTCATGCTGCCCATGGTGGTAGCGGGGGGCCTTATCATCGCGCTCTCCTTCATCTTCGGCATTGAAGCGTTCAAGGAAGAGGGGACGCTGGCCGCGGCCCTGATGAAGATCGGTGGCGGCTCCGCCTTCGCCCTGATGATCCCGGTGCTGGCAGGCTACATCGCCTACTCCATCGCCGACCGTCCGGGTCTGGCGCCCGGCATGATCGCCGGTATGCTGGCAAGCTCGCTCGGCGCCGGTTTCCTTGGCGGCATCGTCGGCGGCTTCCTCGCCGGTTACAGCGCCAAGTTCCTGAGCGACAAGGTGCGCCTGCCGGTCACCCTGGAAGCCCTCAAGCCCATCCTCATCATTCCGCTCTTTGCCAGCCTGTTCACCGGTCTGGTGATGATCTACGTGGTGGGTGGCCCGGTGGCGGGCATCATGAATGCCATGACCGAGTTCCTCAACAACATGGGCTCTGCCAACGCCGTGCTGCTGGGTGTCATCATCGGCGCCATGATGTGCTTCGACATGGGTGGCCCGGTCAACAAGGCGGCTTATGCCTTCGGTGTCGGCCTGCTCGCCTCCAAGACCTATGCCCCCATGGCAGCGGTCATGGCCGCCGGCATGGTGCCTGCACTGGGGATGGGGATCGCGACCTTCCTGGCCAGCAGAAAGTTCATCAAGGCGGAGCAGGAGGCGGGCAAGGCCTCCTTCGTGCTGGGTCTGTGCTTCATCTCCGAGGGGGCCATCCCGTTTGCCGCCAAGGACCCCATGCGCGTCATCCCGGCCTGCATGGCGGGCGGTGCCCTGACCGGTGCGCTCTCCATGCTGTTCGGCTGCGAGCTGGTGGCACCCCACGGTGGTCTGTTCGTGCTCTTCATCCCGAACGCCATCAGCCATGTGATGATGTACATCCTGGCGATCGCGGCCGGTTCTCTGGTGACCGGGGTGGCTTACGCCATGCTCAAGCGTGGCGAGGAGCAGGCCAAGCTGGCGACCGCCTGAGGGCGTCACGGCGTGACACACTCTTCATGACAAGGCGGCCCTGGGGCCGCCTTTCTTGTTGGGGGGAGGGGCAACGTGGGATTTAAAAATCCCAGCCTGGCGGGGGCGGCGGATCGGCCGCCTCTTCGGCCTGCGCCTTGCGGCGAGCGGCCTCGACCCTGGCCTTGCGGTTGCGGCACAGGCGCATCACCTCCTGCTGCTGGGCAGGGGTCATGGCAAGCCAGTTGAAACGCTCCTCGCGGCTTCGCAGGCATCCCTTGCAATACCCCTTGTTGTTCAGTTCGCAGACCCCGACACAGGGGCTCTGGAGCGGGAAGATTTCGAGCTGTTCCATCCATGACCTCTCACACCTTGTCACCTTGTTATAACCCAGAAGATCACGGCAGGAGAAATCCGTCGTCAGGGGCGTGAAGGCGTTTGCTTTCCCCGGGCAATTTTGGCATCTTCCCCGCCGTGCAAGACACTCGGTGTTATATGAGGACATATGAATAGACATGCGTACTGGTTGGCCGCCGCCGTGGTGGGGCTGGCCGGTTGTGCGGGCAACCCTGAACCGGTCAAGGTGCCCCAGAAGAAGGCGGAATCCGGATGTTTTCTGAACTGCGAGATCCCTGTGAATCTGGGCAAGCAGTATCTGGATGGTGCCCTGCCGGGGGATCTGGTGCGGGTAGAGCGGGTCAACAGCCGCGCCCGCGCCGATTACAGCAAGTTCGGTCCCCAGAGCCGGATGGTGATGGAACGCTCCGGCCGCATGGCGAGCCGCTATGGGGAGCTCTACCGTCAGCTCTCACGCTGGGTCGCCAATGGGGGCAATCCCGCCCATATCACCCAGTACGGCATCAGCCTGGCGCAGCTTGGCGGTGCCGACCGCATGGGCAACGTGCTCTTCACCGGCTACTACTCGCCGGTGCTGGAGGTGCGCCATCGCCCGGACGCCCAGTACAAGTATCCCATCTATGCCATGCCCAACTGCGGCGGTCGCTGCCCGAGCCGGGCCGAGATCCACCGGGGGGCGTTGGCCAACCGGGGGTTGGAGCTGGGCTACAGCAAGTCCCTCATCGACAACTTCCTGATGGACGTGCAGGGTTCCGGCTTCGTTCACTACGGCGATGACGACCGGCTGCAGTACCTCGGCTACAGCGGCAAGAACGGCCACGGCTATGTCAGCATTGGCCGGGTGCTCATCGACCGTGGCGAAGTGCCCAAGGAGCAGATGTCCATGAAGGCCATCAAGGAGTGGGCCAACCGTCAGCCGGAAGAGAGCGTGAAGGAGCTGGTGGAGCAGAACCCCTCCTATGTCTTCTTCGAGCGCCGTCCCACCAATGACGTGGTGGGGGCTGCCGGCATTCCGCTCTTGCCCATGGCGGCGGTGGCTGCCGACAAGACTCT
>ERZ941706.328-NODE-328-length-16304-cov-3.767309_pt1 | contig 16304 bp, 16 predicted proteins | sample MGYA00521232_ERZ941706 | MGnify/ENA primary metagenome ERZ941706 (study PRJEB32759, sample SAMN07749893) | skin metagenome | biome: transportation; feature: city; material: polyester macromolecule | host: Homo sapiens | place: Hong Kong:ER line | collected...
AGGTTCAGCGCCTTGCGGTTGAAGTCGCCCGAGGGCTTGCGGATTTCGAGGAACTCCTCGATCTCCGGATGGCTGACGTCGAGATAGCAGGCCGCCGAGCCGCGACGCAGCGAACCCTGGCTGATGGCGAGCGTCAGGCTGTCCATCACCCGGACGAAGGGGATGATGCCGCTCGTCTTGCCGTTGAGGCCGACGGGCTCGCCGATGCCGCGCACATGGCCCCAATAGGTGCCGATGCCGCCGCCGCGGCTGGCCAGCCAGACATTCTCGTTCCAGGTGGACACGATGTCCTCGAGGCTGTCGCTGACGCTGTTGAGATAGCAGCTGATCGGCAGGCCGCGCCCGGTGCCGCCGTTCGACAGCACCGGCGTGGCAGGCATGAACCACAGGCGCGAGATCGCGTCATAGAGCCGCTGGGCGTGGCCCTGATCGTCGGCATAGGCGGAGGCGACGCGCGCGAACAGATCCTGATACCCCTCGTTCGGCAGCAGGTAGCGGTCCTTCAGCGTTTCCTTGCCGAAATCGGTGAGCAAGGCGTCGCGGTCCGGATCGGTCACGACCGCGAAGCGGCGCTCGGCGATGCTCTTGCTGCCGCCGATCTTCGCCGCGACCGGCTTTTCCCCCGCCCCGGCGGCCTTGTCCCTAGCGGTCGTATCCAACGTCTCGACGCCCATGCTGATGCTCGCTTCCCCGGACGACTCGCCGCCATTGGACGAGTCCCGATTCGTGTCTCTGAAATCCATAGCCTGCCCCCGTTGTTCCCACAATGTTCCGCCACTGGCGGCATGGCAACGAGGCGCCAGCCTATCAGAAGCGGGGCGGGCGGGGGGCTTCGCCTTTCGGCTGTCCACAACTTAGATGGCGACGGGTCGGGCGCGCGCAACCGATGCTGCGCCGATATGCGCATTCCGCCGAACCATACCATAGCTTGTGGGTCGCCCCCGCCCTGATACCATCCATTGTGCCGGGCAAGGCGCGTCACGCCAAGCGTGAAAGCCGCCCGCCCGATTCGGTTCGTCGCGCGCGCGATTCGTCTCGTCGCCCAGGGCCGGCCGGCCGGCCGGCAGCGGATCGGCTTTTCTTAACCTTCACGGCTTAGCATTCCGGTCGATACGGAAGACAGCAGGGGCCGACCGAAGATGTTCCGACTGAAGCTGGGCGCACGTTTGAACGCGCAGGCGGAAGCCGCGCCGGTGAGCGCCGAGGATTTCGCCCGGCGTATCGGCGCGCGCGCGCATGCGATCGAACGGGCGCGACCGGTGACGCCCGTGCGCCTCGAGCTGACGCCCGCTCCGCAATCCACGACGCCGTCATCGATCGGGGACGCGGCCGAACCCGGCGCGGGCGATGCCGAAGCCGAGGCGACGACCCGCCCCGAACCGGCGGCTGACGCCGATCGGCTGCGCCGCCTGCTCGACTATGATCGTCAGGATCTGGAGGATTTCCTCGCACAATTGCAACAGGTCGCCGAGATTCCGCTGGCCGCGACCGCGCTCCTTCCGACCACGCTGTGGGACGGGGAGCTGGGCCTCGAACTCATCGGGCGGTTCGACCTGTCGCCGTGGCGCCCGTGGAATGCGGTGGTGCTTCCTGCCGACGACAGGGGCGCGCTGGAACTGGGGCTGCCGGTGCCGCCGCGCCAGCTGGCCGAAGATCACGATGCCGAAACGGCGCGCGATATCGCCGGCCTGATCGCGCTAAGCCTCGGAGAATCCGACGCGGATGCGGAACGGGCAGAGCCGCTGGCCGATGCGGTCGATGCGTTGCGCGCCGACCATCCCGAGCTGTTCCCGACCGACCACGACGGTCTCGACTCGGCGGTGGTCGAGGTGCGCGCCCGGCTGAAGTCCTATGCCGTCTATCGTGCCGCGATGATCGGCCTGCCCGTGGCGGCGGTCGAAACCGCGCACCGCACCTTCCTTCCGGAGATGGAAGCGCTCGCCAACTAGGGCGAGCCGGATCGACCGAACCGCGTGAATCCGACGCGCCTGACCTCTGAGTAGGCCCAATATTTCTGTCGGTTCTCGTAGCGGCCTCGCGCAGGTCGGGAGCCGCTCGCCTTCCCGCCTGGCGCGACGACCGATGACCGCGGGGCGGGGCCTGACGGTGTCGGTGCCCGCTTTCGCTTGGCAGACCGTCGCGCGCGGCTAGTCTCTGTCCGGACTGGAACGGAGGGCGGGCGATGACCGGTATGACAATGCGTGGGACGGGGGCGATGGCGCTTGCCGTCGCATCGGCTTGCCTCGTGAGTTCGGTGCAGGCGCGGGAGGACGCCGTGCGCGAAGCGCCGCGCGAGGCTCGCGTCCTCACGGCGGGCGACGCGATGGCGGCGATGCGCGACGGGACGCTGACCAGCGCCATGCTCGTCGGCAAGTATCTGCGGCGGATCGACAAGCTGGACCGGCAGGGGCCGACGCTCCGCGCGATCATCGCGGTCAATCCATCGGCGATGGAAGAGGCGCGCGCGCGCGATGCTGAACGCCGCGCGGGCAGGCTGCGCGGGCCGCTGCACGGCTTGCCGATCGTCATCAAGGACAATATCGAAATGGCCGGCCCGCTGCCGACCACGGCGGGCAGCCTCGCGCTCGCCGCCAACGTCACCGGCCGGGACGCGCCGCTGGTCGCCCGCCTGAAGGCGGCGGGCGCGATCGTGATCGCCAAGGCGAACCTCAGCGAATGGGCGAACATCCGGTCGACCGCTTCGACCAGCGGGTGGAGCGCGGTCGGTGGGCTCGTCCGCAATCCGCATGCGCTCGACCGAACCGCCTGCGGCTCGTCGAGCGGCACCGGCGCGGCCATCGCGGCGGGCTTCGCGGCGGTCGGCGTCGGCACCGAGACCGACGGATCGGTGGTCTGCCCGGCGGCTATGAACGGCATCGTCGGCCTCAAACCGACGATGGGCCTGGTCAGCCGCACGCATATCGTGCCGATCAGCCACAGCCAGGACATCGCCGGGCCGATGGGGCGCAGCGTCGCCGACGCGGCGCTGCTGTTCGGGGCGATGGTGGGCAGCGACCCCGCCGACCCGACGACGAAGGACGCCGACCGTCACGCCCGCGACCATGTGGCGGAGCTTGCCGATGCCAGCCTCGTGGCCAAGCGGCTGGCGGTGCTGCGGCCCGCGACGATGCATCCGGCGCTGGCTCAGGCGTTCGACGCCGCGCTCGGCCGGCTGCGCGCGGCGGGCGCGGTGCTGGTCGAGGTGAAGGAGCCGGCGACCGAAGGGCTCGACGCGGCCGAGTTCGAGGTGCTGAAATATGAGCTGAAGGCGGACCTCAATGCCTATCTCGCGACCACGCCCGCGACGGTCCGCACGCGGACGCTGGCGCAGCTGATCGCCTTTAACAGGGCCGAGGCTGCGCGCGAGATGCCTTTGTTCGGGCAGGAGATTTTCGAAGCCGCCGATGCGCTCGGTTCGCTCGACACCCCCGCCTACAGGCAGGCACGCGCCACGTCGTTCAGGCTCGCGCGCGACGCGATCGAGACGATGCTGTCCGCGGCGAAGGCCGATGCCTATGTCACGCCGACTTATGGCCTGCCGTGGAAGTCGGACACGGTGAACGGCGACCAGTTCCAGCCGCCGAGCGCATCGACCCTGCCCGCTGTATCGGGCTATCCGCACCTGACCGTGCCGATGGGGCTGGCGCGCGGCCTACCGGTGGGCCTCAGCTTCGTCGGGCGCCCCCATGCCGACGGCGCGCTGCTGGCGCTCGGCCATGCGTTCGAACGGACCGGGCCGGGCAGCCCGCCGCCCGCCTGGCGCCCGACGGTCGATGCGGGCCCGGTGGTCGACGGCGGCCGATGATCGCGCTTCCGCCGGCTTGACGGCGGGGGGCGGGGCGCTAGCGGGGTGCGCGAACAGCCCGAAAGCGCAAGCCATGACCGACATCGTCACCATCCGCGAAGCCGACCTCATCGAGACGGTCGCCGACGCGCTGCAGTTCATCAGCTACTATCACCCGATGGACTATATCCGCGCGCTGGGCGCGGCCTATGACGCGGAGCAGTCGCCCGCCGCGAAGGACGCCATCGCGCAGATCCTTACCAACAGCCGCATGTGCGCGGAGGGGCATCGGCCGATCTGCCAGGACACGGGCATCGTCACCGTCTTCGTGAAATGGGGGCAGGACTGCCGGCTGGACAGCGCGCGGTCGCTGCAGGACGTGATCGATGAAGGAGTGCGCCGCGCCTATCTCCACCCCGAAAACCGGTTGCGCGCGTCGATCCTCGCCGATCCCGCCTTCACCCGCCGCAACACGAAGGACAACACGCCTTCGGTGCTGCATGTCGAGATGGTGCCGGGCCGCACGGTCAGGATCGACGTGGCGGCCAAGGGCGGCGGCAGCGAGAACAAGTCGAAGTTCAAGATGATGAACCCCAGCGACGATATCGTCGCCTGGGTGCTGGAAATGATCCCGCAGATGGGCGCGGGCTGGTGTCCGCCGGGGATGCTGGGCATAGGCATCGGCGGCACTGCCGAAAAGGCGATGCTGCTCGCCAAGGAAAGCCTGATGGGCGCGATCGACATGAGCCAGCTGAAGGCGCGCGGGCCCCGCGACGATATTGAGGCGCTGCGGATCGAGATTTTCGACAGGGTCAACGCGCTGGGCATCGGCGCGCAGGGACTGGGCGGGCTTTCGACCATCCTCGACGTGAAGATCATGGACTGGCCGACCCACGCCGCGTCGAAGCCGGTGGCGATGATCCCCAATTGCGCCGCGACCCGCCACGCGCATGTCGTGCTCGACGGGTCCGGCCCCGCCTATTGCGAGCCACCGAAGCTCAGCGAATGGCCGCAAGTGAACTGGACGCCGGACAAGGCGGCGAAGCGCGTCGATCTCGATACGCTGACCCCCGCCGAGGTGCAGAGCTGGAGCCAGGGCGACCGGCTTCTCCTCAACGGCAGGATGCTCACCGGCCGCGACGCCGCGCACAAGCGGATCAGGGACATGCTCGACGCGGGGCAGCCGCTGCCGGTCGAGTTCGCGGGGCGCGTCATCTATTATGTCGGGCCGGTCGATCCGGTGGGCGAGGAAGTGGTCGGCCCCGCCGGTCCGACCACCGCGACGCGGATGGACAAGTTCACGCGGATGATGCTCGAACAAGGGCTGCTCGCCATGGTCGGCAAGGCCGAGCGCGGCCCGGCGGCGGTGGACGCGATCCGCGACCACAGGAGCGCCTATCTGATGGCGGTCGGCGGCGCGGCCTATCTGGTCGCGCGCGCGATCAAGGGATCGAAGGTCGTCGGCTTCGAAGATCTCGGCATGGAGGCGATTTACGAGTTCGAGGTGGAGGATTTCCCGGTGACGGTGGCGGTCGACAGCGCCGGCGAGAATGTCCACCAGCTCGCGCCGCTGGTGTGGCGAGAGAAGATCGCGAAGGAGGGGTTGCTGGCGGGGTGATTTCGCTTGTCACCCGCCGGGGTGACAAGGCGACACCCTTGAACGGGTCCGCAGCACGGCTCCATCCGTACGTCGTTGCATCAACGGAGTTCGCGCAATGTCACGGATTGAAAAGCTCAATCAGAAGCTACTGGACGGGCGATCGCTGACATTCGCGGAGTTCGAACGTCTGCTGAGAGCATATGGCTTTCATCAGGTCCGACAAAGGGGAAGCCATCGCATCTGGCGCAACACGGTCGTCGGTGCATCCCTAACCATTCTCCCGAAAGGGAAGGACGCGCATGAGTATCAAACCGAAGAGCTTGCCGATATGATCGAGCGACACGGTTTGACGCTGGACGAGTCGCATGACTGATTTGCCGCACTACCACATCAATATTTTCTGGCACGATCGCAGCGGTTCGTGGGTGGCAGATGTTCCTGACCTGCCGGGTTGCAGCGCGCACGGCGATAGTGCCGAAGCCGCCGCACGCGAAATCCAGATCGCCATCGAACTCTGGCTCGAAGTGGCGCGCGAGCATGGCGATCCGATCCCGGAGCCGCGCTATCGCCCGGCAATCTATTCGCTGCGATCTGCCGCCTAGACCAGCCCCAGCTTCGTCAGTTCGCCGAGCATCGCGCCCGGCATTTCGGCAAGCGCATCGGCCGCGTCGCCGCCGAGATCAGGAGGTGCGTCCTTGTCCTCGAAGTAGCGCCAGCCCTGGTGCGCGCGGCGGGGGCGCGACTGGACGGGGATGACGCGCGGCTCGATGACGATTTCGGTGCGGCCGTCGGGGGCAGCGTCGAAGGACAGAATAAGCGACCGCGCGACGATGCGGTGCGCGACGATCCAGTAGAGCGAGCCGCCGACCATCTCGGCATGGCGCTTCGGCAGATAGCGGGTGGTGAGGAAGGCGCGCTCCCCCCGCTCACGCCGCCCCGCGAACCACCCCTGCACCTCGGCCAGCGTGGTCGCGCCATAGGCGATCTTGGTCATGTGGAGCGGCATGGCGGGGATGTGGGAGAAGTAGCCGCCCGCCGCAACGGGGCCGTGTCCCAAAAGCGGCCTGTCTGCTATCGACCCCCGAGCGGCCGTTCAGCCCGGCGCCTTTGCAGACAAGCCGGAGTCAGCCGGCAAGCCAACCGTGGATGAGCACTTCTGCCCCGGCGCGGGCCACCGACGTTGCTTCTGCGGGGCAAAGCTGGCCGCTCAGCGCCAAGGTGCCTGTTCCATGGGCGAAGGCCCAAATAGACGTTGCAGCCAGTTGCGCCGGATAGGTGCTTGAATGGGCGTTCAGTAGCCGTTCGACGAGCTGAAGCAAACTGGCTGCCGGTGCCGCTGCGGCCTTGGCAAGGTCAGGATGGATGCCACGGTCGGCCACCTGGACGTCGTGCATGAGCAGGTGAAGGTTGGGACTGGCAATCATGAACTCGACGTAGTTGACCGTCCCCGCAACGAGGCCTTCGGTTGGATCATCGCCCGCTCCGGCAAGGGCGCGCTCCTTGCTCGTTTGGAGCCGATTGAACCCCTCCAGGGCAATGGCGACCAGAAGCTCCGCGCGATCGGCAAAGTGGTGGTAGGGTGCCATGGGGCTGACCCCGACGGTGCGAGCTAGGCTTCTCAAGCTCAGCGCCTGAATGCCGCCTTGTTCGAGTGCGATCAGTGCCGCTTCGATCAGTGCAGTCCGTAATTCCCCGTGATGATAAGATGCTTTGGCGCTCATCTTGACCTCTGATAGCTCACGAACTATGCGACGTAAACTTTACATCGTAAGGATTGGCGATGCTTACGGTCATGACGGGCGGAACACGGGGCTTGGGCCGCAATGCGGCAGAGCGGCTTGCGGCGGACGCGTGGCAATCCGATGCGGACGTCCGACCCGATCTGGTGATGGGCGCGCGGAACAGCGGATCGGTTCCACCGGGCTGGACGGCGGTCCCGCTCGATCTCGGCAGTCTGGCAAGTGTCAGAGCGTTCGCTGCCGCCCTTCCCGACGGGCCGATCGCTCGGCTGATCCTCAATGCAGGCGGGCAAAGCCCGGACGCCGCGGGACGCACCGAGGACGGGTTCGAGACCACGTTCGCGACCAACCATCTGGCGCATTTCCTACTGCTGCGTCTGTTGATGCCGCGTCTGGCGCCCGAGGCTAGGATAGTCATTACCTCGAGTGGAACGCATGATCCGCGAGAAAAGACTGGCGTTCCGCCGCCGCGCCATGCCAATGCCCGATGGCTCGCTTTTCCTGACGAGGAACCGAACGGCGATACATCGCCGATGGTAGCGGGAATGCGGGCCTACTCCGCATCGAAGCTCGCCAATCTTATGACAGCCCGGTATTTGGCACAGAGCGAGCCAGCGAGGGCCGGTGCATGGCATGTCTTCGCTTACGATCCGGGACTGACGCCGGGAACGGGCCTTGTGCGGAATCAACCGTGGCCGATTCGCGCGCTTGTCTGGCCACTTTTGCCGCTCGTGATCCCATTCGCCAAAGGCATGAACCGTCTGAGCGACGCGGGACGTGGCCTCTACGAGCTTGCTGCCACTGCTCAGGCACCTGAGGGACGGTCATATGCCGCGCTCCGACGCGGTGCGCTGACGTGGCCGGACCCGTCTCCGCTCGCCCGTGAAGACGCGCTCGTCACACAGCTTTGGGAGGATTCTGAAAGGCTGGTCGCCAACATGATGTGAATGCCTGCAGTCGCGCCCGAAAACCACACTCCAGTCCGCTGGTCAGGCTGGCTCTTGAGATCGGTCGATCACGTGCTGTCGGTCTACCCCACCAGTCCGCTCGCCACCGCCAGCCCCAGGAAGATCAGGAACCCCATCGAATCCGTCGTCATGGTGACGAAGATCGAGCTGGCGATTGCCGGGTCCTGGTTCGCGCGTTCGAGCGCGACGGGGACCAGCACGCCGGCCAGCCCCGCGATGACGATGTTGAACAGCATCGCCGCCGCGATCACCGCGCCGAGCATCGCGTGCTGGAAAAGGATGCCGGTGCCGAGGCCGATCAGCACGGCGACGGTCGCGCCGTTGAGCAGCGCAACGCGCGCCTCGCGCCAGATGATGCGCGGGGTGTTCGACCGGGTGAGCTGGTTGGTGGCGAGCGCGCGGACCGCCACCGCCATGGTCTGCGTCCCCGCATTGCCGCCCAAGGAGGCGACGATTGGCATGAGGATGGCGAGCGCCACCATCGCCTCGATCGCCGCGCCGAAGGCGGCGATTATCCCCGATGCGACCAGCGCGGTGCCGAGATTGGCAATCAGCCAGCGGACGCGCGCCTTGTAGGTCTCGCGGATCGGCTCGTTGATGTCGCCGTCGCCCGCGCCCGACAGCAGCAGCACGTCTTCGCCCGCTTCCTCCTGGATGATGTGCACCACATCGTCGGCGGTGATCACGCCGACCAGCCGACCGCCCTCGTCGACCACTGCGGCGGAGATGAGCGCATATTTCTGGAAGCGGAGCGCGACTTCCTCCTGGTCCATGTCGACGGGGATCAGCGTCTGTTCGCGCTTCATCACGTCGGCGAGCGGGATGTCGCGCGGGGTGCGCAATATCCAGCTGAGCATGCAGGTGCCGATCGGCCGGTGCTGCGGATCGACGACGAAGATTTCCCAGAATTCGGTGGTGAGCTCGCTCTGTTCGCGCAGATAGTCGATCAGCTGGCCGACGGTCATATGTTCGGGCACCGCGACCAGATCGCGCTGCATGATGCGCCCGGCGCTTTCCTCCGGATAGGACAGCGCGCTTTCGATGGCGGCGCGGTCCTCGGGGTCCAGCTCGGCGAGGACGGCGGCCTGTTCCTCTTCCTCCAGCTCCTCGATGATCGCGACCGCATCGTCGGTGTCGAGCTCGCCCGCCAGCGCCGCGACCTGCCCCGGCGCGAGCGCGCCGATGATGTCGTCGCGGACATAGTCGTTCAGCTCGGCCAGCACCTCGGCCCCCACCAGCTCGCCCAGCATGGCGGCGAGCGGGGCGCGGTCCTCGGCGGGGATCAGTTCGAACAGGTCGGCGATGTCGGCGGGGTGCAGCGGCGCGACCTGCGCCTGCACATCCTCGCTGCGTCCGTCCTCGAGCGCGTCGATGACGCCGGACACGAAGTCGCGGGTCAGGCGGTTGTCCTCGTCGAGCGTCTCGACCGGGGTTTCGGGGAGGGGGGCGTCGATCTGGTCGGTCATGCGCTGGTCCCCGCTACAGGCTTTGCGATGGCCGATTTGGGCAGGCAGGGCAAGCGGGGGCAGGACGGGAGGCGGGGCAAGCCGGGGGCCGGTTGCTCCAAGCGCCGCCGCCGCCTACATCGCGGCCATCTCCAATCGAAAGGAATGCACATGGCCGATGAACGGCTGACCCTCGAACTCGACACCGGCACGGTGGTGATCAAGCTCCGTCCCGATCTCGCCCCCGGCCATGTCGAGCGCATCACCACGCTGGCCAAGGACGGATTTTACGACGGCGTCGTCTTTCACCGCGTGATCGACGGCTTCATGGCGCAGGGCGGCGACCCGACCGGCACCGGCACCGGCGGATCGGACCTGCCCGACATCGGGCAGGAATTTTCCGACGAGCCGCATGTGCGCGGCGCCTGCTCGATGGCGCGCACGATGGACCCGAACAGCGCCAACAGCCAGTTCTTCATCTGTCTCGACGACGCGACCTTCCTCGACCGGCAATATACGGTGTGGGGCGAGGTGGAGAGCGGCATGGACGCGGTCGACGCGCTGCCCAAGGGCGAGCCGCCCCGTGCGCCGGGCAAAATTGTCAAGGCCAGCGTGGGCTGACAATCGCTGGCGGGCCGAGCGAACCGGCGAGGGAAGTCGCGCGGACAGGCGGATGACCGATCGCTCCCCGGTTCTTCCACCTACGAAAAAGGGCGACCCCGCCGGGGCCGCCCTTTTTTGTGTTCACGCGGTCGGCGCGCTTAGCGCGGCGCGAAGCTGGCCTGGCCGAATTCGCGATACTGTTCGTTGCCGACGAAGCCGAACTTGCTGATGCCGCTGCGCTTCACCGCCGCCAGCGCCTCGTCCACCGTCACATAGCGGGCGGTGGGGGCGGGCTGGAACTGCAGCTCGGGCTCCGGATTCATGTTCGTCGTCTGGACCAGATATTGCTCCATCTGCGCCAGCGAGACCGGCTGACCGTTCCAGAGAATCTGGTCGTTGGGCTGGATCACCACCTTGTTGATCACCGGATCAATCGGCGGAGGCGTGTTTTCGCCCGTGTCCACCGGCAGGTCGATCTTCACCGCGTGGGTGATCGGCGGAATGGTGATGATGAACATGATGAGGAGCACGAGCATGACGTCGATCAGCGGCGTCGTGTTCATCTCCATCATCGGCTGGCCGTCGTCGTTGCCGCCACTCATTGCCATGATGCTAACTCCTCGAGGGGCGGCCGCTTACAGCGCGGTCTGGATTTCGATCGGCGACGAGATGAAGCCGACCTTGGAAAAGCCCGCGCGCTGCATCTGGTAGATGGCGCCGCCGATGCAGCGGTAGGGCGTGTTGATGTCGCCGCGGATATGCACTTCGGGCAGATCCTCCGGCGCGACCTGGCCCGCCTCGATCGCCGCAACACCGCCCAGTGCCTCGATCTCCGCTTCCAGCTTCTTGACCGCGCGGTCGAGCAGGGCGTTGGAATCGATCGGCGTCACGTTCCAGTAGACGCGGCATTCGCCGTTCGCGCTTGCTCCCTGAAAACCGGGCGCGCCGGGATCGATGCCGTTGCCGTCGGTCGCGCTGACCGCGAGCAGGACGTTTTCGGCCTTGGTCTGGGTCGGTTCGAACCGAACGACCGGCAGTTCGAGGTCGACGGTCTGGATCACGACGGGAATGGCGATGAGGAAGATGATGAGGAGCACCAGCATGACGTCCACGAGGGGCGTCGTGTTGATGTCCGACATCGGTGCGTCTGCGCCGCCACCGCCGGTACTGATTGCCATGGGCTAAATCCTCTCAACTCGGGAACGCCGGCATGCTGGCCGGCCCTGCTGCCGCCGGGCGGAGTGCGGTCCCGCACCCGCCCGGCTTCCCGATCAGCTCTTGGTGACGTTGACGCCGCCGGTCTGGCCGGCAGTGGTCGTGCCAGTCGCGGGCTTGGCCGCAGTGGCGGGGCTGGCGGTCTTCGCCGCCGCGGCCGCGGCCACGCTCGGCTTCACCGCGCCGCCCGAAGCCATGTAGCCCAGCACGTCGTTGGAAAATGCGCTGAGGTTGCGCGCGATATACTTGTTGCGGCTCTGCAGCCAGTTGTAGGCGAGCACCGCCGGCACCGCGACGAACAGGCCGATGGCGGTCATGATCAGCGCCTCACCGACCGGCCCCGCGACTGCGTCGATCGACGCCTGGCCGGCGATGCCGATCTTGATGAGCGCCGAGTAGATGCCGATAACCGTACCGAGCAGCCCGACGAAGGGCGCGGTCGCGCCGACGGTCGCGAGGAAGGCGAGCCCGCCGTTCAGCTTGGTGTTGATCGCGTCTTCCGACCGGGCGAGCGATCCGTGCAGCCAGTCATGCGCCTCGACCGGGTCGGTCAGGCGGCCATGCTGGTCCTGCGCGCGCACACCGTCGTCGACGATCTGGCGATAGGCGCTGTTCTTGTCGAGCTTGGCCGCGCCTTCGCGCAGGCTGTTCGCGCGCCACACCGCCTGCGCGTCCTTAGACTGCTTGATCACCTTGTTCTGCTCGAACAGCTTGGTGAACAGGATGTAGAAGCTGCCCACCGACATGATGACCAGCACGACGAAGATCGACCAGCTGATCGGGCCGCCCTCGTTAAGGGCCTCGACGAGGCCGAACTTGTTGGCACCCGCCGCGGCGGTCGCATTCAGGATTTCAATCGACATTCTCGTGTTTCCTCTCGAACTTGAACTGGGGTCGGCGGCCTAGTCAGCCGGCGGATCGTAACGGATGGCCTTGGTCACCGTGGCACTGATGGGGGACCCGGCATCATTCAACGCGGGCTCGAATTGCGCATAGCGGGTAAGGCCCGTACAGGCCGCGGAATCGAGATCGTTGTGGCCGCTGGAACCGGTCACGGTGCATGCCGAAACCTTCCCGTCGGGGCCGACTGTCAACCGCGCCGTCACCCGTCCGCCGCGACCTTCGGCCTGCGCGCGGCTGGGGTAGTTTTCCTGAATTCTTGACGCCCAGCGCGACTCGTTCTTCGACCGAACCGCCCGAGCCTTCGACACTACTGGCGGCGGCGGCGTGGGCGCAGGCGGTGCGACCACCGGCGGGGCCGGGGTCACGATCACCGGTGCCACCGGCGGCGGCGTCTGCACGGTCTGGATCGGCGGCGGCGGTGAAGGCGTGCGCACGATCGGCGGCGGCGAGACGACCGGCGGCGGCGTTTCCACCGGCACATCCTCGGGCGGCGGCGGCTCTTCCTCGGGTTCGGGTTGTTCTTCCTCGACCTCGATCACCTCCAGCCGCTCAGCGGCTTTCTTGACCGCTTCATAGGCAAGCCCGGTGACAAGAGCATAGCCGAGGAATACGTGAATGAGGATCACGATGACGATCGAAACGAGCTTGCTCGTCGTCATCTGCGGTTGGTCAGCGTAGGCCATTCGGCTCCGTTACTCCTAAGCAATCTTCTTCACGCGCGCATCGCGAAGGCTTTGTTTCCCCCCAACGCACGCAATGTGTTTGTGCCACATTGTCCGTGTAAGGCGAAGGTCTAGCTAGGCGGGGCCGGGCTGGCAATGGTATAAAAATCAACTTGCGGCGTCATCCGGGCCGCTGCTGCGCGTTCCCAGAGGGGCTTGATCGGCCGGGCGGCCGGATGGCATCAGCGCGGACAGGAAAGTCCGCCGCAACCGACGCAAAGGATCAACGACATGGCAAGTTGCAGCGCGCGCCGTCGGCGCGGCTCGGGCAAGCATTTGGCAATGCTGGCGATATTCGGTCTGGCTGGCTGTGGGGCGGTGCCAGGCGGCGTGGCGGCGGGCTCTTCCCCGCCGGCGGCGGCGGCGGCCGATCTGCGCTTCGCCGACCTGGCCGACCTCGCGCTGCCCGCTCCGGTCGTTGCCGACATCCGCATCGTCGATGCCCGCGCGCTCGAACCCGAACGCGCGCCGGGCGTCGCGGCCGGACGGGTGCGCGTCTATGTCGAGGCGGAGCTGCTGGCGCTGATTCGCGGCGCGCGAGGGGCGGCCGCCACTCTGCGTTTTCTCGTCGATGTGCCCGCCGATGCCGGGGGCAGGCCGCCCCGCCTGGAAAAGGGCCGCTTTCTGGTATTCGGCAGCGTGGAACCCGCGCGGCCGGGCGAGTTGCGGCTGGTCGCGCCCGACGCCATGATCGCCTGGACGGCGGAGGGCGACGCGGCAGTCCGGGCGATCGCGCAGGCCGCCGTGGACGGCAGCGCGCCGCCCGCCGTCACCGGCATCGCCAGCGCCTTTCACGTTCCGGGCACCATACTCGGCGAAAGCGAGACGCAGGTCTTCCTGGCGACCGCGGCGGGCACCCCGGTATCGGTCAGCGTCGTCCGCCGCCCCGGACAGGCCCCCCGCTGGGGCGCGGCGTTCGGCGAGGTGGTCGACGAGGCGGCCGGCAGGCCCGCGCCCGACACGCTCGGCTGGTACCGGCTTGCCTGCGCCGGGCTGCCCATGACGCTGCCCGCGGCAAAAGTCGAAGGCGGCGACCCCGCCGCCGCCGCCGCCGACTGGGCGCTGGTCCGCCGCGACCTGGGCGACTGTCCGCGCGCGCGTGGCCGCTGACGGTTGGCAGCCGACCCCAGTCGTGGTTAGGGATCCGCGCCCGCGCAGCTTCCTGTCGCGGGGGGCGTGGGGATCGATATGATGCAGCCGGACGAACGGCCATTGCGGGTGGCGCTGGCGGGGCTGGGCACGGTCGGGGCCGGGGTGGTCCGGCTGATCGACGAAAATGGTGCCATATTGCGCCAGCGCGCCGGGCGGCCGATCGAAATCGTCGCGGTATCGGCGCGCGACCGGGCGAAGGATCGCGGCGTCGACATCTCCCGCTTTCGCTGGACCGACGACATGGGCGAGTTCGCCACCGCCGAGGACATCGACGTGGTGGTCGAGCTGGTCGGCGGGGCGGACGGCCCGGCGCTGACGCTGGCGCGCGAATCGCTCGCGGCGGGCAAGGGTTTCGTAACCGCCAACAAGGCGATGATCGCGCATCACGGGCTCGATCTTGCCGCGCGCGCGGAGGCGGCGGGCCTCGCGCTCAAATATGAAGCGGCGGTGGCGGGCGGCATCCCGGTGATCAAGGGGCTGCGCGAAGGCGCCGCTGCCAACCGCATCGTACGCGTCTACGGCATATTGAACGGCACCTGCAATTTCATCCTGTCGGCGATGGAGGCGGACGGGCGCGACTTCGCGGCGGTGCTCGCCGACGCGCAGGCCAAGGGTTTCGCCGAGGCCGATCCCTCCTTCGACATCGACGGGGTCGACGCCGCGCACAAGCTGTCGATCCTCGCCAGCCTGTCGTTCGGCACGCGCGTCGATTTCGCGGGCGTGGACGTGGGCGGCATCCGGCGGATCATCGCCGCCGACATCGCGCAGGCGCGCGCGCTCGGTTATCGGGTGCGGCTGATCGGGCTGGCCGAGGTGGACGGCAGCAACGGGGATGCGCGGCTGTTCCAGCGCGTGGCACCGGTGCTGGTGCCGCTGCACCACCCGCTCGCGGCGGTCGAAGGGGCGACCAACGCGGTGGTTATGGAGGGCAATTTCGTCGGGCGGCTGCTCTTCCAGGGCGCGGGCGCGGGCGACGGGCCGACAGCCAGCGCCGTGGTCGCCGACCTGGTCGATATCGCGCGCGGTGAAATGGGGCCGGCCTTTTCGATCCCCACCGCTGCGCTCGCAGGACCTGGCCGGGCGGAAGCCGGGCACCGCCGCGCCAAATATTATCTGCGCATGGAAGTCGCCGACAAGCCCGGCGTGCTCGCAGAGGTCGCCACCGCGATGCGCGACGCCGGCGTGTCGATCGACAGCCTTATCCAGACCGAGGCGCAGGACGGCGAGGCCGAGGACGGTTCGGGCGGCGAGGAACGCGCGCTGATCGCTATGGTCACCCACCGCTGCGAGGAACGCTGCGTCACCGACACGCTCGCCGCGCTGGCCGGCAGCGACAGCATCGTGGGCGTACCGATGTGGATGCAGCTGATCGACAATTGACGCGCGCTCCCTAATTGACGCGCGCTCCCTCGACAGCATGGCGGCCGCCGCCTATCGGCCTGCCGCACTCATCATGGAGAGAGACATCATGCCCGCCGCCAGTCAGGTCCTCGATCGCGTCCTCGTCCTCGAAATGGTGCGCGTCACCGAGGCGGCGGCGATCGCCGCGTCCAAGCTGATCGGGCGCGGCGACGAAAAGGCGGCCGACGCCGCGGCGGTCGAGGCGATGCGGCAGGCGTTCGACAGTCTCTACATGGACGGCACGGTGGTGATCGGCGAGGGCGAGCGCGACGAGGCGCCGATGCTGTTCATCGGCGAGAAGGTTGGTAGCGCACCGGGCAAGGGCCCGAAGATCGACATCGCGCTCGACCCGCTCGAAGGCACGACGATCACCGCCAAGGCCGGACCCAACGCGCTCGCGGTGCTGGCGGCGGCGGAGGAAGGCTGCCTGCTCAACGCGCCCGACGTCTATATGGACAAGATCGCGGTCGGCCCCGGCTATCCGGCGGACATCATCGACCTCGCCAGAAGCCCGTCCGACAATGTCCGCGCGGTGGCCGCCGAAAAGGGCGTCGAACCCGCCGACATCATCGTCTGCGTGCTCGACCGGCCCCGGCACGAGGCGCTGATCGCCGAGCTGCGCGCGCTCGGCTGCGGCATCATGCTGATCCCCGACGGCGATGTCGCCGGCGTGATCGCGGTGGCCGATCCCGACACCACCATCGACCTGTACATGGGCACCGGCGGCGCACCCGAAGGCGTGCTGGCGGCGGCGGCGCTGCGCTGCGTCGGC
>ERZ941706.332-NODE-332-length-16243-cov-4.681863_pt1 | contig 16243 bp, 18 predicted proteins | sample MGYA00521232_ERZ941706 | MGnify/ENA primary metagenome ERZ941706 (study PRJEB32759, sample SAMN07749893) | skin metagenome | biome: transportation; feature: city; material: polyester macromolecule | host: Homo sapiens | place: Hong Kong:ER line | collected...
TAGCATTTTCAAATTGTTTGCAATTCATGTGATTATTGATTATTGATACACTGGGGGTCGTAGTACTCCCATTGGTCCTGCCAATTAGATTTCATGACAAGGCAGTACTTCTGGTCTTCACTACGTGAACCAAGCACTGCCAATTTATTATCTTTTTGTAGATTTAAACCAAAGCTTATTACCTCGCCGATTTGGGGCGGAAAAATAATAGTCTGGATTGCGACTAGAAATTTCTTCTTTGATGTAGGATTCCATGTCTCTCAGAAGTTTCTGAGTCTGTTGAGTCTTTGGATACTTAATCACAATCGTCACAGAATCTTTTCTTACATCAACAACACACTTAGATGTTGCTCTATTGAATTTCCTTAAAATAGGATTGAACCTTGTCACAGTAGAAGAGTTATCAATTGAAAAGGCTAGTTGAGAATTCTCGTCTTGTCTCAAAAACTGAATGAGGCGAAGTGTTTGATAAGCAGATCTAAAGTAATTACTCGGTTTGTCATAAATAGCACGTAAAATCAACTCAACTATAATGAGAAATACTGCGATTAACGGTAATAAAATTGCTAGAATTTTTGTATAGTACTCACCTTTACTAGCCCATTGCTTTATCGCCTCAAACAGATGAGATAAGAATGTACTTTGAGCATTTGCCATCAAATCCTGTAGCAATCTAAGACCAATTGTCAAGCAAAGGAAAAACAAGCTATACATAAGTAGCGTCACTGTAATATTAAACGTTCTCTGAAAGAAATTCTTTTTGTCATTCATAAAATACCTTTCTTAGTGTAGTAAGTTGGACATAACAAGGGAAGAACTTGATAAGGATGCTCATTATCAATGATTTGGATCAAGCCTGTACCCTTTCCAATTGAAATGACTATCCCCTCTGGATCCAAATCTGGGAACAGAAATTGTGTTGTCTTCTTATTAATGTTCCCAATTTGAATAAGTACATTCAGTTGTTCTCGAACAGAAATAGGGATTGTATTGTGATCAAAACGCTGACTAACTAATAAAAGATGCACTCTGGTCGCTCGCCCGAGAAGTGCAACTTGTGATAAGAGTGAAAAGAAAGACTCTTTTATCGTTTTATTGACACCTTCTGAAAGCGCGAGAACTTCGTCTATTACAATAGTTAAATGCTTAAACTCTTGATTAGGATTGTCATAGAGAATTTCTTGACGTACTTGGATAAGATTCAAACATGAGCTTAGATTTTCATTTATTTCTGAAACAAAATCAGACTTTGAACGATTACGTTTAGGGTGGATAACTGAAATACCATTTTCACGTGCCCACCTGGAAGGTGTATCAAATTTTGGATCCACAATAATTAAATCCGAAAAATTCTTCAGCAAGCTTAAAAAGTACGTCAAAGCATAAGATTTTCCAGACCCACTATTTCCTGCGATAGCTACAGAAGTTACTTTATTAAAATCCAGAGTTAAATTTTTCATGATCGGAATAATATTTTTTTCTCGTTCCAACGCAAATCGATCTAAATCTGAAATTACAAGTCTTTCAGAAATTCCTTCTTTCCAGGGAAAAAACAAGCCTCGTTGCACATGTATATCATCCGTTTCAAGAGCAAGAAAGTAAGCAGAGTTCTGTTTCAATACCGTATACCTTGGAAAGAGAGCTGCATTAGCAATCAGAAAAATCTTCTGATAAAGATTATCATCAATGATGTACCCAGCTGGTAATCGTGGGATAAATAGAAAACCATCTTGCAAAATTTTAATATCAAAACTATTTGTGTAGCTAGTTTCTCCCTGCATAATATTGCCAAGCCCCATATTTAAGGCTTGGAGCAAGTATTGAGCAAGCTCTTTATCCGTCATTATTTAACCTCTTTGATGTTATTGGCACGGAAATAGACATTATAGCCAACTTCACAGGCTTCTAATCCATCAAAATCAACCATCGCTAAATATGCTGGTAGAGCAACTTCAGATTCAAACTTCACTTGAAATGGTGGCAAACCTTTTTGAGAGAACCAAGCTTTGTGGCCAATAATCTCACCAGTTGGCTGACCATCTTCAAACTTAATTTGCGCTTCGAATTCAGTACTCAAGCAATGAATAGCTTGCTTCTGATCAACATATTGTTTAGCTGTATTGGCTGAATAGCTGTTCTTACGATTTTTTGTTTTCATGTGATTTACCTCTTTCTTATTTATCGTACTCCAGTTGTATTCTTCGATTTCTTGCATTAAACAATCATAGGAACCACCTCCTTATCTATAAGGAGAAAAAAACAGGAAATTGGTAATTCCTGCTAATTTTTTTTAAAAATATTTTTCTAATTCCTCCTTTAAAAATTTTAAAATATTCTCATAGCGTTTTTTAATTGTTTTATGACTTTTGAAAGAAGTTTCTTTAGTCAATTGTAACGCAGAAGTTCCATTTAGTGTGATTTCCAAAAAGATTTGTAGATCATCTTTTGATAGTTTAGATAGTGCATTTATAAGAAATTCATTACGTTCTTTGATAAGCAATTGTTCAATAGGGTTATATGTATTATCTGAATATAAATCCAAGATTTCTGTATCTTTTCCATCATTCGAAATAGTTAAATTGAGACTTATTACTCCATAATGACGTTCTTTACGTTCAAGATTATTTATCGGTTGGTTGAGTAATTTATCAACTTTAATCCAGTCGCCGCATTCAACGGCATTAGCCAAGTTACGTTCACGTTTTTGTTCGACTTTACTAGTCATAAAGGTTCCTTTCCGTCTATGAACGGAAAAGAAACACAATAATTTGTCAGTATATTTATGAACTAAAGCACTCAAAAAAAACGGCGATAAATTTGACACAAAAATCCTTTAGAGACGGTTGTGCCCTGTATTCTATTCCGTCCATTGGTGCACCTTTAGACTGTGTAATTATCCTTGTATCAAGGATAATTACATTATAAAAAAACTTAACGTGGTATAATTAAGGTAATTTTTGTAAATAAACCATCAAAATATACCACATTTGCAGAGGGAAATTTATGCTATTTAAAAGAACAAAAAAATTTTTAATAGATAGTGCTTCGTTAAGATTAGATTCCAGAATAAAATTTATTAATGAAAAGCGTAAATCAAGACTAACTACAGAGTATTACTGGTATAAAGGAGAAAAGAAAAATATACAAAAAAATATAAAAAAATTACCAACAAAGAAATCTCTCCCAGCAATCCTCCTTTAATTAGCCTTATTAGAAGAGGGATGGTAACTTCAAAGAATCCGTTTTTATACACTTCCAATTCAATAGAAGACGTCTTAGATAATTGTAAATTTGATGAATATGGTACAAAATTTGGCTTAGACAGCAATGAAGAAGCAGAATATATTGAACGAAACATAATGTTCAAATCCTATGATGAAATATGTTTCGGTGATTCTACTGAACAATCTATACTTGAATCATTTTTAGAAACAAGTATTATTTTAGATATGCTTTCTGAAACTCATGATGAAAATCTATGGAGAATCATATTAGGTTACATGCCACTTAATATTAAATTTGAAAAAATTAAATTAGATGTTGTTGATCTTCAAGAAGTATATAATATACTTCTTGAAGATCATTATGAATTGTTAATTACAGGTATTTTCCGAGCTACCAGATTAGATTTAAATCTTAGTTATTGGTTTTGGGAATATTATAAAGATAAAAAAAAAGAATTAACAAAAATAAACAAATTAATATATATAGATGATATTATGACTGCGTTTTATCATGACGTTGTAAAGAAAGAAATAGATCAATTTTTTAAAGATAGGAGTTACTACGGATACAAAGAAAAATATAGTCAGGAGAATTGTACTTATCAAAGTTTAGGGCCAATCATCTCAATACAACAGGAAATGCACTTGTATCAGAGAGGACTAAGTTCAGAAGAAATTAAGAAAAAATATGGTTATGAAATTTGGGATAACGATTTAATATGTTCTGTTACCAAAGATAATTTCGATGATAAACTCGGCAAATATACTGACAAATATTTAGGTTATGAAGAAATAGATGAGATTTATGCAACACATATTTTAGATTTATCAGAAAAACTACTTGAATCTTTGTGTAGCTTCCAAATTTTTCAAGAGAATAATAGCCATTGGCAAGGCAATTATTTAGGTTATGCAAAGAAATATCAATATGGGAACGAGATTTTAAATTATTTAAAAAATGGTGATAAAGAAATCTTGAGGCCATTGATTAATAAAAGTCTAAGATGGCAAGACACAGTCTCTGCAAGAGAAAGACATTATATAAAAAAACACCCAAATAGCTGGGCCGCGAGAAAAGAAAGGAAATTATGGGAAAAAATTGAAAAAAGTCGAGCAAGAAATAAGAAATAATATTAAGTCAAACCTATTATTTATTTTTTCATCACAGACTATCGAAATTATTTAGGGTGCAAAAAAAAAGTGGACAGGCGTCCACTTTAATTTTACGAAATGCTAAAATGACATATCTGAGTTTTACCGATTTTACGATTAGAACTACTTTACTATTTTTATTTATTTTTTCGCTTATTTACTGATAAACCTAATACACTAATAATTGAAACTCCAATCAATCCAAGAACACTTGATTTTTCACCTGTATTTGGCAATGATTTATCCTGTTTCTTATTTAATGCACCATTATAGGACGCAGGTGATTGATAAACAGTCTTAGGTTTAACTTGGTAAGATACAAGTTTTCCAGTTTCATCATAGACTTCAATAGGTGTGTTACCTGATTCAAGGATCGCTTTCTTTTGCGCTTCAAGGTCAGCTAAACGCTTAGCTTCTACCTGTGCGCTATACAAGGCAAAGAGTTTGTCATAAGCATCTTGGTCGAGCTTTTTCTCTTGCAACAACTTGTCAAGGATAGCTTGCGCCTCTTTCAAGGCAGTTACTTTCTCTTTAAGAGTAGTTTCTTTTTGAGCAAGGACTTCCTTAGCTTTAACTAAGTTAGGCTCTGCATTGAGCAAGTTTTCAAGGTCAGCCTTGGCTTGTTCAAGCGTCTTATTAGCTAATGCTACTTTTTCTTTAGCAAGTTCAAGATTGTTTTCAGCAATCTGTACTAGTTTTTTAAGTTTAAGCAATTTATCTTGTTCAGTTTCTAGGTTGTTCTTAGCATTAGTAAGATTACGTTCTTTTTGAGCAAGGACTTCCTTAGCTTTAGCAAGATTATCTTGTTTCAGTTTCACATCAGCAGTTAGAGCATCTAGTGCCTTTTTAGCGTTTTTTAGGCGCGTATTAGCATTAGCAAGGATATCTTGCGCTTTTTCAAGATTGCTTTGAGCAGTTGGTGTTTTCAAAGGTGTAGCTTTAAGAGAACCCAATCGTTTTTGAATTGTCTCCTGCTCCCCTTTAGCCTTGATATTCGCAAGCGAAGCACTTGTTTTTTCACGTTGCACATAAGAATTTGCAGTCTGAGCATTAAATAAATCAGATTTAGCAGTATTATAGGCTTTTACAATACTTTCTGCTGTACTATTGTTAGGCACTTCAGTCTTATCCAACATGTTTCCAGTAACTTGATTATCAGAAACAGTTAGAAAATGAACACTTGTACGTTCCAATGTTTTAGAAATATCCAAACCAAAATATTCTTTGGTTGCACCTCGAGCAGAAGATAAACCTGCAAGGTTCTGAGCATGTTCCCATTCCCAATCTGAGAACATTAGTTTATAAAGACTCTCGTAAACCCACTTTTTAGCATCGTCCATTGTATGAATTTTATCACCATTATTGCTACTGTTGAGGTTTTCAAGATATTGATGGGTATCATCTTCATAAGTAGGCAATCCATACTTACGAGCCACGTTATTTACTGCTTTACTATCATGACCTTTTCCGAATCCCCAATCATCAGCTACGTAACCATCAGTCACTTCGTCAGCAACTTGAAGCATACCTTTTGTTACAACAGTCTTAGGCGTTCCAAAGCGCTCACGGATTTGGTTAAGTAGATCACTCGCAAATAGAGAAAGCTCTGTCATTTGTTCTGTTGTCAAGTTGTTAGCATCAACACTGATAGCTTTATCATTGGCATTTCCTTTGAATTTATTCAAATTCAAATTTTCTTGGTTGACCGATTTTAAGATAGACTCTACTTTCTCTCTATGTTCTTTCCACTTATCACGTTCATCCAAAATGTCATAAGGATTATTTACATAGGATTTCAAGGCGTTAACATACTCATCAGTAACTTGGAAAGTGTTAATAGACTTATAGCTAGCTTCAGCCACAGTAAATGTATCCTGTGCTTTTTCAAGAGCAGTTTGTGTCTGGTCAGCTTTATTAGTAGCATCAGTCAGTGTAGACTCTGTGCTTGCTACTACCTTACTAGCTTCAGCCAACTCGTTTTGGACGCTTGAAATTGCATCTTCAAGATTCTTGTCGTCTGACTTAGCTTGTTCCAAGACCTCCTCTGCACTCGTCACCTGTTTCTGTGCTTGTTTTTGAGCAGTCTCAGCGTTTTCCTTTTCTTCGACAACTTTCGCTTTACCTGTACCGTCCAAAATAGCTTTGGCATTATCTACATCATTCTGAGCATCTTTAACCTCATTTTCAGCATCCACTACTTTTTTCTCAGACTTATTAACTACTTTTTCTTGGTCTGCGACAACGTCTTTTGCTTTGGCAAGGTCTTTTTCAGCATTCTTCTCTTGTTTTTCTGCGTCAGTTTTACCTTTTTCAGCATCAGTAACTTCTTGATTTTGGTTTTCAATGTTTTCTGGAGTCGCTTTATCCTTGGCTTGTTGAGCATTGTCTACTTCAGATTGAGCATTGGCTTTTTCAGTCTGCGCTTGGTCTTTTTTAGCTTTTGCATCTTCTACTGCTTGGGTAGATTTGTCAAGTTTGTCCTTTGCTTCGTCAACTTGTTCTTTAGTGACTTCCTTAGTAGGAACTTTCACTTCAGTTTTCTTAGGCGCTTCTTTCTCTACCAAGGCTGGTTCGGTTTGAGCAGTTGTAGGCAATGGAACCTCTACTGTATCTGCGTGAGCAGTTCCGATTGTGCCGACAAGACTTACAGTTGCTGCGATGGCAGAAATAACCGTACCCGTATACAATTTTTTAGCAGTACTATGACTATTTTCCGTAGCTTTTGACATTTATAAACTCCTTTTGTACAATGCCCTATGCATTTTATTAAACTATAGTACTATTTTACCATACTTTTATCGTTTTTGGATAGTTTATTATACTTATTTTTAGAGAAAACAGATAGTAAAATGGTAGATAACATGAAATATAATAAATTACAAAAGCATATCGCTTTTCGCATACGTGAGTGTAGAAAAGCACAGGGATTAAGTCAAGAAAAATTATCTGAAATCGCTGGCCTAGGTGTTAAAGCGATTCAAAATATAGAGAACATGAAGTATGATTTTAAGATAAAAACTCTTGAATCCGTAATCAAAGCCCTAAATCTAACGGTCGAGGAGTTCTTCAACCTACAATCATTTGAATCAGATCGAGAAGATTCTTCAGAAGTACTTTTTGAAAACTTAACAAAATTACCCAAAGATAAGCAAGGAAAAATTATATCTTCATTTAATGAGATTGTAAAGAATATCAAATAAACCCAGCCAAAATAAATTTTGGTTGGGTTTTATTTTACAGTCTTGCTTATTTTAACAAATTTCTTCAAAAATTCATTAAAAATTTTCTACTTTTGTTCTACCTTTTATTTTTACATACGATTTAGAGGGTGCGGATCAATCTCGTTAAATTAATATTTTTTAATGCCTTTTACTCTAAGTAATTTTGAAAAGCTCAAGTATTCATTATAATATTCTTGTTTTTTGTTCATGGTAGAGACAAAGGCTAACTTTACAGGAACTGCATTGGCTCTTGAATGTTTAAAACTTAAATCTTCTGATTGTGGGATAAATCTTAATTCATCTTCCAAATATCTATACACTCTTTCAGGAATTACTAAATTGCAGATGTACTTTGCATGATCATTGTTTTGAAACATTCGTAGATAGTACTTTTTATCAGTCTTTCCTAAAAATGCCTTACACTCTCCATAGTACATAGTCAGATGGTCAGATACTTCTAATTCATTTAGGAGAAGGGATCTGCGAGGTAAATATTTTCTGACGCCTACCTTATTCTCTAAAACAAATTTTACATCGGAAATTTCGTTCTTATCTTTCGGAGAGTTGGCGTTAACTGGCTGGACTGCTCTAGTAGTCTTCTCTTCTAAAATACGATTTAAGAGTTGCTCAGCTAAGTCTGCATCAATTTTCTCATAGTAATCTTTCAGTTCCAGTTTCGAAGCAGATTCCAAAGCATATTCACATCCGTCACCATGAGGTGATTTAGGATGGCTTGATAAATAGATTTTCCCTTTTTTCTCGTTTATCACTAAATCCACTTTGCAACAACCAGGACAAAATAATTGGTTTTCATACTTAAGTTTTGTCCCAGCTTTATCATTTTGATATTCCTTTTGTAGCTCATGAAGTTCTAGTCTCTCATGATCGTATATACAGTATTGAAATTTATTTTTTGTAAACATAATAATCCTTTCTAGTTATCAACAATTAAATCTTGTTTAAAAAAATCTGAAATGTGTAGTTTTCTAAAAGCAACATCTAATTTTCTTAAACAACACAAAAACGCTCTAGACAATATGACTAGAGCGTTTTCTATATATCCGAACATCTAATTTATTTCACAAAAAATGTAGTCATTCGGTTGATTTTTATTGCAATACATTGAAATTTGAAAATTCAAGAATCGCGTTAAATCAAGGCTTTTTCGTTTCTACTGAAACGTAATGACCCACTATTTAACTTCTGTAAGAGTTAAATAATTTCTATTTTAGCTGTTAGAAACGTTGGTACATCAATGTTTCTAGAATGCTACATAATAAAAGGTAGAGTGAATGGTAGAGTAGTTATTGCGTTAGTTCAGCAATCTTTTCAAGATAAATCCCCACAGCTTCTAACTTTCGTTGTGGTGCTAATTCAGCGTAAGTATCCATTGTAGTTGAAATGGATTTATGTCCCATTCTGACTTGGAGTTCTTTCCAATTTGTTCCAGCATTAAGTAGCATTGAAGCATGAGTATGTCGGAATAAATGGAAACCATAGTTTGGTAATCCAAGACCTACTAACCTTTTCTTAAGAGTTGTTCTCTCGTTTCTATCACACATATAGTTCCCATAGATTGTAGGGAAAATCAGTTTTGTTCTATGTCTGTTGTGCAATTCGAGATACTCATTCATTTCATTGTGAAAATCTCGAAGTGCCTCAAGTATAGACAAAGGAACTGGAATAGAGCGATTGCCTGCATCAGTTTTGGGTGTTGCTTTACAGATAACTTTCCCTTTTGTTCTGGTCTTTTTGTTAGCTGTTTTCCAAAGTAATGTTTTATTGACACTAATAGAGGATTCTTCAAAGTTCAAATCATCAATTGTCAATGCTAATAACTCATTTATGCGCAAGGCTGAAGCTAAGAGTGTATTACAAATCAACTTAAACCGTCGATTGGCTCTATTGTTATCTAAGCTTTCAAGATAGTTAAGCCACCTAGCAAGACTATCATCATGTAAAACCATGATACGTTTCTTACTAGACTTTGGTTTTGGTGGAATCTTGATAGCATTTACAGGATTAGCAGTCAGACCATAGTTAGTAATGCCATAGTCAAAAATATCTTTCAACTTATGAATAACAGCACCGAAATCTTTTGCACATCCTTTATTTGCACGCTTTACACCTGATTCAACTGATTTTTTTGATTTCTTTGCTAGGTCATTTAACCATAGCTGAATATCAGCAGATTCAATTTTATCTGGTTTGTAATCTCCGAATTTAGGGATAATATAATTATCTAGGTAGCCCCTTACCCTATTTAATGTATTATGTGAACTAACCCAAGTTTGATAAGCTTGAAACCAAGCTTCGGCTAAATATTCCAGCGTATTAATAGACACATTCTCTTTTCGAGTAAATCCATTTCTTTCAAAGTCTAAGCGAGCTTGAATAACTTCTCTATCAAGCTGTTTAAGTGTTTTTGCAGTAATAGTTGTTGTGACCTGTTTGCCAGTTTTAACATCTTTACCGAGAAATGCCCCTTTGAGCGTATACGAAATGGATTTATCTTTTTTGATTTTTTTAATGACCTTTTTGCCATTATGGATAATTGTTTCAGTTTCCATGTTTGCCTTTCTTCAGGGATATTGAAGTAGGCTAAAATAGTTACCACTCTTTCTTTTAGATAAAACTATTTTAGCACAAATTTTCAATATTAGGATTGTAAGAAGTTAATAACATCATCTAGTAAATAGAAGACAGTTCGTGTTCCCTCAATTGGAGGTTCTAATCTTTTTAATCCTTTTCGTTCCCATGTTTTTAGTGTGTTTGGAGAGATATTTAGCTGTTTTAGCAATTCTCGCTGTTGTACTATCTTTGGTGGTATGTTCTGTTCTTTGATTTGAATGAGTTTGATAAGTGTTTGCAATGATTGTTCAATTTGTTCTAATTTTTCGTTATTCATTATTTTCTTTCTCCTCTGTGTTTGAATTATGGAGTCGATTAGGATTATATCGTCGTGAATCTAGGTACTTGGCGAAGAAATACGTACGTTCAATGATTAGAGATAGTAAATTGGTATTGTTTGCTCGGGCATACCAGACCAATTCTTCAAATTCGCTAAAGTCGTTCTCTTCGATAATATCGACTACTTCATGGATAAAATCCGAGGAGTTCATCTCCATCAAGAACTTTTCCAAATTAAAGCCACAACCGACTTCAATATCCTCAATGTTATAGGGGGTCTTATCTGAATTCTCCGCATGAGTAAAGTAGTCAAATAAACCAGTGGGAGACATAACTACCTCCACATGTGCTGGACCGTTCAGTTTGTCACTGATGATATTTGATACTTGAGAATAGCTTTTCAGTGAATCAAAGAAGAAAGCACCGTGTTTGTGCGACTTTTTGAACTCTCCTGTTTGTTTATTAACATCTTTATCATGCCAAGGACTAAGAATAAAGAGGATATGAAGTTCCTCTAAGATAGTCAAGTAGTCCTCTGGTGCGCTTTCCTCGTAGAAGAGAAACGTCCATTTGGTTGAGCGTTGTTCTTTTGCCATAGGCAGTTACCTCATTTCTTTTGGGTTCTATTACTAAGGAGAAATTGCAGGTCAGATGCAAAGTTTTTTGAAAAAAATTGAATTTTTTGTGATTATTGATTATTGACCTATTGGGGGTCGTAGTAACCCCAATAGGTCATGATAGATAAGAATATAAAAAGGGGCTGTCTGGCTTTTGCTTAACGCAAGCCACAGCCCCAAGGTATTAACGTTTTTGTCCAGTGAACCACAATTGGTTACGAACTCGAATAGGAGAGGAGAAATAATAGTCTGCGTGTTGGCTGACGATTTCTTCTTTTAATTGTGCTTCCATCTCTTTTAGGATTTTTTGCCCCTATTGGTCTCTAGGGACTTTTAGAAAAATAGTGATGGTATCTTTTCGTATATCTACAATACACTTGCGAACAGCTCGGTTAAATCCGTTATGGATTGGATTGATAGTGGTAACGGTCTGGTGTTCAAGGTTGCTTATCTTCTGTACCCGTTCACGCTGAAACAGGAAGTGTCGCAACAGGAAAGTGTGATAGACAGATTGGATATAGTTCCAAAAACTATCTGTTTTCAACCGTTGTATTATCTCTGAACCAGCCAATAATAAGGCAAGTAGTAGTGAAATAAGAGCAATTCTATGGCAAACGGAACCAATGATATCCGTAGTACTTTTGACCGTATCTAGATTGACAAATGTGATGTTGGTTAATTGAACTGAAAGATAATTGAATAAGCAGCCAAATGCAGAACAGATAGGAGCAAATAGAAATAAGTATAGTATGAGATTAAAACTTCTCATAAAGTAGGTTTTATTGGTCATAGGATACCTCGTTTAGTGTAGTAGGTTGGGCAGAGTAAGGGTAGAACTTGGTAGGGGTGTTCATTGTCGATAACTTGAATGATACCTGTTCCGTGTCCTGTCGGAATGACAATCCCCTCTGGGTCTAGGTCTGGAAATAAGAATTGAGTGGTTTTCTGATTGATATTTCCAATTTGCAATAATACGTTTAGCTGTTCCCTCACTGAAATGGGGATAGTGTTATGGTCAAAACGCTGGCTTACTAAAAAGAGATGGATTTTGGTAGCACGTCCCAACAAGGCAATTTGTGAGAGTAAAGAGAAAAAGGCTTCTTTGATGTTCTTATTGACTCCCTCTGATAGAGCTAGGACTTCATCAATGACAATGGTTAGATGAGTAAATTGATGGTTGGGGTTATCATATAAGATAGCTTGTCGTTTCTGAATGAGGGTTGCACATTGGCTTAATTGTTCATTGACTTGTGAAACGAAATCAGATTTTGAACGGTTTTCGACAGGGTGGATAACTGCAATTTGATTTTCCCTTGCCCATCGGCTTGGTGTATCGAATTTTGGGTCAATTATAATTAAGTCAGACATATGTTTCAGGACACTCAAAAAGTACGTTAAAGCATAGCTTTTCCCAGAGCCTGAATTTCCAGCAATAGCCCAGTGATTTATCTTTTCAAGGTTTAGTTCAAAGTGCTTCATAATGGGAATTTTCCCTTGTGGTAGGCTAGCTGAAAATTTATCCAAATCAGGAATAGTTAAACGTTCTGAAATTCTCTTTTTCCAAGGGAAAAACAATCCACGTTGAATGTGTAAGTCATCTGTTTCGAGTGGAACAAAATAGGTTGCATTTTGTTTCAAGAGAGTAAATTGAGGGTAGAGAGAAGCGTTAGCAATCAGAAAAATTTTCTTGTACAAGTCATCATCAAGAATATAAGCACAAGGCAGGCGAGGGACAAAGACAAAGCCGTCTTCTTGAATAATGACGTTAAAAGAATTAGTATAGCTGGTTTCCCCCTGCATTAAAGCCCCCAGAGCCATGTTTAGGCTCTGAAGCAGGTAAGATTGCAGGAAAGATTGGTTCAGCGCATCACGAGATTGTGAGGTCATTACCGCACCTCCTTGATACCATTTGCTTTGAAGTAAACGTTATATTTTACTTCGCAAGCTTGTAGGGTGTCAAATTGAATCATGGATTGGAACGATGGAAGCTCAATCCTATCTTCGAATTTTACTTGGAAAGGGTCTTGCCCTTCCTGTACAAACCATGCTTTATAGGCTACGATTTCTCCTGTTGGTTTTCCTTCTTCAAACCGTTGTTGTGGTTCAAGTTCGGTACTAAGTGAGTAAATCGGTTGTTTTTGACTGATAATTTTATCAGCCAATGTAGTTGTATAACCACCTTTTGTGGTTTTCATTTTAAACGCCATAGGGCTGTTCCTCCTTTATTATTGAGAAATAATGCGAATGCGAGTTGCTCGGTTTTGGTCGTGAGCTGGACGTAGTTGTTTTGGTTGTGTACCACCTCCTTATTACTAAGGAGAATGAGACAGCTAAACGCAAAGTTATTTGTTTAATTTTTAAATTTTTTACAAAAAAATCCAGTGATAAGAGACACTGGATTTGAGGGATTAGCGATAAGTTTTTAATAAAGGTGCTAATTTTTTTAGCGCTTTACAATAATGGGATTTAACTGTTACATCACTCATTTTTTTATAATGTTCAGTGACATAGCGAGCCGTTTCTTTATAGCTTGAACCTTGTTCCGCTATCATTTCAACAATTTTACGGTCAATTTCTGATAAGGATGCTTTAGCTTCACGAATAGCTTGTCTTAACTCTTCTAGGATTAAAGCTTCTTCGGGATTCAAATCAGAACTTGCAACTACTTCATAGCGTTCACGTCGTTTACCCTCATTACGAGAGACGCTCTCTTCAAGGCTTCTTTTATGGTGGTATCGGTCACGACGTTCAGCATTGCTTTGTTCTTGCTGGAGAAGCCGACTTACTTCGTCCCAATTTTTAGCTTCAACAGCTTTTGCGATTTTCGCATCTCTGCGTTCTTTGACTTTATTGCTCATAATGATGAGCTCCTTTCCGTCCTTGGACAGAAGGAAACAAAATGAGCAAATATTGAACGCTGAGTATGTCAAAAGGCACATCAAAGAAACAGCGAAACAATTCTATGCAAGACATGACCTTTATCGTCATATCATCATATTTGTTTCAATCTGTCCTTTGATGGCCATCAATTTGGACTATTAAAATTTTTATCAAGAGTTTTTCTTGATGTACTCAGTATAAAGCATAATGTTCTTTTATTTTTTACTTCTTTTTTTACTTCAATAGACTAATTTGTAAAACGAAGCGCAAAAAAAACTAGGCGATTCACCTAGTTTTTAAAGAGCAAATTTTCGTATCTCTTCTTCGCTTAATAGTTTAATAAATGCTTGTTGAACTCTATCTAAAGCCGAAGCCATTGCGAGTAATTCCTCGTTTAATTGTTCTTGGAAATAGTATGTTACTTGTGTATTATTCGTCAATAATCCCTCAATATAGCGAGTGACATTTGTATTATCTAAATTGATATCATAGAGTTCAACTAAATCAACAAGGTCGATGTCGTTTATTCCCTGAGAGGCAATTTTTTCAATACGTTTCTTATCCTCTAGTGAAAATCTTGTTGGCTCTAATTGAATAGTGTGCCTTTCTTGAATTGGTCTTGTTGCATAAGGGTTGGAAACCCAACTGATAATTTCATCAAAAGTTCTTTCCTCAGTCCTTTCTATATCATTGGATTGATAAATATTAATGCCTAGATTTGCCAACTCTTCTTTAGAATATTTTTGATATAACTCTGTGATATCCTTACCTTGACTGAGTAATTTCATATAGTCCTCAGATATCTGTTTGAATTTCACTTCATCTATTTGTTGACCACCAGTCATACTAAACGAAGAGGTTGTTCTTCCTTTTTTAGAAATAACTAAAGGGACGGATGTAAGGTAAGATTTTGGAATATTCTCTTTATACATTCTTTCTAATATATCATTTACTATAAATCCGATATTAAACAAGGGATTTTCTTTGAGTTTTTTTATTAGATTAGGGATAATTTCTGTCGAAACATTATCATACCACCATTTATTGATGAGAGGGTCAATGTTTTCTTGCCTAAATGTTGAGGGTATGTCATTTCCGCCTAATTCAAATAGGATACCACAGACATTAACTTCAAATGATTTAATTAAATTATCCCCTAACATCAACCAAAGAATATCAAACATTTCTTCAAAATCAATGACAGTCAATTCATTGATGGTACAGGTTCTAAAACTTCTAGCGAGGTTATAACTTTTTTCACCAACAGTAATGTCAATGTCATCTTTCTTGTGAAAAGTATCCATTTCAGTTTCAGTAGAAATCATAAATCTTTTTCTTTGAATATTGAAATTTGCAAATGTCTTGGCAATACTTAGACAACTTGATTGGATTGAAATTAAATCATCACTCATGAAAGAATATAGGTTTTCATCTACAGCCTCTAAATCTCTATATAAAATAGAACTGAAGAAATAATGAAACAGATTCTCAATAAACTCATCTAACTCTCCAAAAACGATATACGTATAGCTCGAAGCGGTTAGAGCATTTAAATAAACTAACATCGAACTTGTAATTGGTCGCTTACCACTTTCAACTTGACTAACTTGACCTGCATTGCCTAGTTCGCTTTGTGTAATATTGTGTTTTTTTCTTAAATTTTTGATACGAGTAGGTATTTCTTGTGAATAATTTTCTTCAAAAAATTTCATATATAATCCCCTATAATCATGGAAAAGTAGTAAAAATAGTTGTTATCCTAGTTGATTAAAAAAATCTCTGATTTCCTCATCTTTTATAAAATAATATATAATTTTCCCCTCTCTTCTAGTGTCCAAGATGTTTTGATTGGCTAGTTTACGAAGATGGTGGGAGGCAGATGCCATACTGAGATTTAGTAAACAGGCTATATCACAGACACAGAGTTCTTCAACAGCAAGGAGATAAAAGATGATATTTATCTGTTTATTATCGGTAAACTTTGATAAAATACGAAGTGATTTTTGGACTTTTTCCTTTTCAAGGTAGTTCGTTGCGGTTGTAACATTTTGTTGATTAATAACATCCACTTGACAGATACTATCTTTTTTCATAATTTTTTCTCCTAGCCAAACACAGTCCTTAGCATGTCAAAGCTGTTGTTTTCAATCAGGATATACATCCCCAATCCTAAATAAACAACGGCAATAAACCATCTGCTATATTTTTCCAAAGTTTCTCCAACAGAAGGGACTTGTGC